>WNGA01012258.1_pt1 | contig 48808 bp, 49 predicted proteins | sample 5400061 | NCBI WGS metagenome assembly WNGA01 (sample SAMN13153366, study PRJNA577476) | soil metagenome | isolation source: 100 cm soil or saprolite under grassland replicate 2 | place: USA:California | collected 2016-06-15
CGCCAGCGTGCCCCACGAGAAGCCGCTCTTCCCCTCCACCGGAGGCGTGAGCGGCTTGAACCCGACCGTGGGGACCCCGTTCGCGGCGTAGGTGTAGTACAGCCGAGCGCCCGGTGGCGGGTCGATGAGGAGCCGTACCGGGATCTTCAGCTCCAGGCTGTCGCCGCTCGCGTGCAGGTCGACGCCCGCCGTGTTCACGGAGAAGAAGGTGCCATGGAGCTTCGCGGGCTGGGTCAGCGAAGCGGCCGCTCCGTCGCCGACGATGAACAGGGACAGCTCCGAGGAGTCGAAGACGAGCTGATCGAGCGGGCGGCCGTGGATCTGGAGGGCCACCTGGACCTGCTGGAAGTTCTGCCAGCCCCCGGAGTGGGTGAGCTGGAGCTGGACGGCCAGGACGTTCCCGGCCTCGAGGTCGCCCGTCACGCTCCCGCTGGCCTTGACGGTGGCCTTGACGGCCGCGGGCGCCGGTGTGGGCGCGAGCGCGAGGGCGGCCACGAAAGCGGCCGCTGCGAGCCGCGCGAGCACCCTCCCCATGACCGGGCCATCCTGACCGGCGGTTCCGGGCCTGGCAAGCCTGGCGATGGTGACGGACGTCACGGCGAGGCGGTGACCCCAGGCACCGTGCCACCGGGCGGGCGGCCCCTAGGCTTCGAGCAAGATTCCAGCGGGAGGTGGCGATGTACGCGGGGGAGCTGGCGAGGGAGCGGATCTCCGACATGGTCAGGGACGCGGACATGTACCGGGCGTCCCGGGAGACCAGGGCCGCGCGCAGCGCGGAGCGCCGGGCCAGGGCCCGCCGGATGGCCCAGATGGCGGTCTCGGTGCTCACCTGGCCTCTCAAGCACTAGAGCTTTTCCGAAGGCAGCCCACACACGGGCACCGCAGGAAACCCCGGCGGGGAGCCGACCGTCACCCGGCTCCCCGCCACCCACTCCCTCAAGGAGTAGGCCGAACGGGCCGATAGCGAGGGGCACGGAGGACGCGATGCGACGCAGCCAGGTGAGCAAGGCGTACCAGCGGCGGGACGACCCCGCGCCGGTCCTGCCGCTCGACCCCCGCGACGCCGACATCCTCCGCGCCAAGCGCCTCCGCGCCCACGCGGAACCGGTCAAGCAGACCCGCTGACCCCAGCCGAGGCCATCGTCCCGCACACGCCACGCTTTCGGTTCACGTACCAGGGCGAGCTATGGCCAACAGAGTGGCGGACCGGTTCTCGCAGGCAGAGCGCGACCTCGAGCAAGCCGAGGACTCGCGCCGCCTTGGCCATCACGAGTGGGCGTGCTTCGCGGCCCACCAGTCCGCCGAAAAGGCGGCCAAGGCCCTGCACCTGCACCTGGGGCAGTAAGCGTGTGGTCATGTTGTGGCGCGGGTGCTGCAAGAGCTTCCGGAAGCGCCACCAGACGAGCTCGTGGAGGGCCAGGGTGCTCGACACCTACTACATCCCCACCCCGTCTCGCCTTCTACATATTCTTGGGGTCATCTGCGGAGAAGCGGTAACCCCAACCTCGCGTGGGCTGCCTCGACGGCCGGGGACTCAGGTCCGGGCGGTCAGGACCCGGGTGACCTCGAGGTCGCTCTTCGTGCTGCGGACGTCCGAGTAGCCGGCGCGGCGGAGGATCGTGGCGACCTGGCGGGACCGGTCTGAGCTGACCTCGACCAGCAGCCAGCCGCCCGGCCGGAGCCAGTCCCAGGACTCCCGTGCCCCACGCTCGATCAGTCCCATGCCCTTCGGGCTGTGGTCCGTCAGGGACATCACCGGCTCGAACTTCAGGACCTCCTCCGGGAGGTCACGGAGCTCGCGCTTCCCCACGTAGGGCGGATGGAACGTGATGACGTCGACCCGGCCCGCGATCGCGGCGGGCAGCGCCCCGAACATGTCCCCGGCCAGGAAGTGGACGTCGAGTTCGAGCTTCGACGCGTTCTTCCTGGCGAGGGAGATCGCGTCCCTCGACAGGTCGGTCCCGTAGACTTCGGCGCCCTTCACCTCGTGCGCGATCGACAGCGCCACCGGGCCGGACCCGGTGGCCAGATCGACCGCCACCGGCCCACGCCGGCGCCGCAGCCGCCGCACGGCCTGCTCGGCAAGGAACTCGCTCGACTCCCGGGGAACGAACACGCCGGGGCGCGCGATCAACGAGAGCCCGCGGAAGTCCACCGTCCCCCGGATGTACGGGACCGGTTCCCCGGTGGCTCGGCGGGTCACGAGCCGCCGGAACCGTCGCCCCACCCCGGGGTCGATCTCGTCGGAGGCCTTCCAGTCCGTACCGATAAGGACGTCGAGGAGCTCCTCGGCCTCGATGCGCTCTCGGTCCTTCTGCCAGTGGTCGATGGCGGGCGCCGCTTCGAGGACCTCCACGGCGCGGTCGATCAGTTCCTGGGCGGTCACGGCCGGTGATCCTACCGTGACGCCTCCCTCCCGCCGGGAGGCTACCCGGGAGTAGGATGCGGCCGTGGACTTCCGCGACACCCCGCAGGAAGCCGAGTTCAGGGCCGGGCTCCGCGCGTGGCTCGGGGAGAACATCCCGGAGGGGTGGGGCCAGGCCGGCCACCGGGAGCCGGAGGGCGACGAGCGGGTTGCCTTCTACCACGACTGGTCCCGGCAGCTGTACGAGGCCGGCTTCGTCGGGCTGACCTGGCCGGAGCGCTTCGGCGGCCGGGAGGCCCCGATCACCCACCAGGTCATCGCGCTCGAGGAGTTCGCCCGCTCGGGCGCGCCGGAGCACATGAACGTCATCGGCCTCGGCATGGCCGGGCCGACCATCCTGGCCCACGGCACCGAGGAGCAGCGGGACCGCTACCTGAAGCGCATCCTCACCGCCGAGGATGTGTGGTGCCAGGGGTTCTCGGAGCCGGGAAGCGGTTCCGACCTGGCGTCGCTGTCGACGCGCGCGGTGCGTGACGGCGACGACTACGTGGTGAACGGCCAGAAGGTGTGGTCCTCGTTCGCGCACATCGCCGACTACTGCATCCTGCTGACGCGGACCGACCCGTCCGTACCGAAGCATCACGGGCTGAGCTACTTCATCCTCGACATGCACGCGCCGGGCGTCGAGGTGCGACCGCTCCGCCAGATCACGGGCGACGCCGAGTTCAACGAGATCTTCCTGACCGACGTGCGCATCCCCGCGGACCACATCCTGGGCGGCGAGGGGAACGGGTGGGCGGTCGCCATCACCACGCTCATGAACGAGCGGGCGGTGCTGGGCATCGTGCTGACCGTGCGACTCGAGGTGGGGCTCCGCCGCCTGATCGAACTGGCGCGGGGCACGAAGCGCAACGGCCATCGCGCCGCGGACGACCCGCTGGTCCGCGACCGCATCGCGCGGCTGTGGTCGGACTACCAGGCCCTGCGGTTCACGAACTACCGGGCGTTCTCGTCGTTCCTGGCCACGGGCGTGCCGGGGCCGGAGGGGTCGGCGGCGAAGCTCGTGTGGTCGGAGTCGAACCAGGCCTTGACGAAGCTGGCCATCGAGATCGAGGGGCCCTACGCGATGATCTCGGGCGGCGAGCATGCCGTGCTGGACGGCATGTGGCAGCGCCTCCAGCTGCGCAGTCGCGGGAACACCATCGAGGGCGGCAGCTCGGAGATCCTCCGCAACATCATCGCGGAGCGGGTCCTGGGGCTTCCGAAGGGCCGCTGACGTGGACTTCGCGTTCTCGGAGGAGCAGAAGGCCCTCGCGGCCTCGGTCCGCGAGTTCCTCGAGGAACGGTTCCCGATCGAGCGCGTGGCCGAGATCGCGGACTCCGACGGTGGGTGGGACGGGGCGTGGTGGCCGGAGGTCTCTGCCCTCGGCTGGACCGGCGTGTCGGTGCCGGAGGACGCGGGCGGCCTCGGCATGGGGTTCTTGGAGGAGGCGATCGTCCTCGAGGAGACCGGGCGAGGGCTGTTCCCAGGGCCCTACTTCTCCACCGTTGTCCTGGCGATGCCGGCGCTGGCTTCCGCGCCGGACCTCGTCTCGGACGTCGTTGCGGGCAAGCGGGCGGCCACGCTGGCGAACGGGGAGGACGACGGCGCCGTGACGGGCGGGCGTGACGGCGAGGGGTGGGCATTGAACGGCCCCGCGACGTTCGTCCCCGACCTCGCGGCCGCCGAGCTGGTCGTGGTGGCCGGGCGGGGCCCCGACGGGACGTGCCTGTGGGCGGTCGAGCGCGACGGCCCGGGCGCTTTCTGGGAGACCCTCCCGACGGTCGACACGACACGGCGGCTGGGGCGGCTGGCCCTGTCGAGCGCCCCCGGGACGCTCCTGGCCGAAGGGGTCGAGGCGAGGGCGTTGCTCGATCGCGTCAGGGACCAGGCGCTCGCGGGGCTCGCGGCCGAGGCCGTCGGCGTCGCCTCACGGGCGCTGGAACTGGCGGTCGGCCATGCGAAGAGCCGCGAGCAGTTCGGACGCCCGGTCGGCGTGTACCAGGCGGTGAGCCACAGGCTCGCGGACGCGTTCGTGGAGACGGAGAGCGCTCGGTCGCTCGTCTACTGGGCGGCGTGGGCCGTGGCGAACGGGACCGACGAGGCCCCGGAGGCCGCCGCGGCAGCGAAGGCGTATGCGGCGGAAGCCGCCATCGCGGCATGTGAACGGGCCATCCAGGTGCACGGCGGGATCGGCTTCACCTGGGAGCACCCCCTGCATCGGTACTACAAGCGGGCCCTCGGGATCGGCGCCATGTTCGGCTGGCCTGCGGAGCAGCGGGCTCGCGTGGCCGCGTCCCTGCTGGACGAGTCCTAGAGCCGCCAGACCCCGCCGGTACAATCTCGAACGTGCCTCGAACGCGCAGTGAAACGCCCTCCACCCGCACCCGGCGCCGGAAGAGCCGCCCGGAGGACATCCGCCTGACCGGGGACCGGCTCGTGGTCGGGGTGCCCGAGGACGGGGAGCGCCGGTCCAGGAGCGGCCTGCTCATCCCCGCCACCGCCACGGTCGCCCCCAAGCGGTGCGTGTGGGCCGACGTCGTGCTGGTCGGACCCGACGTCCGGCAGGTGAAGTCTGGCGACCGGATCCTGTTCCTGCCCCAGGCCGGGCTCGAGGTCGAGATGAACGGGCACGACTACCTGCTGCTGCGAGAGCGCGACGTCCAGGCGATCTCCTCGAGCACGGCATCGGCCGACGGCAAGGACCGCCCCGGTCAGTACCTGTGACTCCTCACCATCTCAGGGTCACTGGTCTCCAGTGTAGGGCCAGCACTCGATCCCGATCGGAGTCCAACCCGGCAGCGCGGGTCCCCCCAAGTCCACCTCTCCCTCCGGGGCGCCCAACGTGAATCGTTCCGTTCGGATCTCACCGCTGATGAGCCGGAACGTGAGCACGCACCAGGCCTCCCCGGGAGGCCGCCCGCCACCCCAGCTGACGTCGACGACGACACGGCCGTCCTCCACACGGAGGTTCGTGAAGACGTAGTCGCCGGTCGGCTTGACCCCCGGACCACACGATCCCGAGGCGCTGACAGGAGTGTCACCTTCCACGGGTACGGCGAGTGCGTGCGCATCCCAAAGCGGGACGACTGGCATCAGGTTCTCGAGTCCGAAGGGTAGCGATCCGAGCTCGCGGCCGCCGGCATCGAAGACGTGAAGCGTGCATTGCGCTTCGCCGCCCATGTATGGGTACTGGACCTCGAAGTTCGAGAGCAGATACGTGTCTCGTGTGCCGCCCGCCGGCCCCGTCTTCCCTGACCCGAGCGGTAGAAGAGCACGGAGCGACACAATCAGGGCTCCTCCGAGGACGACGGCGACACAGGCGGCGACAACCCTCGTCCTCCAGCCGCGGAGACGGGCTCGGCGGACGATCGGGAGCAGGGGAGGAAGGTCGATCGGGACCCCATCGGCGTGCGAGCGGATCCGCTCCCTCAGCGCCTGATCGTCCTCAGCCATCGCGGCGCTCCTTGCTCAAGATCTCTCGGAGTCGTTCCATCCCCTGATGCGTGAGGGGCCCGAACCGTTCCGGGGCGCTTTCGCAACGCCCGGGCGACCTCGTCCACCGGCCAGTCCAGGTAGAAGCGCATCGCTATCACGGCCCTTTGTGCCGGCGTCAGGGATCGGAGCGCCCGAGCCAGTTCGTCGTCGGGCGGGTCCGACGGGAGAAGGACCTGCTCGGCGACGAGAGGACGTGGCCGCCTTCGGCGCTTCTCCGAAATGGCGAGGTTCGTCGCCACACGGTGAATCCAGGCCTCGGGCCGCTCGAGCTTCGACACGGTGCGCCAGTGCTGGAGCCCGCGAACGAACGCCTCCTGCGCCACATCCATCGCCTCCTGCGCGTCTCCCGTGACGAGGAAAGCGGTCCGCGCCACCCGCCGGAAGTGCGTTCGCCACAGGGCCTCGAAGTCCGCGGACGCCATGCATCCCCTCCTCCTACACGCATGGCCGGCGAGGAGCGCTTAGAGGATCAGCCCTCCAGCAACGAAAGCAAGACCCGGCGGGTGTTGTTGTCCTGGTTGGGATCGATCACCACGACGCTCTGCCACGTGCCGAGCAGCAGCCGCCCCTCCTGGACCGGGATCGACAGCGAGGGCGAGACGAACACCGGGAGCAAGTGGTCGCGGCCGTGCCCAGTCGCGCCGTGCCGGTGCAGGTACCGGTCCTCCGGCGGCAGCAGCCTGTCCAGCGCCTCTTCGAGATCGCCTTCTGAGCCCGACCCCGTCTCCATGAGCGCGAGCCCGGCGGTGGCGTGTGGAAGGAAGACGTGGACGAGGCCGCTGCCGCCGGCCGAGGCGGCGAACTGCTGGACCTGCTCGGTGATGTCGACCACCCGCCGGCCCCGCGTGTCGATCGTGAGCTCGTCGCTTCGCATCCCGGGCCGAGGATAGCCCCGAAGACGCGGACGGGGCCCTCGGAGGGGGCCCCGTCACGTCGACGCTTCCGCTGCTAGGTGGAGGGCTCGCCGGGCGGCGCCTGCGGGGGCGGAGGTGGCGAGGGAGGGCCACCCGCCGGCGGCGGTGGGGCGGGACCGGAGGCGGGAGGGGGTGGGGCGGGACCGGAGGAGGGAGGCGGCGGTGGCACCGCGCCGGATGTCGGCTGGGGCTGGGCCGGCCAGCCAGCCTCTCCCGGCGGAGGCGGCGGCGGAGCCAGCTCCTCGCGCTTCCCCCTGCGGAGCCCGGCGATGCCGCCGACCAGCCCCAGGACACTGCCGCCGAGGGCGAGGTACACGCCCGCGCTCCGGCTGACATCGGCATCGCCGCTCTTCACCAGCCGCTTCAGCGCACTCTCGAACCTGTCCGCCGAGACACTCGGGGTGCGGTCGTGGAAGGAGCTCGCCGCCGACGAGATGAGCGTGTCGTCCGAGCCCACGAACACTCCGGTCACCAGCAGCGCGACCAGGGACCCGAGGATGGTCAGGATGGCCACGAGAAGCTTTCCGCCACGGGAGGTGATGGCCATCAGGCCGACGCCAAGCAGGATCAGCACGATCCCCGCGACCAGGACGATCGCGTCGCCCTTGAGCGTGACGGAGCTGCCGGCTCCGACGTTGACCTTGACCTTCCCCCACTCCACGAACGAGCTCACCACGATCAGGACGCCGCCGATGATGGCGAGGATGCCGCCGACGGAACGCTTGCGCGGAGCAGGTTGCTGGGCCACTGAGATCCCCCTCCGTAGGATTCGAATGCTCGGCCGATCTGGCCGCGGGAAGCATACCCGGCGCCCGGGCCCCGAATCTCAGCCGCCGGCGTCGGATCCGTGGGCGGGCGCGTGCCCGTGCCCGTGTCCGGCGATCGGCTCGTTCATGTGCGCCAGCATGCGCAGACCGCCGGTGCGCACGAACCGCACGACCAGGGCCGTCGCCGCCGCCAGGAACAGCATGTTCAGGACGGTGGTGTAGTCGAAGGACACGTGTGCCTCGACGACCTTGGCGTTCCGCTCGCCGGGGATCAGGCCGAGCGTGTCGAACACGAACTCGACGGCCAGCCCGGCGGCCACCATGGCCGCGTAGAACGTCGCCAGCAGGAACGCGCTCATCCGGATCCCGTAGTACTTCCGGTAGATGTTGAGGATGGGCAGGATGATGAGGTCGGCGAAGATGAACGCCGCCACGCCGCCGAAGCTGATCCCCCCGTTCCACAGCACCGCCGCCAGCGGCACGTTCCCGATCGAGCACACGAACGAGACCACCGACACGAGCGGTCCCACCACCGGCCCCCAGAACTTCGCCAGCAGCGGGTGGCCCTCCAGGAAGAAGCTCCGCCAGAACGACTCCGGGACCCACGCCGCGAGCGCCCCGGCGATCAGCAGCCCGACCGCGATGTCGCGGTAGACGGCGGCCCACTCCATCACGAAGGAGTGGCTGACGGCGGTGAAACCGCGCCGCGACAGCAGGCGGGACAGGACCGAGCCGCCGGAGACGGACATGTCCATCTCGGCGTGGCCCTCCATCGAGCCCCGGAGGCCACGCTCCGCCTGCCGCCGGGCCATCTCGACCATTCGCTCCGACAGGAAGACCCGAAACAGCAGGGCCATGATCAGGATCATCAGCACTCCGCCGGCGAACTCGGCCGCCGTGAACTGCCAGCCCATGAGGAGCGCCAGGATCACCCCCAGCTCGATCACGAGGTTCGTCGAGGCGAACTCGAAGGCCATGGCCGCGGTGAAGTCGCCCCCCACGCCGGCCAGGGCCGAGGACGGCACGGCGTGCACGAACGAAAGGGTATCGTCCTCGCGATCATGGGCCGGGCGCTGTGGACCGACCTCTACGAGCTCAACATGGCGGCGTCGTACCTGCGGCGCGGGATGTCGGAGCCGGCCACGTTCAGCCTCTTCGTGCGGAAGCTGCCGCCGACGCGGGGATTCCTGGTGGCGGGGGGCCTCGAGGCGTGCCTGGACTACCTGGAGGGCTTCCGGTTCGAGGCCGAGGACCTCGACTACATGGAGCGGGAGCTCGAGTTCGACCGGGCCGACATCGACGCCTTCCGCGACCTCCGGTTCACGGGCGACGTCTGGGCCGTCCCGGAGGGCCGCGTCGTGTTCGCGGGCGAGCCGCTGCTCGAGGTGACGGCGCCGATCGCGCAGGGCCAGCTCGTCGAGACGTTCCTGCTCAACCGGGTCACCCTGGAGACGACGCTGGCGTCGAAGGCCGCTCGGTGCCGCATCGCGGCCGGGGACCGTGACCTGGTGGACTTCTCGTTCCGGAGGACGCACGGCGTGGAGGCGGCCATGGCGGTGGCCCGGACCTCGGCCATGGTCGGGTTCGTCGGCACGAGCAACGTGGAGGCCGCGCGGACCCTCGGGCTCCGGGCCGTCGGGACCATGGCCCACTCCTACGTCGAGGCGTTTCCGACGGAGGAGGAGGCGTTCCGGGCCTACGCCGAGGACTACCCGGCCAGGGTCACGTTCCTGGTGGACACGTACGACACGGAGGCGGGGATCCGGACGGGGGTCCGGCTGATCCGGGAGATGGGACTGTCGGGGCAGCTGGGGATCCGCCTCGACTCCGGCGACCTCGCCGAGCTGGCCCGCACGGCTCGCGACATCCTCGATCGTGCGGGGCTCTCCGCGGTGCGGATCTTCGCCTCGGGGGGCCTGGACGAGATGGACATCGACCGCTTGGTCCGGACCGGGGCGCCGATCGACGCGTTCGGCGTGGGGACCCGCCTGGGAGTGTCCGCGGACGCCCCGTACCTCGACACCGTGTACAAGCTGGTCCGGTACGGCGACCGAGCGGTCGCCAAGCTCTCCCCGGGGAAGGTGACGCAGCCGGGCGCGAAGCAGGTCTTCCGCCGCCCGGGGCTGGACGACGTGGTGGGGGTTCGCGACGAGCCACCGCCACAGGGAAGCGTTCCGCTGCTCGAGCCGGCCATGCGCACCGGGCGGCCCACGCGTGGGGCGCCGCCCCTGTCCGAGGCCCGGGCCCTGTTCGAGGCGGACCTCGCCGAGCTTCCGGCGGAGGCCAGGGACCTGGCGAACCCCCTCGAGCCCGGCGTGGACGTCTCCTCGCGGCTGAAGGAGCTGGACCGGCAGACCCGGGCCCGGCTCCTACGCTGAGCGCCGTGTCCGGCCCCGTGCATCGGTCCTAGGTCCGATCCCGACCACCTTCCCGTCCGTTCGGGGCAACCGGAGATCACCCGCCCGGCTCCGATCCATGCCCCACCGTCCAATTCACCACCGGGTCCGGGGGGTCGATCCTGTGATGCGTCGGGTGAGGCGCGCCGCCAGGGCGGCAGACACGGAGCCTCCCCACCGGATTCGGATGAACTGCTCGGCTCGCCGGGCGGAAAGGGAGCGGGAGATGCTCGAAGAGCGGTTGTGGCGCCGGGAGGCGATCCGATGAACGTCGTGTACGGCGTGAGCTGGAACGACTCCAAGAAGGGCCGGGCCGCCTCGGGCGTCCTTGCGTTCCTGATGACCTTCTCGATCCTCGCGACCGTGGCCCCCCAGGCCATGGCGAGGATGGCGGCGACGAACCCGATCTCCGTGATCGTCCGGGAGCTTCCCGGCTCGGGGTCGGGGCCGGAGCATGCCGTCACCCGGATGGGCGGATCGGTCGGGATGCACATCGGGCTGATCCACTCGTTCGTGGCGACGGTCCCGCAGAGCGACGTGGCGATGCTGCGGTCCACCCCGGGCATCGTGTCGGTGACCCGGAACCGCCCGGTCCACTTCCTCGACGCGAACTACAACCAGAACACCTACCCCGGTTCGCTCATCAACACGGCGAAGATCATCGGCGCCCAGGACATGTGGCGCGACGGCTTCACCGGAGCGGGCGTGGACGTGGCCCTGGTGGACTCGGGCGTGGCCCCCGTGCACGGGCTGACGCTCCCGGGCAAGGTCATCAACGGGCCCGACATCTCGGCCGACCAGGGCCTCGACAACCTCCGCTACCTCGACGAGTACGGCCACGGCACCCACATGGCCGGCATCATCGCGGCCAAGGACGAGGAGGTCGTCCCCGGCACGGAGAACAGCGACAACACCCACTTCATGGGGATCGCACCCGACGCCCGGATCGTGAGCGTGAAGGTCGGCAACGCCGTCGGGGCGGCCGACGTGTCCCAGGTCATCGCCGGGATCGCGTGGGTCATCCAGCACCGCAACGACAACGGGATGAACATCCGGGTGCTGAACCTGTCGTTCGGCACCGACGGGACCCAGAGCTACCTTCTCGACCCGCTGGCCTACGCGGCGGAGATGGCGTGGCGCAAGGGGATCTTCGTCGTGGTGTCCGCCGGCAACTCCGGCTACGGGACCCCGAAGCTGAACGACCCGGCCTACGACCCGTTCGTGATGGCCGTGGGCGCGAACGACCCCCAGACGACCTACACGGTCACCGACGACGCCGTCCCGGGCTGGTCCAGCAAGGGCGACAGCAGGAAGAACCCCGACATCGTGGCCCCGGGCCGCTCCATCGTGAGCCTCCGGGACCCCGGGTCCTACATCGACCTCCACTACCCCTCGGCGATCGTCAACGACCGATTCTTCAAGGGCAGCGGGACGTCGCAGTCGGCGGCCGTGGTCTCGGGAGCGGCGGCCCTGCTCATCCAGCAGCGCCCGACGATCACTCCCGACCAGCTGAAGGCGCTGATGGTGCAGACGGCCTCGCCGCTGCCCGGCACCGACGCCGTGTCACAGGGCGCGGGGGAGATCAACCTTCGTAACGCACTGCACGCCGCCACGCCGAGCGCGCTGCTGTCGGCGCAGAGCTTCGCCCTGTCGACGGGGACCGGGTCGCTCGATCTGTCGCGCGGCTCAATCCACGTGACCGACCCCAACGGCACATCGCTTGCAGGGGAGCAGGACATCTTCGGGCAGGCCTGGGTCGGGGCCACGTTCAGCGCATCGCTCGCGGCCGACGCCGCGTGGACCGGCGGCACCTTCAACGGAATGGGCTGGTCCGGCATGGGCTGGAGCGGCATGTCGTGGTCGGGGATGTCATGGTCGGGCATGGGCTGGTCCGGCATGGGCTGGAGCGGCATGGGCTGGAGCGGCATGTCGTGGTCGGGGATGTCGTGGTCCGGCATGGGCTGGTCCGGCATGGGGTGGTCGGGCTCGGACTGGTCCGGCATGTCGTGGTCGGCTATGGGCTGGTCCGGCATGGGCTGGTCGGGCGGCGGCTGGAACGGCGCCGGCTGGACCGATGCCGACTCCTTCGAGAGCGACATCACCTGATCCGACGTCGTCTGGCGTAGGCGGTGAACGGCCGCCGGTCTCTCAGGAGGCCGGCGGCCGTCTCGTCTCTACGGCGTGGCCCCGGGTGGATCGACGAGTGGGGTGTTTCAGGCCCTGTCGCTGGTGGCGAGCGAGGCCTCGCGTCCGGGATCGACGTCCTCCGTGGGAACCCGGATCTGGATGCGCGTCCCTCGCCCCGGCGCGGCGTGGAGCGTCCAGGTCCCGCCGGCCGACTCGACCCGCTCTCGCATGGAGATGAGGCCGAGGAACCGGTCGGCGCCCGGCCCGAGCATGTCCGCGGTCTCGAACCCGATCCCGTCGTCGCCCACCTCCATGGCGAGCTCCTCGTCCAGGGCCCGGAGGTGGATCCACGCCCGCCGTGAGCGGGCGTGCTTCACGGTGTTCAGGAGGGCCTCCCTGGCCACGCGGTACAGGATCGTCTCGACGGTGGGCCCGGCCCGTCCGTCGCCCTCGATCTGGACCGAAACCTTCAGCCCGGCCTCCATGGAAACGAGGGCCGCATGGTCGCGCAGTGCAGGTCCCAGGCCCCGCTCCCCGGACGGTCCGGTCCAGCAGCCATCGCCTGCGCTGGTCGCTCCGGCGCAGGGCCTCGTAGCTCTGGCGGGCGCTCTCCTCCGCCTGCTTGCGGTCGGTGACGTCCTGCGCCAGGACCAGCCGGGCGGGGGCCCCCTTGAACCGGAAGTCCCGCGCGTGCACGGCCACCTCGATGACCGAGCCGTCCTTCTTCACGTGGCGCCATTCCCCGAAGGAGGGGTGGCCGACCCGCACGTCCGACGCCAGCGCGTCCCGGTCTTCGGGGGGCCTGATGTCGGCCAGGGTCATGGCCAGGAACTCCTCGCGGGAGTAGCCATAGGTACGAACTGCGGCCTCGTTCACCTCGAGGAACCGCAGGGAGACCGGATCGAAGACCCACAGTGGGAGCGGGGAGGCCGCGAACAGCTGTCGGTACCGCTCCTCCGATTCCGCCAGCTCCTCCCGGCCTCGAGCCTCGGCGGTGACGTCACGGACGATCCCCTCCACCGCGACCAGTCGCCCGTCGGAATCCAGCACGGGGTAGTTCCGCTGCTCGACCCAGACCACCGCCCCGTCCTTGCGGACGAACCGGATCGACACGGGCTCGTGGAAGGCCCGCGTGTTCGCCCAGATCCGCGCATAGCCCCTGAGGTCGTCCGGATGGACGTATCGGAGCGTGAGCGCGGGGTCGGCGTAGTGCTCCTCGACCGTGTACCCGAGCAGCGACTCCGTCGCCGGGCTCACGTACTCGAAGCGGGGGGTGGGCAGCAGCCGATACCGGTACAGGACGACCGGGAGGTTCTCGGCCAGTCGCCGGAACTGCCCCTCGCCGTCAGGGAGCGACGGCACCGAACCCGTCCAGGTCGCCCACCGGACGAAGCTCGCCGGGCCGCCCCAGGAAGTAGCCCTGGCCGTGGGAGGCGCCGAGGGACTGGAGGGTGTCGAGCTGTTCCTGGGTTTCGATCCCTTCGGCCACCGCCATCGCGCCGATCTCCTCGGCGAACGCGATCAGGCTCTTCGTGAGGGAACGGCGGGCCGGGTCGGCGTGGATGTTCTGGGTCAGGCTGAGATCGAGCTTGATGACGTCGGGTGCCACCTGGAGGATGTGCCGGAGGCTGGCGAAGCCGGCCCCGGCGTCGTCGATGGCCACCCGCACACCGCGGGAGCGGAACACGCCCAGCGACGTGTTCAGCGCCTCGTAGTCGGGGATGTGGACGTGCTCGGTGATCTCGAACACGACTCGCGGCCCGCGCTCGGAGTCGATGAAGTCCTCGAGCGCCCGCGAGATCACGGTGCGGGGCGAGACGTTCACCGAAAGACAGGTGCCCTCGTCGATCAGGGGAAGGGCCTCGAGCGCGAGGCGCACGGCCGCGACCTCCATCTCGTCGCGCAGGCCCATGGTGTCCGCGTCGGCGAACCAGCGATCCGGCGTCCGGTGCGGCTCGAGGTCGAAGCGGGCGAGGGCCTCCATCCCCCACACCTGCCGGGAGTCGAGCTGCACGATGGGCTGGAAGACCATCCGGAGGGCCCCACCGGAGATCGCGCGGCGCACCTGCCGCATCGCCTCCTGGCGCTCGGCGCGCTCCCTCCCCTCCCGCTCGAGCTTCGCGGAGAGCTCCGCGACGACGTGGTGGGCCACCTGCTCGGACAGCGTGGTCTGGCCCCTCGCCGTCCGGTGGATCGTCTCGAGGACCTGGCCGCCCGCGCCCTTCACGACGTAGCCCGACGCGCCGGCCCGAAGCATCTCGAGGACGCTCGAACGGTCCTCGTAGGCGGACAGGGCAACCATCCGCGTCCCCGGTGAGCCCTGGCGGATCTCCCTGCCCACGAGCTCGAGGGTCGGGTCGGAGCGGACGAGCTCGGCGATGGATTCCCGGATCTCGACGGCGTCGTCCGCCAGCATCACCCGGATCGGATCCTGGTTTGCCATCTCCTCCTCCGCCGGGCCGGCCGGGCCGACCGGCCCCACCGCGCGGGCCTCCGCCCTTCTCTATCGGCGGGACGGTGTGGACCTGAAGGACGCGTCGTGGCCATGTTCGGGCCGGGCCGGGCCTCCGTCGAAAGGCCTACCGGGATATCACCCCCGGCCGGGCCACCTCTGCCCCTGTGGCCCATGGATCGGGGGGAGCGGCGCACCGATTCTCTGGACAGGGTTCTTAGGGAAGGCAGGATGGACCAGACGATCGCGAGTCCCGGAATGCGCCGGCTCAGCGGCGCGAGCCGCGTATGGCTCCTGAACGGCTTCCTGGCCGCATGTGGCCTGGGGCTGTACTTCGGTGTCATCCGACACCTCACGCCTCCGGTGTCCCCCTACCGAATCCCGTGGCCGGTCATCGCGACGATGTATGCGCTGGCCGAGGTGTTCGTGGTCCACCTCCAGTTCCGCCGGAACGCATTCTCGTTCTCGCTGTCGGAGATCCCCCTCGTCCTGGGCCTGTTCTTCATGGCCCCGGACGCCCTGGTGCTGGCACAGTTCGCCGGCGCCGCCGTGGCCCTGGCCCTGTACCGGCGCCAGTCGCCCCTCAAGCTCACGTTCAACGTCCTGAACTTCTCGCTCGAGGCCGCGATCGCGGCGGTCGTGTTCAACCTGATGTACGGGGCCTTCGGCGCCACCGGGCGGGGCGGGTTCATCTGTGCGCTGGTCGCGACGAGCGCCTCGATCCTGGTGGGGAGCGTGGTGGTGCCGGTGGCCGTATGGCTGGCCGAGGGGCAGCTTCCGCTGTCCATGGTCATGCGGGCCTTCCTCATCATGTTCGTGACCTCGATCACGAACACCTTTCTGGCCCTGATCGCGGTCACCATCCTGTGGCGGGACCCCTGGACCGCATGGCTGCTGGTGGTGCCGGTGGCGACGCTGTTCCTGGCGTACCGCGCCTACACGTCGGAGCGCCGGAAGCACGAACGGCTGGAGTTCCTCCACGAGTCCACACGCATCCTGGACCGGTCCCGCGACGTGGAGTCCGGCCTCACGGCCCTGCTCGCCCACGTCCGGGAGATGTTCCGGTCCGAGCTCGCGGAGATCGCGCTGTTCCCGGGAACGGAGCACGAGGGCATCCTCAGGGCGACCGTGAGCGCCGACGGCCGGATCGAGCCCCTGGCCCGGGTCGAGCCCACGGCCCTGGATCGCCGGTGGAGCGCCGCCTCGGGGCCCGCACTGTACCGGCGGCCCATCGCCGACGCGGACGTCCGCGGCCAGCTCGGGGCGCGCGGGATCCGCGACGCCATGGTCGCTCCACTGCACGGCGAGACGCGCACGGTCGGCGTCCTCCTCGTGGCGAACCGGATGGGGGACGTCAGCACGTTCGACGAGGAGGACCTGCGCCTGTTCGAGACCCTGGCGAACCACACCAGCGTGTCGCTCGAGAACGGGCGCCTGGAGAAGTCCCTCGCCCAGCTCACCGAGCTCCAGGCCCAGCGGGCGCGCCTCCTGGACCAGGCGGTGCAGGCGGCGGAGGACGAGCGCACGCGGCTCGCCGCCGATCTCCACGACGGGCCCATCCAGCGCCTCTCGGCGCTGACGTACAGCCTGGAGCGCGTGCGGCTGCGGCTGCGGCAGGGCGAGATCGAGAGCGGCTCGGAGATCGTGGCCACGCTCCAGCAGGAGATGGGGAACGAGATCCAGGCCCTCCGCCGGCTCATGGTCGAGCTGCGCCCCCCCATCCTGGACGAGCGGGGCCTGGAGGCCGCGCTGTTCGACTACGTGCTCGACTTCCAGGAGCGAACCGGCGTCGAGTGCGAGGTCGGCGCGGAGCTCCCCGCCCGCCTCCAGCCCGTCCACGAGACGATCCTGTACCGGTTGGCCCAGGAAGCGCTGACCAACGCGGGTAAGCACGCCAGGGCGACGCGCGTGGCCGTGACCCTCGGGTTCGACGGCCCCTCGGTGGTGCTCACCGTGCGCGACGACGGGATCGGGTTCGACCCGGACGCCGTGCGCGGTCCGAGCGGCGGCGAGCACTTCGGCCTCGCCGTGATGCGCGAGCGCGTGGAGATGGCCGGAGGGAACTGGGAGATCCAATCGACCCCCGGCGGCGGCACCCTCGTCGTCGCGTCCCTTCCGCTGGACGTGACGCCGCCCACGCCCGCGGGCATCCAGCGGGTCGCGGTATGAGCAAGCTGCCGCGGATCCTGCTGGCGGACGACAGCCCCGAGTTTCGCCGAGGCGCGCGTGCGCTGTTGGAGGAATACGGCATGGTCGTGGTGGCGGAGGCCTCGGACGGCCTCCAGGCCCTCGAGCAGGCCATCCACCTGCACCCCGACGTCGTGCTCATGGACGTGCGGATGCGAGGCCTGGGGGGCGTGGAGACGGCGCGCCTGATCCACGCGCGCCTGCCCGGCTGTCGGGTCGTGCTGCTGTCTGCGTATGACGACGAACAGGGGATCGAGCAGCCCGAGGAGGGACCGGTGTTCCGGTATCTGGTCAAGGGCAGCCAGCCGATCGCCATCCGGGACGCGATCCTGGACGCGTGGAGCTCCGCCATGAAAGCGGCGTCGCGGCACGAGGGCGCGGCCGATCAGGGCGAGCTGGTCCCGTTCTCCCCTCCACTCGTGGCGGCCGGCGCCGTGCGCTCGGGCCCGATGTCCCCGCGCATCATGGTGGTCGACGACGAGGAGCAGCTGCTCGCGTCCCTGTGCGAGATGCTCGATGACCTCGGGTTCGTGGTCGTGGCCGGAATCTCCAGCGGGATGGAGGCCGTCGAGCGTGTCTCCGAGCTCCAACCCGACGTGGTCCTCATGGACATCCGCATGCCCGGCCTGGACGGGATCGAGGCCACCCGGATGATCAAGGAGATCGACCCGATGATCGAGGTCGTGATGCTCTCGGCCTACGAGGACATGGGGTTCCGCCAGGGCGCCGAGTCCTCCGGCGCCTACTGCTACCTGGTGAAGGGATGCAGCCCCGGGCTCATCGGCGAGATGCTCCAGGCCGCCGCCCGGCACCGCCGAGAGGTGGCATCCGTCCTGCGCGCCCGGCTCTGATCCCCTCATCCCCGGTGGTGGTCGAGCCCTCGCAATGCTTGACGAATCGCGCAGCGACCGGTTAGGTGGGACCCTCCATGAGAGGGACCCGGGGACGCTCGCGCGCCATTGTGGTGCGCCTCGGGGGGGCGATCCTTGCGGTGGCCCTCCTCGCCGCGCTCGCCCCGGGCGCCGTCGCAGACACGAAGACGCAGCTGAAGCACGCGAAGAACCGGTTGCACGTGCTGGAGCACCAGATCGCCGCGCAGCGGGCCCGCCTGGCCGAGTTGCGCAAGCAGATCGCCTCGCAGGAAGCGCTCCTGCACTCGCTCCAGGGCGAGATGAACGAGATGGCCCAGCGCATCGACGACGCGACCAGCCGCTACGAGCAGACCCGGCAGCGTGTCCGCGACACCGTGGCGGCGCTGACCCGGGCCCGGGCCCGGTACGAGGCCCTGCGATTCCAGCTGGACCAGCGGGCCCGATATGCCTACGAGCAGGGGCCGGCCAGCGACCTGGAGGTCGTCCTGGGCGCGTCGTCGCTCTCGGACCTGTCCGACAAGGTCGAGTTCGTCAACCAGTTGGCCGCCAACGACGTGACCCTGGCGAACGACGTCCAGAACCGGGCCAACGCGCTGACCGCGCGGGAGGCCGACCTGAAGGACCTCCAGGGCGTGCAGGAGTCCGCCCTCGAAGAGCTCCAGACGACGCAGGCGGCCCTGGACAAGAAGTTCTCCGAGGCCCAGTCCATCTACGAGGGACTCCAGGCCGCGCGGGCCAAGGCGGAGAGCATCGCCGCCGACCTGGTGGCGAAGCAGAAGGAGATCACCGACCTCGTCGACCACTTGAAGAAGAAGCTGAAGGCCGAGCAGATCGCCGCGGCGAAGGCCGCCGCCGCAGCAGCCGCCGCGGCAGCAGCAGCCGCGCAGAGCTCCTCTGCGCCGCCCCCGTCGTCGTCCGGCCCCGGCCCGTTCCAGGTCTGCCCCGTGGGCCAGCCCCGTGCCTACGGCGACAGCTTCGGCGCCCCCCGGTACGCCGGCGGCTATCACCCCCACGCCGGGAACGACATCATGGCGCCCCGCGGGACCCCCATCTACGCGCCATTCGCCGGGTCTGTGTATGAGGACCCGAACGGCCTGGGGGGGAACGCGTTCATCCTCCGGGGAAGCCAGGGCTACGTGTACGGAGCCCACCTGGACCACTACGGCACGATGGGAAACGTCTCCGCGGGAACGACGATCGGCTACGTGGGCGACTCCGGGGACGCGCAGGGCGGCCCCACGCACCTCCACTTCGAGTGGCATCCCAACGTGATCCCGGCGAGCCCCTACCGCTCGGTGTACGGCTACACGGTCGTCGGGTCGGCCATCGATCCGTATCCGTACCTGAACCAGGTGTGCTGAGCGGCCGGGGACGAGCCCCGGCCTCCGGCTGGAGGGGACGAGCCCCGGCCTCCGGCTGGAGGGGACGAGCCCCGGCCTCCGGCTGGAGGGGACGAGCCCCGGCCTACGGCTGGAGGGGACGAGCCCGGGCCTACGACTCCCGCAGCGACATCCTGTAGAGGACCTCGTCCCGTTCCTGGTCCCGAAGCTCCACATCCGCCACGCCGGAATCGAGGAGGTCCTGCCACGCCTGGCCCATCCACTCCTCCGCGGCCGCCCGGTCTGCGAAGGCGTCCGACCGGCCGGTCGTCGTTCCATCGGCGTCGAGGTAGTCCCATCGAACGCTCATGCCGGGTCCCGCCTCCTTCATGCCCCCTGAGCTGGGCTTCTCGGGGGGCTAGGACCTTCGGTCACCCCGCGCGACAGGCCGGGGTAGGCCCGAGGGGCGGGGGTCGGCCGGGGGCCGGGGACGACCAAGGAACGCATCAAGAGATTTCCGGACGGGGCCGACCTGCCAAGTATGCGACCGCTCCCCCCGCGGCGGCGATCCGTCGTTTGGCTCGCACTCCTGGTCGGCATCGTGGCGATGCCGCTTGCCCGGGCCGACGCGGCTCCGGCGGCGAACCCCAAGGGCGACCGGAACGTCTGGACGGACGTCCAGGACGGGTACTGGGCCAAGGGAGCCATCGACCTCGCGGCGGCCGACAACCAGTGGATGCAGGACTACGGCCCTACGGTCTTCCAACGCAGGCCCTGCACCGGGCGCTGGTGAAGGCCATCGGCTTCAGCGACCTGGCCAGGGGGATCGACGGCATCCACACCGAGGACGGCTACCAGTTCCAGCACAAGCCCGGCGTCGGCGTCCTGATGATGGGGATGCTCCTGGCGCTGCGGTACAACCACGACGACCCGTCGCTGGACGTCATGCCGAAGTCGCCCCTTCCCCGGTCCGAGGTGGCCTGGTCGTTCTACCGGGCCTGGACGATCTTCACGTCGGAGCCGTGGCTGCACAGCTACTACGCAGGCTACGCGACCGTCACGCTCCCACCGCTGACGGACGAGATGAGGCAGGTCGTCGAGTTCGGGCTGAAGTACACGGGCTACCCGTACGTGTACGCGGGCGAGTGGTACCGGAAATCGCCGCCCGGCTACTGCTGCGGCTCGCAGCCCCGAGGCGGGTTCGACTGCTCCGGCTTCACGTGGTGGCTGATGAAGGCCACCGACGGCGGCTGGGACAACACGGCGGTCCGCGGGTACGAGGGATGGCCGCTGCCCGAGCGCTCGTCGAACGACATGGCCCAGGCGATCCCGAAGAAGGAGCGCCTCTCCTACGACGAGCTCCAGCCGGGCGACCTGATGTTCTACGCGAGCGGAACCGTGATCGACCACGTCGACGTGTACCTGGGAGGCGGATGGGCGTTCGACTCGTCGAACGGCTACGCCGGAGTCCAGATCATGAATGTGTCGAGCGGCTGGTACCACGACCACTTCCAGTGGGGCCGCAAGATCACAACCGACTAGTCACTGGCCAGAGGGCCTTGCCGATCAAGAGCCGGACGCGACCTTCCAGAGGTAGCCGTCCGGGTCGCTGAAGTACCCGAAGTACCCCCACGGAGCGCCTGCCGCTTCCTTCACGACGCCGCCACCGGCCGCCACGGCTTGGCCCATGACCTCGTCCACAGCTTCGCTCGACGGGACGATGAAGTGGAACGAGACACCCCGGAATCCGGATCCCTCGGAGGAGACGCCGGCATCTCGGGCCGCTGCCTCCCGTTCGTAGAGGGCCAGCGACGACGATCCCTCACCCGACGCAGGCATGCTCAGTGCTCGCCCAGGACCCGGTGCACGGCATCCAGCATCTGCGCCATGCTGAACGGGCGGCGGAGCTCGGCGTCCACCGGGACCAGCACGAGCTTGCCCGTCTCGCCCTGCGTCGCCATCAGCACGATGATCCGCTGGTCCTTGAGCTCGGGATCGGCTCGGACCCGCCGCAGGACCTCCCACCCGTCGCTGTCCGGCAGCTCCGCGTCGAGGATCAGGAGGTCGTAGTCCTGCTCGCGGAGCCGCGCGATTGCGCCCTCCCCCGACTCCGCCTCGTCCACCTCGTAGCCCTCCAGGCGGAGCCGCAGCACCGGCTGGTGCATGAACTCCGGCCGGTTGTCCACGAACAGGATCCGCTTCTTCGCCGCCGTCATGTCTCGTGCCGGTCCTCGTCGACGATGCGGTCCACCTGGATGCCCTGGTCCGCGAGCCAGGCCACCGCGCGGGCCACGGCGTCCTCCGATCCGTCCATCTCCAGGATCATCCAGCCGCCGCGATCCTCGATGTTCGCCCGGCGGATGTTCGTGACCAGGTCGAACTCGCGTCCCAGCCGGTAGATCACCGGTTCCCGGATGAGGTGCTCCGGGAACGTGAGATGCACGCGCAAGTGCATCACGTCGCGCCGGCCTCGGGCGGGTTCATGCTCCCGGAGCGGAACCCTTCCATGTCCAGCGTGACGTACCGGTAGCCCAGCCCCTTCAGCGCCGACACCACGCGGGTGCGGACCGCCGGCTCGGCCAGGCGCACCACGTCGTCCGCGTCCACCTCCACACGCGCCAGGTCGCCGTGGACCCGGACCCGGACCTGGCCGAACCCGAGCTCCTTCAGCACGCGCTCGGCCCGTCCCACTCGCCCCAGCTCCTCCACCGTGATCCTCACCCCGTGGGAGATCCGCGACGACAGGCAGGCCGAGGCCGGCTTGTCCCAGGTCGGCAGGCCCAGGACCCGGGCGGCCTCGCGGACGTCGGCCTTCGTGAACCCGGCCTGGACGAGGGGATGGAGCACCGCGCGCTCGGCGGCCGCCCGCAGGCCCGGCCGGTAGTCCCCCAGGTCGTCGACGTTCGTGCCCGACAGCACGTGGGGAAGGCCCTCCTCGCCCGCAACGTGCCACAGGACGCCGTACAGCTCGGTCTTGCAGTGGTAGCAGCGGTCCGCGCCGTTGGCCAGGTATTCCTCTCGCTCCGCCTCGTGGGTCCGCACGGCGCGGTGACGGATGCCCACGTGGCGCGCGATGCGCCGGGCCTCCTGGAGCTCGCCCGGTGGCAGCGACGGTGAGACCGCGGTGACGGCCAGCGCCCGATCGCCGAGGGTGCGGGCCGCGACGGCCGCCACCAGGGCGGAATCCGTTCCCCCCGAGAAGGCCACCACGGCCCCGCCCAGCAGCGCCAGCGCGTCGTGAAGACCGTCGAGCTTCGACCGCACGTCGGTGGAGGCCACGCCCGCGATTCTGACACGGGGGTCGGACACGCAGGTACCCGGGGATTAGTGGCGGGGGTGTGCGACGTGGTCGGTCAGCTTGCCCGTGCAATCGGTCCGCAGCGGCAAGGGGTCGGGCGGCCGGGGGGGGGCCGTGAAGTCGAAGTCGTAGGACAGGTCTCCCGCGCTGCGGTCGCGACGCGTCAGCTGCGTGAGCCCCCAGTTGTCCTCGATGAACCGCAGCACCGACGAGAACTCGCCGCGCCGATGGTCGATCGCGCCGGGGAGCGCGTACGGGGAGATCAGCAGCAGGGGCACCCGGATCCCCAGGCCGAACCTGTCGACCTGGGGCGGCGGCACGTGGTCGTAGAACCCGCCCCAGTCGTCCCACGTGATGAAGATCGCGGTGTCCTTCCACATCGAGGTTCCCATCACGGCGTTCACGACCTCCGTGGTCCAGTTCTCCCCGTAGCACAGGCTGTACTCCGGGTGCTCCGAGAACTCGAAGCGCGGAGTGACCCACGTGACCGGCGGAAGGGCGCCCCGGCTGATGTCGCTGATGAGCGAGTCCACGGGCTGGACGTGCTCCTGCCACGCATGCGTCGTGCGGATGTGGCGGATGGCCTCGAATGCCGACCAGATGTAGCCCTTCTCGCCCGGCGCCGCCGAGTAGTACGACCACGGGATGCCCTTCTTCGTGAGGAGGTCGCCCTCCGTCGGGATGTCGAAGCAGGGCGGGACCCAGGTAACCTCGTCCACCTCGGTCTTGACCTTGACCCTCACGTTCCCCGGGGCGTCGCACCCCCACGTCCAGGAGCCGCCCCCCTCGGTCCGCTTGGGGTTGTTGTGCGTGCCGGCCGACTGGGCCGCGATCGTGAACAGGTGGTTGGGGAACGACGGCCCCTGCGCGGACGAGAAGAAGTTGTCTCCCAGCACGAACTCCTGCGCCCAGTGCCAGTAGTTGGGGATGTCGGACGGCAGCGCCTCCGAGTACGCGTACTTCCGCGACCACTCGTCCCACGCGAAGCCGTCCATCTTCCCGTGGTCCCACGACTTGAGGGCAGTCTCGTAGTTGTGGAGCAGGTCGTGCTGGACCCGCTCCGGGAGGCCCTGTGTGAGCGGGCGCTCCCCCTCCTTCGTCCGGCCCACCGTGGTCCCGTTGGCCCCCGGGAACAGCCCGAAGTACTGGTCGAAGGTCCGGTTCTCCTTGACGATGAAGATGACGTGCTTGATCGGCCACCGCGTGGGATACCGCGAGGCGTCGACGGGCCGGGCCTGGGAGCTCGACGCGTCCCCGGTCAGCCCGAACACCACGATCGCGAGCGCGACGGCGGTGGCCAGGACGCGCGGAGGGGTGACGGCCGACCGGGGAGGCACGAACCAAGTGTAGAACCGGGTCCGGAGGACCACCCGTGAAGGGATCGGTCCCGCTCAGGCGCCCCCAAAAAACGGACCCCGACGGGGATGTCGGGGTCCGTAACCTCCAGGGAGGGGGGTTACACCTCTCTTTCGACATTCCCGGGGGGATGGTTCGCTCCCCGTTCGGATTTTCTGCGGAACCGCAGGAGCGCTGCGGTCCCCAGCAGGACGGCCAGGCCGAGGGCCGATCCGAGCACGCCGAACCCGATGGTGGCGTCGTCGTAGACCAGCACGATGGCGTGGCGCCCGGCCGGGACCGGAACGCCCTGGTCGACGTAGTCGGCGGCCAGGACCGGGGCGGGCCGCCCGTCCACGGTCGCGTGCCAGCCAGGCTCGTACGCGTTCCGGACCAGGACGACCGCGGGCGAACGCACGTTCACGTCGACGCGTGCGGACTGCGTTCCCAACCACGTGTACCGAGCTGGGACCGCCTCCTCCCGGGGCCCGGAGGCAAACCCCGGATCGCGCTCCAGCACGATGCTCCCGTTCACCGGGAAGCCGGGCGCCGCGACCTTCTGAAGGGCCAGCTCGGGCGAGCGGGACAGGGTCCAGGCGGCATACGCGGACGCCCGCGGGGGAGCGTCCGGGACCCTGTACAGCTCGTATCGGCCCTCGTGCACCGCCGCCTGGACGGCGAACCCACGCAGCCGATCGGCGGGCTGCTCGGGCGAACCGGCGATCGCCCACGCCACCTGGAGCAGGTTCCGGGCCACCGTGGGCGGCCGGATGAAGAAGGCGGCGTTGTAGTTGATGTGCTTCGGCTCGACGGCCCGGACGAAGGACCAGTACCGGAGGAGCTGGGCCGGATTGTAGCCGTCCCCGTCCTCGACGTGGAAGAGCGTCGCGCGCTGGTTTCCGAGCAGGGGCCAGTCGCCGGAGTGCTGGAGCTGGAGCGCACCGCGCTTCCTGCTGCGCACGCCGGGGACGAGCGACAGGTACCGGCCCGAGTCCTCGCGCCGGAGCGTGGCGGCGATCGGGCCCGCGCGGATGTACGCGCCCGCCGGGACGGTCGGGTCCCGGAGCGGCGGGAATGCCAGGAAGTCCGTGGGCCGCTCGATCCCCGGGGAGGGAAGCCGGTAGCCCGCGGTCTGCCCCAGGAGGCCGCACGCGATCAGATCCGCGGCGAGCACCGCCGGGACGAGCGCGAGCAGGGCCGGCCTGCGCGCGCCCACCGTCAGCGCGGCCGCCCCGGCCACGGCCCCCGCGACCGGAACCCAGACCGAGGGGTGCGGGACCCCGAACAGGGGGGGCAGCACGCCCCACACCAGCAGGCCCGGGGCGAGCAGCAGGGCTCGGCGCCTGAGGCCGTTCGCCTCGCGCCAGGCCTCCAGCCCGATCGCGGCGAGGACCGGCACCGCCAGGATGGTCCCGAACCGGAACCGCTCCGGCTCGTGCAGGTAGAACTGGCCGAGCGTCGACGACTCGAGGTGCGGCGCGAGCCAGGTCGCCACGACCCGGATCGACAGGGCGTAGCAGAGGGCCCCGAACAGGGCGAACGCGATGGCCAGCGCGCGGTGCCTGCGGCTTCCCCACGCCGCCAGCGCGAGCACCAGCGCCGAGGCCCCGACGTATGACCCCGGCGCGCTGGCCAGTCCCAGCGGCCACTCCGTGTGGCTGGACGGGCCCACGTGGAAGGGGAACGGATGCCGTCCGGCCAGCTCCGCCGCCCGGGCCTGGAGCCCCCGATAGCCCAGCGAGAGGCTGGTCCGGGACAGATACGAGAGGCGCGGCAGGAACTCGGCCAGGTTCACCAGCGGGAGCGAGACGACGAGAAGCCCCGCGGCGATCCTCGCCCGCGGCAGGCTTCGACCCTGGATCGACCGGGCGCCCACGAAGATGGCGAGGGCAACCGTCGCGATGACCAGCCCGTTCGACAGATGGGCGCCCGCGACCTGTCCCCAGGCCACCGCGGTCGCCGCCGTCGAGGCCAGCCGACCCGGCCAGGTCGTCGCTCGGACGAGACGGGACGCGGCCGCGAGCATGAGCGCCGTCCAGGCCAGCGCTCCCGCGAACGGGATCGAGATCGCGATGTAGGACTCCGCCACGACCATCGCGAGCACGAGGCCGCCCAGAGTCGCCGCGACCCGCCCCAGCCCCTCGCCGTGCAGGAACCAGAACAGGCCCAGTCCCGCCAGCACCGGCTGGACGACGATGAGCCAGCGCATGGCCACGTCGCACGGAAGGACCGAGAACAGCAGCATCGGCGGCAGGTAGCCCCAGCCGGACTGGGGGTCCGCCGCGAAGGGAACCCCGCCCATCACGAACGGGTTCCAGGCGGGGACGTGCCCGGCGGCAAGGCTCTTGCCCAGGAAGCAGTACGTGGGGAGCCACTGCGACAGCACGTCCACGTGCTGGAACGTGAGCCGCCCGCCGAACGCGAACGAGTGCAGCACGACGAGCACGGCCGCCACGATGAGGATCGGCCCCGCCACGGCCGGCGCCCACACCGGCAGCCGAGTGCGCTCGCGCTCGCGCCCGGAGGTGGGTTGGTGGGGCTTCCGGAGGATGGCCCGGATCACGCGCCGATCATGCCCGAAAGCCGCAGCCGGAACGCGGCGAAGTTGCCGTGCTCGGCCGTTCGATGCGAAGCTCCGCCGGTCCGAGCGGCGAGGAGGTCACCCGATGGATCTGATCGAGCGAGTCGACGAGGCGATCGAGCGGCGGCACCTGCTCGGGCACCCCTTCTACACGAAATGGGTGGCCGGCGGGCTGCCGCGTGAGGCCCTCCAGGAGTACGCCCGCCAGTACTACGGGTTCGAGTCGTCGTTCCCGAGGTTCCTCTCGGCGCTGCACTCGCGGAGCGACCGGGCGGACGTGCGCGCCGCGATCCTCGAGAACCTGTGGGACGAGGAGCACGGCGAGGCAAACCACCAGGAGCTCTGGCTGCGGTTCGCGGAGGGCGTGGGCGTCTCCCGCGAGGACGTCCGTGGGACCGAGCCGAACAACGCGACGAAGGGGCTGCTCGACACGTACTGGCGGACGTCGACGGCGCCTGCGACGGCGGCCGGCGTGGCGGCCGTCTACGCGTACGAGCGCCAGGTGCCGCGGGTGGCCCAGGCCAAGATCGACGGCCTCTCGCGGTGGTACGGCGTCACGGATGCCCGGACGCTGGGGTTCTTCCGGACGCACGGCACCCTCGACGTCGAGCACTCCGAGGCCGAGCGCCGCATCATCGCCGACCTCGGCCCCGGCCACGAGCCCGAGGTGATGGAAGCCGCCGAGGCGGCTCTCGAAGCCTGGTGGCGCTTCCTCGACGGGGTCGACGTCGAGACGACCTGAGAGGGGCGCCGGCGACTACCGGGTGGCCTGGGCCTGGTCGACGGCGTCCGCCGCCGCGGCGGCCGGAGCGGGCTCTAGCAGCGAGGCCCGGACCTCGTCGCCGTCGATGGTCTCCTTCTCCAGGAGCAGGTCGACGATGCGGTCGAGCGACGGCCGGTTGGCGGTGAGCAGCGTCCTGGCCCGGTCGCTGGCCTCCTTCAGGAGGCGCTCCACCTCCTCGTCGATCACCCGCTGCGTGGCCTCGGCGTAGTCGCGGTTCCGCACCGGCTGGTCGCCGAGGTACATCGGCGAGCTGGACGCGAACCCGACCGGTCCGAGCTTCTCGCTCATCCCGAACTCCCGGACCATCCGGGTGGCCAGCTGGGTCGCTCCGGCCAGGTCGTTGGACGCGCCCGTCGAGACCTCCCCCAGGACCAGCTGCTCGGCCGAGCGTCCGCCCATCCGGATGGCCAGAGAGTCCCGCAGGTAGCTCTCCGGGTACAGGTGCCGCTCGTCCACCGGGAGCTGCTCGGTGACGCCGAGGGCCTGCCCGGCGGGCAGGATGCTCACCTTCTCCACGGGATCGGCGTGCTCGGACAGCGCGGCGACCAGGGCGTGGCCCGCCTCGTGGATGGCCACCGCCCGCTTCTCGTCGGGAAGCAGCGCGTTCGAGGCCTCCCGCCGCCCGAGCAGGATGCGGTCGCGGGCCTCGGAGAAATCATCCGCGGTGATCTGGTCCCGCCCGTCCCGGACCGCCACGATAGCGGCCTCGTTGACCAGGTTCGCCAGGTCGGCCCCCGAGAACCCGGGGGTCCCGCGAGCCACGACGCTCAGATCGACGTCCGGCCCGAGCCGCTTCCCCTTCGAGTGCACGGCCAGGATGGCAGCCCGTTCCTTCAGGTTCGGCAGCGGGATCTCCACCTGGCGGTCGAACCGCCCCGGCCGGAGCAGCGCCGGGTCCAGCGTCTCGGGACGGTTCGTGGCGGCGATCACCACGACACCGGACGAGGGATCGAACCCGTCCATCTCGGCAAGGAGCTGGTTGAGGGTCTGCTCCCGCTCGTCGTTCGACACGATGGCCCCGCCCCGGCGCTGGCCGATGGCGTCGATCTCGTCGATGAACACGATCGCGGGAGCGCGCTTCCGGGCCTCGGTGAAGAGGTCGCGGACCCGGGAAGCGCCCACGCCCACGAAGATCTCCACGAAGCTCGATCCGGTGACCGAGAAGAACGGAACGTCGGCCTCCCCCGCCACAGCCCGGGCCATCAGCGTCTTCCCGGTTCCCGGCGGGCCCACCATGAGCACGCCCTTCGGCCCCACGGCGCCGATCTTCGAGTACCGGCCGGGGTTCTTCAGGAAGTCGACGACCTCGGCGACCTCTCGCTTGGCGCCCTCGTACCCGGCCACGTCGGCGAACGTCACGCCCGGCTTCTCCGCGTCGTACACCTTGGCCCGGGAACCCGTGATCGAGCCCAGCCCCGCGGCCATCTGCCGCCCGGTTCGCCGCCCCAGGAACAGGAAGATGCCCAGGAACAGGAGCAGCGGGAGGAAGCTCAGGATGGCGCCCACGATGCCGCCGGACGACGGCCCGACGCCCGTGACCTTCACGTGATGCCGGCTGAGGAGCCCTGCCAGATTGTTGTCCGTGAGGGCCACGGGGAGCTGCGACTCGTACTGCGTGCCGTCGGTGAGCGTGCCGCTCACGCCGCCGTCCGGGTCGATGGTCGCCGTGTTCACCTTGTCGGCGGACACGTCCCGCACGAACTGCGTGTAGGTGAGCGTGACCGGGCCTCCGCCCCCCATCAGGGGCCGAAACAGCAGGACGACGGTGACCAGGAGACCGAGGTAGATCAGCCAGTTCCGCCACGGCGGCGGTGGCGGCGGCGCCGATCCCTTCGGCCGCGGCCCGTCCGTCTCCGGCGGCCGCGCCGGCTTCGTGAAGTGCTTCATCAAGTCCCCCCGAGGTGGTGAGCATCCATGCTATGGCACCCAACCCGAACCCACCGGCGACCGCCTGGCTATCGAACGTCCTCGACAGGCCAGGATGGATCGGCCGCCAGGATCTCCGGATCACCGGTGAGGAGCATCGCCCGGTGGGCGATGGCGGTGGCGACCGCGAAAGCGTCGGCGTAGGCAAGAGCGTGACCCGCCTTGATCGTCGCGGCCTGGAGCACACGGTCGGTCGAAGGCAGGTCGAGCGTCAGGCGCCGGCGGAGATCTCGCACGACGTCGCGGGCCTGAGGCTCGCCGGCGGCTCGAAGCACGACGTAGAAGACCTCTCCCAGGTTGATCCAGCTCATCACGGGCCGTTCGGGGAGAACGTCCTCGACGCGGCTCGCTGCGGGTTCTGCCCCCTCGAGCCATCGGAGGACCGCCCACGAATCGAGGCATTGGGTCACCGATCGCGCTCGCGACGGCGATCCTCGAGCAGTTCCTCAGCCAGCTTCAGACCGCGAAAGCGACCTCTCAGCGAAGGCCTGCCCTTCGTCGGCTCTACCCGGACTGCCCCATCCTCCAGGCTGAAGTCCACCTCATCGCCAGGCCCGATTCCCAGAGCGTCTCGCATAGCCTTCGGGATCACGACCTGGCCCTTGGGCCCCACACGCGAAGTCATACTCAGGAGTATAACCGCCTCGGGTACCCAGATACCCCCTTCGATCCCAGCGAGGGCATCTCAACGTTCGGGCGTGATCTCGATCTCGTAGACGGCCGCTCGAAGCCGAACGTCGAACCAGCGGAAGAACCCTTCTTGACCGAGGAGATGAAACGCGAGCGGCCAGGGGTCGCAGAACCACACCGGGGCCTCCCAGGTCACCTCGCCCAAGGTCAGCCGCACGGATGCCCGCCGCGCGGCAGCGACGAAGCCCCCCACGCCGAAGCGCTCTTCGTCTCCGGCGGTGAGATCGATCCCCGCGGCAAGGGCAACCCATGCGGCGAACCGGTTGTGGAGCGCGCCCGTGTCCAGGAGACACAGCTGTGGTGCGCGCGCGATGCCCTCCACCGTCACGGGGACCGCCGGACGGACATAGTCCTGCGACGTTCCGGGGAGTTCCTTGAATGGGAATCTCATGCGGGCGCGACGCCGGTAGCCTCGGTCTCGTCGACCGGAACCCTGAACATGGCGTCGGCCTTCTGATTGTGGCGTTCGAGCCATGCCAGGACGGCCTGGGGGGTGTCCGCGGCGACCAGCACTTCGAGGCCTCGCTGGGCCACCCATCGCCCGGCGAATGGCCGCAGGAGGTCGGCTTCGCGGCCGCCATGGGGGCCGGGCCGGGGCGTGGAGGTCGGTTGCGAGTCACGGCTTCGCCGGCCTACGGTGAATCCGAGGCGGCTCAAGATCCGACGGGCCTGATGGGAGTTGAAGTCGGCTCGGTCGAGCCCCGTCACCAAGCCGATCACCTGCTTCGGGGGGAAGCGCTTCCCCGCGACGACCACGAAGTGGTCCCCGAGCGGCTCCGGCATCACGTCGCGAAGCCGCCCCTCGATCTCGGCCCCATCGAACGCGAACTCCTGCCGAGCGACCCTGGCGCGTACCTGACTCATACTTACTGAATAGCACTTATCGCTCGTTCCCTCAACCACAGACGGCCCTGATCCCTGTCAGGCTGAATCCAATTACGCGAACAGCGTAATATGCCGGTCATGGGCCGGCTTGTCTCGTCCCGTCTGGCGCTGATGGCGGTGGTGGCGCTCGACCAATCCTCCGGGGGGCTTCGTCTGGTCGAGCTTGCCAACGCTTTGGAGGCCTCGACCGCGTTACCGGTTGAGGGCCGACCACCCGGCCTCGGCCGCGCTGCTGGCCCTGGCCCGACGAGGCCTCCCGGTCGAGTGGGCCCTTGACGTGGCCTGCCGGGCGAACCCCGCGGTCGGATTCGGTGCCAGAGACACCGACGGGTACGTGGTGGTCCTTCGGCGCTTCGCCGAGCCCCAGGACGAAGCCCGTCTCCGCGACGCACTCGGAAGCATCAATGCAGCCCGCCACGACGCTCGAGTGACCGAGCTGTACCGGCACGACGAATTCCGCGAGTGGGTGGCGAGGTCAAGTAGCTACCGGGACCGGCTGACCCGAATGACCGTCCTGAGAGGTTCGGCGGACCGCTTCCTGCCACGGGCGTCGCGGCATGGCGGACCTCGCGTTCCGCTCGGCCACCTCCCCTCGTCCCTTGGGAAGCCGTCGCGCCGCGCGATCGAAGCGCTGGCCAGGCGGCACGGGCTGGCCCGGATCGTCGTGTTCGGGTCCGCGGTCCGCGCGGACTTCGGGCCAGGGTCGGACGTGGATGTCCTGATCGAGCCCAGGCCCGATGTCCGGCTCGGGGTGGACGATGTGATCCGGGTCCGGGAGGAACTGGAGCGAGCGTTCGAGCGCGACGTGGACGTCGTGAATGCCAGGTTCGCCCGTCCCGGGGTCCTCGGGGCGGCAGCCACCGATGGAGTGGTGCTCTACGGATGAGCGCGATCGGGATCTGCTGGAGGCGGTCGCTGAATGTGCGCGGCTGGCGCTCGGGTACGCTCGCGATCAGGGCCCGGACTGGGTTCGCGATCAGAAGACCATCGACGCGATCGCCAAGCGCGTCGAGGAGATCGGTGAGCTGGCGAAGCGCGTGGCACCGGAGATACTTGCCGCGATCCCGGGTGTGGATTGGAGGGGGGCGAAGGCCTTCCGCGAGATCCTCTCGCATGCGTACGGCCATCTCGATCTGGATGTTCTGGCGGACGTGATCGAAGCACGACTCCCGGGTCTTCTCGCCGGCGTGGAGAAAGCCCTGTCCGCCGAGCGCTGACGACCTGCCCCCTGGACCGAATCGGGTAACGAACGGGCCCCGGGAGGCGTTCACCCGGGGCCCGCGTCGTTCGCGACTTCAGAGCCGGCCTAGAAGTCGTCCATCCCGCCGCCGCCCATGCCGCCGGGCATGGCGGGTGCGGCCTTCTCGGGCTTGTCCGCCACCACGGCGGCGAGCTGCTGGACCAACTGCAATCCTCCGGCTTCGAGGTCTTGAGAGTCCTTGCCGACCTGCAGCCAATCGGGCGCAGCAGCGTGCCTCCCTATCATCAGGTGAGTGACGCTCTCTTCTTCACGTACATTGCCCGCAAACCGTGACCTCAGGCGGAACAGCAAGGGGCGCAGTCCTCTCTCAGCTGTGCCGCTTGGTGTCTCTCTTGAACACAGAGCGTCTACTGGCGCCCAGAGCTGTCGGGCGGCGATTGAGGTGTCAGGCGGATCAGGCGTAGGTGGCAAGCGACGTGTATGAGAATGGCCGCCTCGTCGCGATCAGCGCTAGCACGCAGGCCGTGGAGATGCGTGTTCCTCAAGTTGGTTCCCAAGGGCTCCACCAAGAGGTTCACCAGATAACGGCGCCAAGACTCCTCATAGCGCCCTCGGAGGGAACTCAGAAGCTCCCTCAACATCTTGACCCGCCCAGGTCTATCGCCCTGAGCTTCGACCATTATTGCGAGTCCCATCTCTCTCACAATCGCGCGGATCACGGATTCGATTCTTGGGAGGAGAACAAGCGCTGATTCGTCGAACTGAGACTCCCAGAAGAGCGCGAGAGCTCGGCCGATACGCTCGGCGACCTCCTCTGAGATAAGCGGTGTCGTAAAAAACTCCGTCAGCTCATCGTCGCGGGGAGTCCCGAAGCGATTCTTGATGCGATCCAGCACCTCGGCGCGAAAGTGGGCCCCCAGTGCAATCGCTGTGGCTTCTCGCTCAATCAGAGCGGCCTCACGATGCTGTTCTTCACCCTGAATGGCCGCGATGGGGATATTCCCCGGTCCCAAGATGATCTTGGTTACGAGATACTGGATGGGAAACTGCTTGATCTGCTGTTCGACCTCAGCCAAGTTTGCCTCGTACTCGCCACTCGGGGGTCCGATGGCACCCATGCGCTCAAGACTCCGCTTCCAGCTATCGCCAATAAAGGCTTCGACGTACTCCTCCACCTGCTGACTGGACACGGAGACGGACGAGGACACCTCCTTCAGGTCAAGATCCTCAGGGGAGATCTCTTGCAGCTCGCGCCGGAGCGCGTCCGCAGTCTCGTTCAGGCCATGCAGACGAGCGAGGTCAAGAGCGCGCTGAAGGAAGCTAATCTTGACCAAGCCGGTCGCCTTCTCGGCAGCCCTCCGCCACGCTTCAACCTGTCCCTGTCGCAGGAGGCCTCTCGCCGTCCCGCCCTTAAGCCTTGCTGCTTTAAGATCAAGGACCTCCTGGGTGATCCAGGGATCTTCGCGATAGGTCTCCACTGCCTCGTCCAGCAGAGCATCGAGTTCGGCCGGTTGCCTGTCCTCGGGGAGGCGCAGGATGGCCTCGATCAGCGGAAGTGCCACACCAGGCTGCGGCTCGGTCTCGGCCATAGCCCTACGAGTCCACAGGATGATCTCGGGGGTCACCTTGCCCTCGCGCTCGAGGTCGTTGATCGTGCGCGCAAGCTCGAGTGCCCGGGCTAAGGACTGGGCGCGCGAGACGGGCTCCTCCATGCTCGGGGCAGACAAGAGGTAAGCATCGATCGCGGCCCTCGCTCGTTGGTCAGGACGATCCGTCCACTTGCGTTCCCAAAGCAAGTCATTAAGGCGAGCAACCGCATGAGGGTATGCATCGAGGCCATCGAGCACGCCAGTCCAAAGATCCAGAACTGACGCCTCGATCGAATCCAGAAGTGGCGGGAAGACGCCTTCTGGAGTCTCGATCCATGGAGCCCATACACCGCGGGTTGCCCGGCGTTCCGGCTCATCTGGGCCGACGAAGTCGTATTCGAACGCCCAGATGATTGGCAAAGCGGGATCATTGACCAGATCGGCACTCCCGCCACGGAGCCGCTGGCTTGCTTCCCAAAGATCGGGGGCGCCGTCGAGCGCCCCGTGAACTCTTTCTCTCAGACCTGCTACCACTGGTTGCTCACTCACAACCTAGAGGATAGAGGGTGAGACTGACACTTCTCGTTCGCCTAGCGATGATTGGTGATTCCTTGTTGGAAGAGATGCTTCAGATTGGCCGCACCGACTCAGACCAAATCCCTGCGCTGCATGTAGGAGGCGGGCCCTTCGGCCCGCCTCCTACCAAACCAACGGGGGGACTCGAACCCCCACCTTCCCCTTCGTTAGAGGGGCGCTCTATCCGCTTGAGCTACGTCGGGCCTTCAATGTCCTTGATCTAGAAGTCGTCCATCCCTCCGCCGCCCATGCCGCCGGGCATGGCCGGTGCGGCCTTCTCGGGCTTGTCCGCCACCACGGCCTCCGTCGTCAGGAACAGCGCCGCGATGGAGGCGGCGTTCTGGAGAGCCGAGCGGGTGACCTTGGCGGCGTCCACCACGCCCGCCTTGAACATGTCCACGTACTCGCCGCTGTCGGCGTTCAGGCCCCAGCCCGAGTCGAGGGAGCGGACCTTCTCCACCACCACGCCGCCTTCCAGGCCGGCGTTCGTGGCGATCTGCTTGATGGGCTCCTCGAGGGCCCGGCGAACGATGTGCGCGCCGGTGGCCTCGTCGCCCTCCAGGTCCACCTTGTCCAGCGCGGCCTGGGCCGTGAGCAGGGCCACCCCACCGCCCGGCACGATGCCCTCCTCGACCGCGGCCTTCGTGGTCTGGACGGCGTCCTCGATGCGGTGCTTCTTCTCCTTGAGCTCGACCTCGGTCGCCGCCCCGACCTTGATGACGGCCACGCCGCCCGCCAGCTTGGCCAGGCGCTCCTGGAGCTTCTCGCGGTCGTAGTCGGAGTCGGTCTTCTCGATCTCGTTCTTGATCTGGTTGACCCGGCCCTTGATGTCGTCGGGATTGCCGGCGCCCTCCACGACCGTGGTGTCGTCCTTCGTCACCACGATCTTGCGGGCCTGGCCCAGCAGGTCCAGAGTCACGTTCTCGAGCTTCAGGCCGACCTCCTCCGAGATGACCTGCCCGCCCGTCAGGATCGCGATGTCCTGGAGCATGGCCTTGCGGCGGTCACCGAACCCGGGGGCCTTCACCGCGACCGACTTGAACGTGCCGCGGATCTTGTTCACCACGAGGGTGGCGAGGGCCTCGCCCTCCACGTCCTCGGCGATGACGACGAGCGGCTTGCCGGTCTGCATGACCTTCTCCAGCACGGGCAGGAGGTCCTTCACCGCGGAGATCTTGGAGTTCGCCAGCAGGATGTAGGGGTCCTCCAGGACGGCCTCCATCCGCTCGGCGTCGGTGATGAAGTACGGCGAGATGTACCCCTTGTCGAAGCGCATCCCCTCGACGAGCTCGAGCTCCATGCCGAAGGTCTGCGACTCCTCGACGGTGATGACGCCGTCCTTGCCCACCTTGTCCATGGCCTCGGCGATCTGCTGGCCGATCTCGGAGTCGCCGGCGGAGATGGCCGCCACGTGGGCGATCTCGTCGGGCGTCTCGATGTCCTTGGCCTGGTTCTTGATGGCCTCGACGGCGAGGTCGACGGCCTTCTCGATGCCGCGCTTCAGGGACATCGGGTTGGCTCCGGCCGCGACGTTGCGCAGGCCCTCCTTGACCATGGCCTGGGCCAGGACCGTGGCGGTGGTGGTGCCGTCACCGGCCACGTCGTCGGTCTTCTTGGCCACTTCCTTCACGAGCTCGGCGCCCACCCTCTCCAGCGGGTCCTCGAGCTCGATCTCCTTCGCGATGGATACGCCGTCGTTCGTGATGGTCGGCGCACCCCACTTCTTCTCGAGGACGACGTTGCGGCCCTTGGGGCCGAGCGTGATGCGGACCGCGTTGGCCAGCTGGTCCATCCCCCGCTCCAGCGCACGCCGGGCGTCCTCCTCGAAGGTGATGATCTTCGCAGCCATCCCTCCTCCTTCTTCCTTCCGACTCGGCTCTCTCAGCCGCAGACTGCTAGCACTCTAGCCTTCCGAGTGCTAACGATTGTAGGGCCGCGCCCGCCGGGTTGGCAAGGCGGCTCGTCACCCGGATCAAGCACCGTCGTGAGGTCTACCGGCGCAGACCGCTCGACCCGGCCTCGGGAAGACTCCCGGTCAGGTGACGGTCACGGTCCCTTTCATCGTCTTGGGATGGATCGTGCAGTGGTAGTGGAACGTCCCCCTCTTGCGGAAGACCTTGCTGACGGAGTCGCCCACCGTGACGTCCTTGCTGAACGTGACGCCGTTGGTGAACAGGATGTGGTGGAACGACGTGGTGTTGTTCGTCCACTTGACCCGCCTGCCCTTGTGGATGGAGACGGCCTTCGGGCTGAACGAGAACGTGTACGTCAGCGAGCTCTCGACGATCGAGACCTTCTTCGGCTTCGTGGAGGCCGTCGCGTCGAGCGTCGCCACCGACACCAGCAGGAGTGACGCCATCACCGCGAGCACGAGCGTCGTCCACCTTCGGTTCCTGCCCATCGTCTCGACCTCCCTGAGTGGGTCCTGTTTGGAGTCTACGGACGACGTGCGGAGCGCGATTGCCGGTTGGACAACTCTGGTATGAAAGGGCCCGCGTGAACATCCTCGGCATCAACTGCTTCGCGCACGACACGGCTGCCGCCCTCATCCAGGACGGCGTCCCGGTCGCGTTCGTGGAGGAGGAGCGGTTCAACCGCGAGAAGCACACCAAGGCCTTCCCGGACCGGGCCATCGAGTTCTGCCTGCGCCAGGGCGGGATCGGGATCAAGGACGTCGACGTCGTCGCCTTCAGCCACCGGACCGGGCTCGACTTCCGGCGGGGAGCGGCCGACGCCCTCAGGCGCTTCCCGCGGGGCTGGAAGCGCATGGGCGTCCAGACCGCGTTCGACCTCCTGCTCCTGCGAAAGCAGCAGCACTTCGTTCGCACGTACCGGTACCGCGGCCGGGTGGTGAACGTGGGCCACCACGAGGCCCATGCGGCGAGCGCGTTCTACGCCAGCGGGTTCGACGAGGCCGCCGTGCTGACGCTCGACCGGGGCGGCGACTTCCTGTCGACCACGCTCGGCCACGGGAAGGGCACCCGGCTGGACACGCTGCTGGAGGTCCGCAACCCGGATTCGCTGGGCGAGGTCTATACCGCCCTCACGTGGTTCCTGGGCTTCCACCCCAACGCCGACGAGGGCAAGGTCATGGGGCTCGCCCCGTACGGGCGGGAGCGCTACGTGGACCAGTTCCGCGACTTCATCCACCTCACGCCGGACGGCCTGTTCACGGTGAACCTGGAGTGGTTCGCCTACCACCTGGAGGGCGGATGGCTGTCGAAGAGGTTCCGCCAGCGCTACGGGCCGCCGCGCGTGCCCGAGTCGCAGATCACGGAGCACCACCAGGACCTCGCGTACGCCGTCCAGGCCATCACGGAGGAAGCGGGCTTGCACCTGGCGAACGCGCTGCACCGGCTGACCGGCTCGAGGAACCTGGCCATGGCGGGCGGCGTGGCGCTGAACTCCGTGATGAACGCCCGCCTGCTTGCCGAGACGCCCTTCGAGCACATCTTCATCCAGCCGGCGGCCGGGGACGCCGGGAACGCGCTGGGCGCGGCGCTGCTGGCCTGGCACCAGGTCCTGGGGAAGCCACGTGCCTGGCGGATGGACCACGCGTTCCTCGGTCCCGAGCCGAAGGAGTCGGAGTTCAAGCACGTGCTGGCCGCCCGCAACCTTCCGTTCCGTGAGGTGCGAGACCCCGCCGTCGAGGCCGCGAGGCTGCTGTCGGACTCGAAGATCGTGGGCTGGTTCCAGGGGCGGGCGGAGGTGGGCCCGCGCGCCCTGGGGGCACGCTCGATCCTGGCCGATCCGCGCAAGGCCGAGATGAAGGACATCGTGAACGAGCAGGTCAAGCACCGGGAGGGCTTTCGCCCCTTCGCCCCCGCCGTGCTCGACGAGGACGGTGGGGAGTACTTCGAGGGCTACTACCCGAACCCGTTCATGCTGCTCGTGCTGCCGATTCGCCCGGACAAGCGCGACGTCATCCCGGCCGTCACGCACGTCGACGGCACCGGACGCCTCCAGAGCGTGATGCGAGGCTCGAACCCGGCCTTCTACCGCGTGATCGAGGAGTTCCGGAACCTCACCGGCGTGCCCGTCGTGCTCAACACCTCGTACAACCTGCGGGGCGAGCCCATCGTGAACACGCCCGAGGAGGCCGTGGAGGACTACCTGAAGACGGGCATGGAGGCGCTGCTCCTGGGGCCGTACATGCTGGAGAAGGAGCCCTCCGAGCGCTGAGCCGTTGCGCTCGCGTCGAACACACGTTCACCGAGGGTGCTTGAAACCGTGCTCGAACGGGCAACAATCCCCTCTGGAGCCGTGCGTGGGCACGAACGGCGGCTCCGGACGGCCCCGCGACAGGGAAGGAGGGGGCATGGCGAAGTACGAGGCGTACTGCGTGAAGTGCCGGGAGAAGCGCGAGTTCGAGGGCGAGGAGGTCACGCTCAAGAACGGCCGGAGAGCGGCGCAGGGGATCTGCCCCGTGTGCGGCACGAAGGTCATGCGCATCCTGGGCAAGGCCGCTTCCTAGGGCCGAAGGCAAGCTCTTCCAACAACCGGCCGGAGCGGCCTCGCCGTTCCGGCTCGGTCCATCGGACTCGGTCCCTTCTCCTCGAACATCGGGCGGCCCGCCCGCTTGTCCCCTTGCCTATCGCGCCGCTTGGTCCCTACACTCCCGGCGGGGATCAGGGCGCGGCTTCCCGATTCGCCGCGCGAAAGGGGGAGCGCGATGCAGGCGCTCCGCACAAGGCGGTTCGCCGTGACGGCCAGCCTGGCCACGGTGGCGCTCGTGTGGGCTGTCGCGCAGGCTCCCCCGGCCGTCGCCGCCTCCATCACTGTGACCACGACCGACGACGAGCTGAACTCCGACGGGGACTGCTCCCTTCGTGAGGCGATCGAGGCGGCCAACCTCGACAGCGCCGTGGACGCCTGCACGGCCGGCAGCGGGGCCGACACGATCACGGTGCCCGCGGGGACCTACACGATCGCCATCCCGGAGCCGACCGAGGCCGGGAACTCCCAGGGCGACTTCGACCTCCACAGCAACATCACCATCAGCGGAGCCGGCTCGGCGACCACGATCGTGGACGGCGGCGGGCTGGACCGGGTCTTCGAGCAGCACCCCGGCAACCTGAGCACGATCTCCGGGATCACCGCCCAGAATGGGGACGCATCGCTCTCGGTGGGATTCCAGGGTGGCGGGGGCATCTTCAACAACTCCGGCGCCGATCTGACGTTGACCGACGTCGTGGTCTCGGGGAATCAGGCCGCCGGAGGCGGGGGCATCTTCAACTTCGGCTCGTTGTCGTTGACGAGCAGCACCGTCACCGGGAACAGCGTGAACAGCGCGGACGACGCGGGCGGTGGGATCAACAATCAGGGAACGGCCACGATCGACTCGAGCTCCGTCACCCTGAACGTGGCCCCCGAGACGGGCGGGATCGCCAACAACGGCCAGCTCACGATCGACGGCACGACGATCAGCGGAAACTCGGCCACCGGCCCCGGAGCCGGAGGGATCTCCAGCGAGGGGTTCGTCACCATCACCAACAGCACGATCAGCGACAACACGGGGGATCACGGCGCCGGGATCGACAATCAGGGCGACCTCTCGATCGACGGCAGCACGATCACCGGGAACGTGGCTGCCGACAGCGGCGGGGGCATCCAGAACGGCGGGAACCTGGACATGAACGACGTCACCGTGACCGACAACACGGCCACGGCGAGCGGAGGCGGTGGGCTGGCCAGCTTTGGCGGCTCGGTCGCCATCGGGGGGACCAGCACGTTCTCCGGCAACACCGCCGGAGAGAGCGGTGGGGCCATCGCCGTCGACGGGGATCTCCTGATGACGGGAGGGACGCTGGACGGCAACTCGGCCGCCACCGCGGGGTGCTGCGGCGGGGGAGGCCTGTCCGTCGGCGGCTTCGGCAACGTCACGCTCCAGCAGGTCACGATCAGCAACAACAGCTCCCTGGGCAACGACGCGGGAGGCGGGATCTTCATCTTCGGCAAGCTGACGTTGATGGACAGCACGGTCACCGGGAACACCGTGCCCGGCGACGGGCAGGGCGGGGGGATCCACGTCGACTCGGGCGGGGACCTCGTCATGACAGGGGGTGAGGTCAGCTCGAACAGCGCCCAGCGAGGAGGCGGGATCAGACTCGGGCGGAGGGCTGCTGCTCACCGGCGAGGCCCAGGCGATCGTCACGAACAGCACCGTCTCGGGGAACACCGCTCCCGCGGACGGGGGCGGGATCTCCAACCGCGGAGGCACCCTGACGATCGACCAGACCACAGTGTCCGGGAACTCGTCGGACGGCCCCGGCGGCGGAATCGGGAACGCGGGAGGGGCGCTGACCATCACGGGCTCGACGATCGAGGACAACTCGGGTGCCGCCGACGGAGGCGGGATCCTCAACGTCGACGGAGGGTCGGTCAAGGTCACCGACACCACGGTGAGCTCGAACGTCGCCGGATGCGCCGGCGGCGGGATCAACAACGGGGACGGCGATGGGGTGCCCCAGTTCGACACCCTGACCGTCAGCGGTTCCACCATCACCGGGAACTCCGCGACCGGCTGCGAAGGCGGTGGGGGGATCATGAACCACGGCCCCGCCTCGATCACCGACACGGTGGTGAGCGGCAACACCGCCGTCGCCGGCGGCGGCGGGATCTACAATTTCGGCGGCTCCCTGGCCATCGTCGAGAGCACGATCTCCGGGAACACGGCCTCCGGGGGCGGCGGTCTGTTCAACGACAACGACGGCACGGGGTCGGTGGTCCGGGCCACCATCAGCGGCAACACCTCGAGCGGCGGAGGCCCCGAGTCCGGAGGAGGCCTCGAGAACTGGGGCACCCTCTCGCTCACCAACAGCACCGTGAGCGGGAACTCGGCGGCCGGGTTGGCGGGCGGCCTGATCAACCAGGACTCCGGGACCACAGCCATTCGGAGCAGCACGATCACCGGGAACAGCGCCACGACGGCCGGGGCCCTGTACAACGTGGCCGGCGGGGTTCTGTCGATCAAGAACACGATCGCGGCGAACAGCAGCGGAGGCGACGACTGCTTCGGCGAGATCACGTCAGGTGGCTACGATCTCGTCGAGACTCCCGGCGGTGGCTGCGTCATCGTCGGCACGGCTACGGGCAACATCATCGGCATGGACCCCAAGCTCGGACCGCTGGCCGACTACGGCGGCCCCACGTTCACTCACGACCTCATCGGGGGGAGCCCCGCCAGGAATGCCGCCAGCCCTGCCTGTCCGCCTCCCGACACCGACCAGCGAGGCGTGGTACGGCCCCAGGGCCCCCGGTGCGACATCGGATCGTTCGAGGAGGTGGGCATCCTCGGGGTGACCGTCGACGGGACCGGGACGATCCTGCCCTCGGGGAAGGTCCAGGTATCGGGAACGATCGGGTGCGGGGCCCCCGACAGGTGGACGCTGTCCCTCCAGCTCAAGCAGAAGTCCACCATGACCATCGGCACCATCGTGACCAAGGGGAACTGCACCGATGCATTCGAGCCGTGGACAGCCCAGGTCCCGCCGAAGGCGGGTACTCCCGGATACGCCGCCGGTGCGGCGACCCTGTGCTACGCGGCGAAGACCCGCGACCCCTTCGGCAACCCCACCGATCATTCGAACGACTGCGTGCCCGTGACCCTGACGGGTCCCTGATCTCGGTTTCGCTCCACGCCGGCAGCTCTGGCGGCCTCCCGCAACTCGTTCACTTTGCCCTGCTAGACTCCCGGGCTTCTCTCGCTGCCGGGAGTCTGCCGTGGCCCTCCAGATCAACGCCGACCGCTCCTCCTCGGGCGGGAACGGCCGCCCCGCCATCCTCGCCGAGGAACTCGCGAAGTCATTCGGCGACGTCCACGCGCTTGCGGGCATCCACGTCTCGGTCGATCAGGGAACCATCCTCGGCCTGCTCGGCCCCAACGGCGCCGGGAAGACCACGGCCGTCAAGATCTTCACCACGCTGCTTCGGCCCGACGGCGGGCGGGCGGAAGTGGCCGGCTTCGACGTCGTGCGCGACGCGGACCGCCTGCGCGGCGCCATCGGCCTGGCCGGCCAGTACGCCGCAGTCGACGAAAACCTCACGGGCAGGGAGAACCTCGAGCTGGTGGGCATCCTCTACCACCTGGGGAAGGTCGAAGCGCGCCGCCGGGCCGACGCGTTGCTGGAGCGCTTCGACCTCACGCAGGCGGCGCATCGCGTCGCGAAGACGTACTCGGGTGGTATGCGCCGGCGCCTCGACCTCGCGGCCAGCCTGGTGGGGCGCCCGACCGTCCTGTTCCTGGACGAGCCGACCACCGGCCTCGACCCCCGGGGACGCTTCGGCCTGTGGGAAGTCATCCGGGAGATCGTGGAGGACGGCACCACACTGCTCCTCACCACGCAGTACATGGAGGAGGCGGAGCAGCTCGCCCACCGGATCTCCGTGATCGACCTGGGCCGGGTCATCGCGGAGGGAACCGCGGACGAGCTGAAGGACCAGGTGGGCGGCGAGATCCTGGAGTTCCGGGTCACGGACCGGACGCTGATCGGGGACGCGGTCGGGGAGATCTTCGCCCTTGGCATCGGTTCGCCGCAGGCCGACAACGAGACCGGCGTGGTGCGCGTCCCCGTCGGCGGGAAGGGAGCGGGCGTCCTGGCCGACGTGGCCCGGCGGCTGGACGACGCCGGCATCTCCATCTCGGACCTGGCGGGCGTTCCACCGGCCCAGCCTGGACGACGTGTTCCTGGCCCTCACCGGCCACGCGGCCGAGGAGTCCGAAGGGGAACAGGACACGCCCGAGGGGCGGCAGCGCCGTCGGGGAGGGTCATCGTGAGCGCGGCCACCGTGACGGAACAACGAGCGCCTTCGAGGTCGCGCCTGTACTGGACGATCTCGGACATCCGCGCCATGACCTGGCGCAACCTCGTGAAGTACTCACGCGTGCCGACGCTGCTCGTCTTCTCGACGATCCAGCCGGTGATGTTCGTCCTGCTGTTCGTGTACGTGTTCGGCGGCGCGATCCCAATCCCGGGCGTGTCGTACAAGGACTACATCATGCCGGGGATCTTTATCCAGACGGTCGTCTTCGGGTCCACACAGACGGGCGTGGGGCTGGCCGAGGACCTCACCCGGGGGATGATCGACCGGTTCCGGTCCCTGCCCATGGCCAGGTCTGCGGTGCTGGCCGGACGCTCCCTGGGCGACAGTTTCCGCAACCTGTTCGTCGTGCTGCTCATGACCGGCGTCGGGTACCTGATCGGGTTCCGCTTCCACGGCGGGTTCCTCAAGGCCATCCTCGCGATCCTGCTCGCGGTGCTGTTCGGCTCGGCCTTCTCGTGGATCTCCGCGAACATCGGACTGCGCATCCGTGACGTGGAGGCCACGACCGCAGCCAGCTTCGTGTGGGTCTTCCCGTTCGTGTTCGCATCGTCCGCGTTCGTGCGGGTACAGACCATGCCGGGGTGGCTCCAGGAGTTCGTGAAGGTCAATCCGATCTCGATCGCCGTGGAGGCCATCCGGTCCCTCACGCTCCAGCCCGAGGCCGCAACGGCAGTGCAGGGAGGGACGACCCTCATGCACGTGTCGCAGATGCTGGCCTGGATCGCCGGGTTGCTGCTCGTGTTCGTCCCGCTCGCCGTCCGGGGCTACCGCCGAACGTAGGCGCGTAGGATGGCCGACGTGGAACACCGCACGGTCGACGTCGGCGGGCCCGTCCACTACGTGGACTTCGGGGGATCCGGGCAGACCGTCGTGCTGGTGCACGGGCTCGGCGGGGCCACGATCAACTGGAGCGCCGCCGCGCCGCTGCTGGCCGAGCACGCCCGCGTCCTGGCGGTCGACCTGGCCGGGTTCGGCCAGACGCCTCGCGCGGGCCGGTCCTCCTCCCTCGACGGGAACCGGGAGCTGCTCGACGGGTTCCTGGCTTCGGTGGTCGGCGAGCCCGCCGTGCTGGTCGGTAACTCCATGGGCGGGCTCATCTCCCTGCTGGAAGCGGCGGAGAGTCCCGGGCGGGTCGGGGGCCTGGTGATGGTGGATCCGGCGCTGCCGGCGTGGGTGGACGTCCTCGACCCCGTCGTCACGCAGCTGTTCATGGCCTACGCGACACCGGGCGTGGGCGAGGCGCTCCTCGCGACCATGCGGGACCAGGACCCCCGGGAGCTGGTCGACTACTTCCTGGCGCTCGTGGCGGCCGACCCGTCCACGATCCCCGAGCAGGTCGTGACCGACCACATCGAGTTCGCACGCGAGTACACCGGGGCGGCCGATTCCATCGACGGCTTCCTGGAGGGCGCCAGGAACCTCATCGAGGTGCTGTACGAGCCCGACCGGGTCCGGCAGGCCATCGAGCGCGTGCAGGCCCCCACGCTGCTGATCCACGGCGCGAAGGACCGCCTGGTCCCGCTGGTGGCCGCCGAAACCGCCGCGGCCATGCGCCCGGAATGGACGTTCGAGGTCATGCCCAACATCGGCCACGTCCCGATGATGGAGGACCCGGAAGGCTTCGTCCGCATCGTGGTGGGGTGGCTGTCCCGGGTGGCTGCTCCGGCCCGCTAGGGGCTAGGGGCAGGAGATCACGACGTCGCCGGGGCCCACCATGCAGGAGTCGTTTCCCGTGCCGCCGTCTGCCCGGTCGTTTGTCGGCGAATTGGTCCCACGGAGGGACTCGACGGTCGACTTCCCGCCCGAGAACGCGAACGTGTCGCTCCCGAGGGACGCGCTCGTTGCGGTGCCCGCGGTGAGGTCGGCGGTGACACCGGAGGTCGCACCGGCCTCGTTGAACGCCGCCACGTCGGTACCCGCCCCGCCGTCGAAGATGTCGTTGCCGGTTCCCCCGAAGAGGGTGTCGTTGCCGTCGCCTCCGAGCAAGGTGTCGTCGCCCCCCATGCCCGACAAGGTGTCCTTGCCCCCCAGGCCGCAGATCACGTCGTCCCCGGCGGTGCCGGTGAGGACGTCGTTGCCGGAGGTGCCGGTGATCGTGCAGGGGCTGTAGTCCGAATGAACAATGAAGTCCCCTGATCTGAATGTTCGCTGCCGCAGGACCACCGATCCAAGGTGATCTTCACCACACGAACGTGGTGTGCGGAGCCGCCGTGCCGGACCGTCTGCCTGGCCCGGCGGACAGACGTCATCCCCGTGTCGTTGCTACCGGCCCTGGCCTCTCGCTGCCTGGAGGTCCCGAAGGTCGCCCAGCACCTCGTCCGGGTGCGCCGGGATGTCCCGGACCCGGTACGCCTTCACGATCCGCCCCTCCGGGTCGATGAGGTAGGTCCGCCGCTTCGCGTACTCGGGGCTCGGCTCCTCCGGGAAGCGCTTCGTCTCGTAGACGACGCCGACCCCGCGGTCCACGTCCGAGAGCAGCCGGAACGGGAAGCCGTTGTTCTCCGCGAACGCCCGGTTGTCCTCCGGAGTGTCGAACGACGCGCCGATCAGCTCGGCGCCTGCCTCCGCGAACTCCGGGGCTCGGTCACGGAACCCCCGCCCTTCGGTCGTTCAGCCCTCGGTGAAGGCCTTGGGGAACCACCACAGCACCACCCACCGCCCCCGGAAGTCCTCGATCGACACCCGGTCAACGACTCCACCACCCCCGGGACGACCAGCAGGTGGCCGCCCGCGTCCCTCGGCATGTGCCACCGGAACTCGTGCAGGCTTCCCAGCTCGATCATGGCCTCGCGGAGCAGCCGGTACAGCGAGCGCAGCCGGAACCACACGGCGAGCAGGCCGCTCGTGGCGAAGAACGTGTAGGGCTCGATCGAGCGCAGATGCTCGCGGAGCGCACCCTCGTCGGTGAACCTGGCAACGCGTCCGGTGAGGTCCTCGCGGTCGCTGTTCGCCGTGCACACCACCGCGTGGGGCCGCACGTCGACGAACCCGCCCACCGTCATGTGGTAGTCACGGTAGTCCTGGAACGAGCAGGGATTCCCGCTCTCGTCATGGTGCCGCCGGAGCCACCCGTCGACGGCATCCCCGGAGGACACCAGGACGTCGAGCGGCGCGACGTAGTACCCCGTCCGCAGGAGCGCCCCGCCGCCGCGCTCGAACACCACGGGAGACCCGAGCGAGGGGATCTGCCACACCGCGTGCAGGACGCGTTCCAGCACTCGGCGGAGGGCTTCCTGCCGCCGGGGGAACAGCTCGTGCTCGCGGGGCGGCGTGAGCGGCAGGAGGTCCTCCGGTTCCTCGGCCGACGCCAGGACCTGCATGTCGCGGGCCAGCGCGTCGAACTCCCACGCGGCCACGTCCTCGAACGTCAGCGTGCGCGAGCGGGCGACGAAGAAGGCCCTGGCGTCGAACTGCGCGAGGTCCACGTACGGATCGATGGCGTCGACGTCGAGGGTCCGAAGGCGGTGCAGCAGGATCAGCAGCGCAAGCGTGTGCATCTCGCCCTGGTGCTTCGCCGAGCCGAGGTCCTGCAACGCGAGGGGCTCCAGGCCGGACAGCTGCGTGGCCCGCAGCGCCGGCTGGGCCAGGAAGTCGAGGACCTGCCGCGCGTCGTCGGTCTCGTCGAAGTAGCAGACGTTGTCGCGGAACCAGGGGTCCAGGCGATCGTCGCCGAACAGCGCCACGATCGCCAGCATCAGCCCCAGCTCGCTGGCAGAGGCCACGCGCATCACCCGGTACAGCGCCTCGGCGTTCGCCACGGTGAAGAACCCGTTCTCCCCGCTGCGGATGGCGTACGACGGCGTGATCTCCTCGCCCAGGTCGAACGTGGCCTCGTCCGCCGGCGGATCGTCGAGCGGGACGGACAACGGCCGGAACACGCGCAGGACGTGGCGCGACGGCAGCGGCCGGCCGGCCCGGCGGCTGTCGCGCGACTCGCCGGTCTGCGAGCCCTTCGAGCCCGGGAACACCTCCTGGGGCGCGTCGAAGAGCAGCTGCCGGATACCGCGGTGCAGGGGGATTCGTTCCCGAACCCTGACCTCGTCGATGCCGATGGCGGCCGCGGTGATGAGCACCTTGATCCCCGCCGCGGAGTACGTCCGGGTGAGCTTCTCCGCGAACCGCTGCTTCTCCGCGAGGCGAAGGTCGAGGCCGGCGTGGGCGAAGCCGAGGCGGATGGCGGACCGGCCGGGGTCGTCGACGTCGTCGTCGTACATGCCGCCGACGCCCGTGGTGTGGGCCATGAGCACCGTGTCGGCCAGCGATTCCTGGACCTGGACGAGGTCGTCCCGCAACGCTTCCACGAACAGCTCCTTCAGCTCGTCGACGTGGTCGGCGGTCAGCCCCTGGACGTGCTCGGCCGCGAGGCGAAGCTCGTCCTGGTGGTAGGCCACCAGGCTGGGGATGGGAATGCCGACCACGACAGACCGGAATCGCCCGATCCCGCGCGGTTCCAGATGCTCGTCCCGATAGGCCTCCAGGAACTCCGTGAACGGACGGGCCGCGGAGACCACCGAAGCGAGCGCCTTGAACACGGTCTCCGGAGGGTCCTCGACGCTCGTGCCGAGCGACTCCAGGAACCGCGCCACCACGGCGGGGCGGTCCGCCCCCGGCGTCTGGGCCACCGTTCGGAGCCCCGGGATGGCGGAGACCTCGAACCGCTCCAGGGCCACGAACACGCCGCTCGCCGTGAGGTAGCCGCGGCGCACGTGCTGTGGCAGGCCGTCCGTGCCCTGGCGTGATTCGACGAACCGGAACAGCCTCCGGGTGAACGCCTGGATCTCGTCGGCCGTGGTCCCCGTCGCCACCACCACCGGCACGTCGTCCGGCGCCGGCTCGCGGATGGAGAACATCTCCTCGTACAGCGAGAGCATCTGGAGCACGGCGGTGCCGCCGACCGCCCCCGTTCCGCCCAGGAACATGTGGGCGTCGCGACTGCGCTCGCCCGAGCGGGCCGCCCGCACCAGCCGGGGGCCGAGCCGTTCCTTCTTGAACCCCATGGATCACTCCATGACGGTGGGGCGTCGGGGCCAGTGTAGCGGTGGGCCGTTCGCCCGCCGCCGCCGGTCGGCCTAGTCCACACGACGCACCGGCCACGGAGCCGAAGACCGGGGCCATCTCGGTCCCTTCGCCCGATGCGGCCGGGATGACCGGAACCTACGCTCCGAGCGTGTCAGTCGTGAACCTGCACGTGCTCCGCCGAGGGCATCCATCCATGCCGTCGACGAGCCTCCTGCCGGAGGAGCTCACCTCCGAGTGGGCGGAGCGCATCGCCGCGATGATGCTGGAAGGGTTCCCGGGCGTCGCCGCGGCCGTCCACCATCGCGGGCGGATCCTGTGGGCGCGGGGCTTCGGGTTCTCCGATCTGGAGACGCGACGGCCGATGGGGCCGGGAACCGTCGTTCGGCTCGGCGGGATGACGAAGCTCTTCACCGCCGCGGCGGTCATGCTGCTGCGCGACGCGGGGGCGCTCCAGCTCGACGACCTCGTGGCCCGCCACGTGCCGGAGTTCCCGAGCGGCATCGTCACCGTGCGCCAGCTGCTGTGCCACGCATCCGGGCTCCAGCGGGAGGCCCCGCTGCCCCGCCACGTCGTCCCGCGCGGCGAGGCGCTGCGAGCGGTCCTCCCCGAGGTCGAGTTCCTGTTCCCGCCGTTCGCCCGGTGGAAGTACTCGAGCCTGGGGTACTGCGTCCTGGGCGAGCTCGTCGAGCGCGTGGCCGGCGAGCCCTACACCGACTTCGTCACGTCGCGGATCATCGAGCCGCTCGGGATGGACGAGGTCACGTTCGAGCCCGCCGCGCTTCCGCGGATCCGGATGGCCCGCGGGTACCGCCGGGCGGTGGACCGCGACTCCGTGACCCGCGACCACCAGGCCTGGGACGAGGCGGCCACGGCCGCGGGGCAGCTGTTCGGCACGGCCCTCGACCTGTGCACGTTCGGCTCGTTCCTGGCGGGGGACCGTGACGGCCTCGTGCTGCGGACGGAGACGCTCGAGGAGATGCGGCGGCCGGCCATGGTCGTCGACCAGTCGTGGGACCACGGGCAGGGCCTCGGCCCCACGCTGGTCCGGCGCGGTGGCGCGGTGCTGGTGGGCCACGCCGCGGTGCTTCCCTCATTCTCGGGATGGATGCTGGCCTCCCCGGAGACGGGCGTGGGCGCGGTCCTGATGGCGAACGCTGGGGACGC
>WNGA01000775.1_pt1 | contig 48792 bp, 45 predicted proteins | sample 5400061 | NCBI WGS metagenome assembly WNGA01 (sample SAMN13153366, study PRJNA577476) | soil metagenome | isolation source: 100 cm soil or saprolite under grassland replicate 2 | place: USA:California | collected 2016-06-15
GACCACGGGCCGTAGTCCCAGGTCACCGCCGCGTAGCCCTTGAACCGCGGCGTGATCCCGGTCGCGGGTGCCTGGAACGCGTTCGAGATGAACCCGGCGAACATGCCGTCCGGCTGCTGCACGTCGTACTTCGTGTAGTACGTTCCCGTCAGCGACGCCCGGAAACGGCCGTACGAAGCGGTCGGATAGGTGAGCCGGAAGTCGAGGTCAACGCCCTCGATCTTGGTGCGGCCGAGATTGATGAAACGCTGGTCGATTGCAGCGATCGGGCATGGCGCACCGGCGACGAACTCGGACGGAGGACACGTCGCCGCGCGCGTGATCAGATAGCTGTAGGTCGCGATCAATGTCGGATCGAGGATTGTCGCGATCGGCACGCCGTTGCTGACGATGTCCTTGAGATCGAGACGGAACCAGTCGGCGCCGAGCGACAGGTTGTCGACCGGCTCCCACACGCCGCCGATCGTCGTCTGGTTCGCCTTCTCCGGCTTCAGGCTTGGATTGCCGCCGAACGTCACCGTGTACTGCGTATTGCAGTCGGGATTGTTGTCGTTCAGCACAGGGCAGCGCAGCGGGTCGAGCGCGCCCGGTTGCGAAAGCCCCGGCACCACCGGATTCCACAACTGATACAGCGTCGGCGCGAGGAAGCCCGTGCCCCAGCTGCCGCGCAGCAGCACGTTACGCGTCGGCTGCCAGCGCAGGCTCACTTTCGGGTTCGTCGTGCTGCCGAAATCGCTGTAGTGGTCGTAGCGCACGGCGATGTTGCCTTCGAGCGTCTTCACAATCGGCACGTTGAGCTCGCCGAACGCCGCCCACACCGTGCGCGAGTGATCGATTTCGAGGAAGTTACCGCCGTAGCCTGAGACGTCGCCGGTCCCGAGCAGCGGATTGGGGTTCTGCTGCAGCTTTTCCTTCTTGCCCTGGAAGCCGAGAGCAAGCGCGAGCGGGCCGGCGGGCAGTTGATAGACTTCTCCCGAGCCTTTGAAATCGATGCCGTACCCCGGCAACTTGCTGTCGAACGTCTTGCCGTTGAAATTCGTCGCCGCGATCTGCTGGTTGATCGCGTCGCTGTTCGTCGTGCTGAGCAGGTCGACGTTGCCGCTATTGAGCAGCGGAAGGATGTGCGTATAGAGCGGGAAGCCGCCATTGAGCTTTTCTTCACTCCGGTTTTCGCTGTAGTTGAACGAGCCGTCCCAGTCCCACTTCCATGCCGTGCCCTTCACGCCGGCCACCACCTGCCATGCCTCGTTGGTGTCCGTCGTGTCGCGATTGCCACAGGGAATGCAGCGCCAGCGCACGTTGAGCGGCTGCCCGTCGACACCCGCTGCGGCAGCCGCCGCGTGCGGATAGAAGGGGCTCGTCGGCGGCAGCAGGATATCGGCCGCGCCGGTGGCCGTGGCCGTTGTCGCGATCTGATCGGACAGCGGTACGGGCTGGATGATGAATCGCGTCTCTTGCTTGGCGTACAGCCCGGTCACGTAGGCCTGCCAGTCCGGGTTGATCTGGAACGTCGCAGAGCCGAACAGGTTGAGCTGCTTCGTTTCCGGCAACGATTCGACGCCCGGATAGCGCGCGGGGTCGAAGCGGCAGCGCGTGCCCACCGGAATGGATGGCTCGCAATTGGGAAACGTCAGGTTGCCGATGCCGCCGGTCGAGATGAACCCCGGGAACGTCTGTCCGGACGTCGTGCCGGTCGGCACCTGGAAGAACGAAATGAGGTTCGTCTTCGAAAAATCGCGGTCGCGCTGCTCGAGGCTCTTCAGGTCCTGGTACATCACGGAGCCGAATGCGTTCCAGCGATCCTTCGCAAGATCGCCGCGGCCGAACGTCGCCTGCACGTTGTACTCTTCGCCGCCGCCGCTTCGCGTCGGAATGTCGGCGCGCACTGTCGCGTCAACGCCCGTGAAGTCCTTGCGCATGATGAAGTTGATGACGCCGCCGATCGCGTCGCTTCCATACACGGCCGACGCGCCATCCTTCAGCACTTCGATGCGCTCGACCGCCGATAACGGAATCGCGGCGAGGTTCACACCCTCGGCGCCCTGGATGCCGCCGGAGAACGTGCCGAGCCGCTTGCCGTTGATCAGGATCAGCGTCGAGCTGCCGCCGAGGCCGCGCAGCGACGCGGTCTGATTGCTGAACGTCGTCGCGCCGATCACGTTGCCCAGTGATACGTTGCCCGCGCTGTTGTTCGCGGAGACGAGGTTCATCAGCTCCATCGCGCTGGTGACGCCGCTGCGCACGATCTCCTCGCGGCCGATCACCTGCACGGGCAGCGCGCCCTCGCCTTCGACTCGCTTGATGTTCGAGCCCGTCACCTCGACGCGGATATCCTGCGCGGTAGCCGGCGTCGCGACCGGTACGGTGAGCCCCGCGGCTACACCCGCCGCGACGATGATGCGCTTGCGCCGTGCCTTCATGACCTTCATGCGATTCCCCCGAAAGTTGGTGATGGCGTCGTGAGCGTAGGAGTCGGCGAGAAACGCTCGCAAGGGCATGTTGGCGAACCGATGATCGCGGGGGGCGAACAGGCGAGCGCACGTTGCGAACTGCGCGGCGACGCAATCAACCGTTCGCGCGCGCGCAAACGAAAATGGGGTCAGGTTAAATTTCGAGCTGCGAAACTCAACCTGACCCCACAGTAGTAAGGCCGGGGCGCCGATGAATTCGAAGGCGACTGGGGGTCCCCAACGAAAGTGTGTGCCAGCGGCGCCCCGGTTGCTCCAAGTTTAGGAACGAACGCATTGCGTGCAATGGCGAGTTGGCGAATGGCGCTCGTGCGCGGGCCAGCCGCACGAGCGGACCGGTGAATCGCGCGCGTCGTAGAATGCGACGGCGCCACCGCATGCTTCATCCATGCTCTCTTCGCTCACCGGATACATCGCGCCGCTGCTCGACGGCGACGCGCGTTCGCCGCCGCTCTATCTGCGGTTGCAACGCGCGCTGCGCGACGCGCTGCGTGCCGGCCGCATTCGTGATGGCGAGCGGTTGCCGTCGTCGCGCGCGCTCGCCTCCGAGCTCGGCGTCGCACGCAAGACCGTCGAGGCTGCATACGCGGGCCTCGAAACGGAAGGCTTGCTCGAGCGGCGCGTCGGCGACGGCAGCTATGCGCGGCCGCGCGAATCGGCGGCAGAGCCCGCACTGCCGGCGCGTCGTGCGCTTTCACGCGACATGCAGGCAGCCGGCGGCTGGATGCAGCCATGCGGCCCGCGGCCGTTCGTCGTCGCGACGCCGGCGCTCGACGCGTTTCCCGTCGCGACATGGCAACGGCTGCTGCAGCAGCGAATCCGCCGCAGCGGCGACGAGCTGCTCGCGTACGGCGATCCGCAAGGCTATCCGCCGCTTCGCGAAGCAATTGCGCAATACGTGGCGGCCGTGCGCGGCGTGCGCTGCACCGCCGCGCAGGTGATCGTGGTCGCGAGCTCGCAGATCGGACTCGAGCTCGTCGCGCGGCTCGCGCTCAAGCCGCGCGACGCGGCGTGGATCGAGGAGCCCGGCTACATGGGCGCGCGCGTGGCCTTTACGGCCGCCGGAGCGCGTGTCGTGCCGGTCGCGGTCGATGCGCAGGGTCTCGACGTGGCACGCGGGTTGCGGCTCGCGCCGCGTGCGCGCATCGCGCACGTCACACCGTCGCACCAGTTCCCGACCGGCGTGACGCTTTCGCTCGCGCGCCGGCGCGCGCTGCTCGACTGGGCGGTGCGCGCGAACGCGTGGATCCTCGAGGACGATTACGACCACGAGTTCCGCCATCGCGGCCGCCCGATCGTGCCGCTGCAGGCGCTCGACACGACCGGCCGCGTGTTCTATCTCGGCACGTTCACCAACACGATGTTCCCGGGCCTGCGGCTCGCCTACCTCGTCGCGCCGGCGGCGTTCGTCGAGCCGCTCGTCCAGGCGCGCGCGACACTCGACGGCGGCCTGCCCACGCTGCCGCAGGCCGTGCTGTACGACTTCATCGATCAGGGCCACTTCGCCGCGCACGTGATGCGCATGGCTCGGCTCTACCGTGCGCGGTGCAACGCGCTCGAGCGTGAAGTCGCGGCGCGACTCGCAGGCCGCCTCACGCTGCGGCCGGCGGACACGGGCGTGCACGTTCTCGGCGAGTTCGACCCGCCGATGGACGATCGCGCGTTCGCGACGCGCGCGACTTCGCTCGGGCTCGATCTCACGCCCGTTGCCCACTCGTACGTCCAGCAGCCGCCGCCCCGTCCGGGCCTCGTGCTCGGTTACGCGAGCCTGACGCCGCAGCAGATTCGAGACGGCGTGGCCGCGATCGCCTCGCTGTTCGCGATGGAGGACACCGGCCGCAGCGCCTGACGAAGGGGACCATTTGGGCATCCGGCGAGGAGACCATTGCACGCGGCGCCCGGCGCCGCGCGTAGCCTCGTTCGAATGACGACGACGCAGTGCCGTCGGCGGATCTCGCGAGCGGCGTTCGCAGCCGCAATCGCGATCGCCGCGTGGCCGGTGCAAGGCGCGCGAGCCGCGGATACCGCCGCGCCGTGTTCGGCGCCCGAGGCGCGGCAATTCGATTTCTGGCTCGGTGACTGGGACGCCGCGTGGGTTTCGAACGATGGCAAGCCGGCGCGCGGCACCAATCGGGTGGAGAAGATACTTGACGGCTGCGTCGTCGCCGAGGCGTTCGATGAGGCCGATCCCGACCAGCCGTTGCACGGCCGCAGCTACTCGGTGTGGGACGCGAAGGCGAAGCTCTGGCGCCAGACGTGGGTCGACAACAGCGGCGGCTATCTCGATTTTGCCGGCGGCCTCGAGGGCGACCGCATGATCCTGCGGCGCAATGCGACGCTCGCGGACGGCCGCCGAGCACAGCAACGGATGATCTTCTATTCCATCGCAGGCGACCGGTTCGATTGGGACTGGGAGAGATCGACCGACGGCGGCCGCAGCTGGGAGCTCACGTGGCGCATTCGATACACACGCCGCGCAAGCGCGCCGTAGCCGATGCGGCCGCACGGTCTGTCGCTCCGTGGCGCGTTTCGGCGCTCGAGCGCGCGTCGCGTCGCGCGGCCGTTGCGGACCCCGGCGAATCGGTCTATCGTGATCGAACATTCAATGCATATGCATCTATCAGCGCGGACCGACCCGTGCGCCGGACCACCCGGCCGGCGGCGCGGCGGGCGCGACACCGGCGCGGCCACCCGCCTCGCCGGCTGTCCGCACGGCGGCGTACGGAGGTCATCGTGAGCGCACTTCAGGGTTGGCTTTCGGGCAACGGGGCACGAAGCTTCATCGACGACGGCGACGATGCCGCGAGGCACGTTGGCGCGGCGATCGTTCCTATCGCGGCGGCGGTTGCATCCGCCGAGGACGAAGCGGCACGGATGGCGGCTGGGCCCTCGCACGAGGCGAACCCGCCGTATCTGACGCGAATTGCCGTGCGCTCGCTCAACCGGCTCGTCATCGTGCCGGTATCCTCGATCATCCGCCTCGAAGCCGAGGACAATTACGTGCGCATCTGGGCCGACCGGCCCTATCTGCACAAGGACACGCTGACGGCGCTCGTCGCAAAGCTCGATCCGCAGCGCTTCCTGCGCGTGCATCGCTCGCACGCGGTGGCGATCGACGCCGTACGCGAGTTGCACCCGCAGCTCCACGGCGAATACCTGCTCGTGCTCGCCGACCGCACCGAGATCACGTCGGGCCGCAGTTACAAGACAAAGGTGCAGGACGCGTTCGGGCTTGCGCGCAGCGGCGACGACAGGTAGCGCTAAGCGAGCAAACGATGCAGCACGTCGGCGGGGAGCCGCTGACGGACGTTGTCGTAATCGGCCCACGGGTCGCGGCGCGACGCGACGATGTCGGCGGCGTTGCGCCAGTTGAAATGCGCGCCGCGCACCTCGTCGTCGAGCGCATCCCATTCGATCGGCATCGACACCGGTAAACCGGGCCTCGCACGCAGGCCGTATGCGGCAATCGCAGTCGCGCCCTCGGCGTTACGCAGGTAGTCGACGAACACACGGCCCGTTCGCTGCGCCTTGCTCATCGTCGCCGTGAACACTTCGGGTCGCGTCTTCGTGAGATGACGCGCGATCGCCGCCGCGAAGTCTTTTACCTCGTTCCACGCATATCGGCGCTCGACCGGCAGCACGAAATGCAAGCCCTTGCCGCCGGTCGTCTTGAGAAACCAGCGCAATCCGAGCTCGTCGAGAAGCGCGCGCACGTGACCCGCCGCTTCGCGAAACGCCGGCCACTTCACGTCGACGTCCGGATCGAGGTCCAGCGTGATGCGATCCGGCCGGTCGATTCGCGGCAGGCTCGCGCCCCACGTGTGCAGCTCGAACACGCCGTTCTGCACGGCTTCGATCAGCGCGCGCAGCGTTGGCAGCAACACGTATGGCGCTTGTGGATCGCCCGCGTTGCCCTGCTCGCGCCCCATGTGCTTCTGGAAGAAACATTGCGCGAGATCGCCGCCCGTGCATCGGACGAGCGCAAGCGGGCGCCGCGCGAGCTGCGCCAGCAGCAGCGGCGCCATCCGCTCGTGATAACGCGCGATGTCGAGCTTGGTCGCGCCGTCGCTGCCGGCGATTGCGCGTTCGGGATGCGTGATGCGGACACCGGCTACTTTCACCGCTTCGCGACGCGCGGCAGCCTTCTTCGGCGCCGACCGTGCGCGCGTGCGCGCGATGTCGACCTCGTCGCGCACGCGGCATTTCAGCTCCAGCCAGGTGCGCGTGCGTCCACTTTCGTACGGCGAATCCTTGCGTTTCGCGATCAGCCCGGCGAGGCCGAGACTGCACGCTTCGCGCAACAGGCTCGTGCCGTCGCCCGCGAGCTCGCCCGAATAGACGAGCGGCTGCGGCGGCGTGGGACCCAGTACGCGTGCGAGCTGCTCGCGACGCTCGACAAGCGGATGCACACGCAAGTCGCGCCCATCGACGAACATCAGGTCGAACAACGCGTATCGGACTCGGTCGTCGTCTTCGGCTGCCGTGCGCGCGCGGCCGCCCGTTTCCTGATTGATGGAGACCGCCTCGCCGTCGAGCCACGCGTCGCCGAGGTCGAGGTTTGAGAGCGCCCGCGCGATGTTCGGATACCGCGCGCTGACATCGTCGCCTGCGGCCGTATACAGCGTGACGTGTCCGCCGAGGCAGCGCGCGAGCAGGCGATCGCCGTCGAAGTCGATCTCGTAGAGCCACGCGTCGCCGTGCGGCGGCAATACGGCCGGCATCGCGGTTTGCGGCGCGAGGAATTCCGGCAGCGCACTCTTGCGAGAACGCGCGCGGTGAGCACGCGAGCCTGCGTGCTCGAGCGCGCCGGAACGCGTCGCGGCGGCGCGAGGTGCCGGCGGTGTAACGCGGGATGAGCGCACGCGATGAATCGCGAATCAGGCGCGCTTGCGCGACGTCGAATGATGCGACGCCGCTGCGCGTGTCGCCGCGCGCTTGCGAGGCGCCGGCGCGGACTTTTCGGTTGCGATCCGCTTGTGACCCGGCTTCTCCTCAAGGCTTCGCTGCAGCGCGGCCATCAGGTCGATGATCTGGGCGCCGCCGCCCGCGGCCTTGCCTTCACGCGGCGCCTGCGTGACGGTCTCGGTCTTGCCCTCCTTCACGCGGCGCTCGATCTGCTCTTCGAGCTGCGCGCGGTACGTGTCGTGATATTTCTCGGGCTTCCACTCCTCCGCCATATCGTCGACGAGGCGCTTCGCGAGCGCGAGCTCCTTTTCGCTGATGCCGGCCTTCTTGCTCGATTCGGGCAGCGCGAATTCGGCGGGATCGAGAATCTCGTCGTGCCATCGCAGGATCTCGAGCGTGAGCGCGCCGTCGACCGGAATGACGGCGGCCAGATACTGCTTCGTCCGCAGCACGACGAGCGCGATGCCGACCTTGCCCGTGTCCTTGAGCGTGTCGCGCAGCAGCGCATAGCCTTTCTCGCCGCGCTTGCCCGGCGCGAGCCGATACGGCGTCTCGTAATAGGCCGGTTCGATTTCGGAGCCGTCGACGAACGCGACGATGTCGACCGTCTGCGTCGCCTTCGGATTCGCGGCCTTGAAGTCGGCATCGGTGAGGATGACGTAGCGGCCGTCCTCGTACTCGTAGCCCTTGACGATCTCCTCTTTCGGCACCGGCTTGCCCGTCACCTTGTTGATGCGCTGATAGCCGACCGGCGACATGTCGCGCTTGTCGATCCAGTCGAGATCGAACGACGTGCTCTTCGCGCCCGGGTACAGCTCGACAGGGATGTTGACGAGCCCGAAAGCGATCGCACCTTTCCAGACGACGCGAGCCATGCGGATTTCCCGAATTCGGCCGGGCGGCGGGCGCGCAACCGCGCTCGGCGCGTGAATGGCCGGGATCACACTGCGGCAAGACGCGTACCAATCGATCGGACATTGCGATTCAATGACCTGCATCGCATTGCCGCGCGCCGCACCGCGACGATTTGCCGCGACGCGTGCAGAAATTGCACACGCGAGCAGCAGTATCATGGGTTCTTTTCCGTGTCGCGACCGATGCCTTCGCTCACCGAACGCCTTGCCGCCTGCTACAGCGGCGCTGTCCACGATGTGCTGCGCCTGATGGGCCACGAGCACGTCGTGCTGCCGCACCCGATCAAGCCGATCGCGCCATCGACGAAACTCGCCGGACCCGTGTGGACGGTATCGGGACACATCGACCGCACCAAGACACGTGATGAAACGTTGCGCGGCTGGTGCACGCTGCTCGCGCGTGCGCCGGCGGGACACGTCGTCGTCTGCCAGCCGCACAACCACGAGATCGCGCTGATGGGCGAATTGTCCGCGCAGACGCTCGCCGCGCGCGGCGTGCTCGGCTACGTCGTCGACGGCGGCTCGCGCGACACCGAGCTCGTGCTCGCGCAGGGCTTCCCGGTGTTCTGCTCGTTTCTCACACCGTCGGACATCGTCGCGCGCTGGATTCCCGACCGCTACGGCGAGCCGGTGACGATCGGCGACGTCACGATCGCGACCGGCGACTACCTGCTCGGCGATCGCGACGGCGTCGTCGTCATTGCGCATGCGCTCGCCGAGGATGTCATCGCGAAGACCGAGGACGTCGTCGCCACCGAAAGCGAGATGCGCCGCGCGCTCGTGTCCGGGATGGACCCCGTCGAGGCGTACGAGCGGTACGGCAAGTTCTGACGCGAGCGTGCGGCTAAATAAGTAGGGTCAGACTCGACTTTTCGATTCCTTGCCATTCAAAAGGTTAGCGTCAAGAAAAAAGTCGAGTCTGACCCTACTTTTGGCGCTTTGCCGCTGCCTGCGCGAGCTCGCGCAACGCATCGGCCGTCGACTCCCAGCCGATGCACGCGTCGGTGATGCTGACGCCGTAGGCGAGCGGCTTGCCGGCAACGCGGTCCTGCCGGCCGGCGTTGAGATGGCTTTCGATCATCACGCCGATGATGCGGCGATCGCCCGCTGCGACCTGCGCCGCGACGTCACGCACGACATCGAGCTGGCACTCGTGCTGCTTGCGACTGTTCGCATGCGAGCAATCGATCATCACGCGCGGCGGCAGGCCTGCGCGCTCGAGCGCTGCGCACGTGGCATCGACGCTCGCCGCATCGTAGTTGGGCTCGCGGCCGCCGCGCAGGATGATGTGGCAGTCCTCGTTGCCCGTCGTGTGCACGATCGCCGAATGTCCGCCCTTCGTGACGCCCATGAAATGATGCGGCGCGCCCGCCGCGCGGATCGCGTCCACCGCGATGCCGACGCCGCCATCGGTGCCGTTCTTGAATCCGACCGGGCACGACAACCCGGAGGCGAGCTGACGGTGCACCTGGCTCTCGGTCGTGCGAGCGCCGATCGCGCCCCATGCGATCAGATCCGCGATGTACTGCGGCGTGATCATGTCGAGGTACTCGGTGCCGGCCGGCACACCGAGCTCGTTCACCTCGAGCAGGATCCGCCGCGCGAGCCGCAGCCCTTCGTTGATGCGGAAGCTGTCGTCGAGCCGCGGATCGTTGATGAGCCCCTTCCAGCCAACGGTCGTGCGAGGCTTTTCGAAGTACACGCGCATGACGATGACCAGATCGGCTGCGAGCTCCGGGGCGAGCGCGGCGAGCCGGCCCGCGTACTCGAGCGCCGCATCGTGATCGTGGATCGAGCACGGACCGACGACTGCGACGAGCCGCGCATCATCACCGGCGAGCACGCGATGGATCGCTTCGCGCGTCTCGAACGTGAGCCGTGCGACGCCAGCGGAGGCCGGAAATTCGCGCAGCAGATGCGCGGGCGGCGCGAGCTCCTTGATCTCCCGCACGCGGGTGTCGTCGATGTGCGCCGGGTCGGCGGCAATCGTGCGTATCGGCATGGAAGGGCTCATCGGGCGATTTCGTCGTGCGGGCATCGTGGCCGCAATGCATCATTGTCCCATACCGGCACGGCCGCCCGTCCGGGGCACTACCCCGTCGCACCCGACCGGCGGTAGAATGGCCGATTGCATGCATAGGCAAGCATTGCGCCGATGACCAAACCGACGGTGCGTCTCGCCGATTACAAGGCGCGCGGCTTCGAGTGCTTCGCCGGCAACGCGCGCATGGCCGCGCGCTCGGCAACCAAGCTCTACGACGAGCGGCTGCGCCCGTCCGGCCTGCGCGCCACGCAGCTCGCCGTGCTGTGGGCGGTGCTCGCGCTCGAGCCCGTCACCGCGCGGCGCCTCGCCACGGTGATCGTCAGCGACGAGACGACGCTGTCGCGCAACCTCAAAGTGCTCGCTGTCGATGGTCTGATCCAGCTTGTGCCGGGCGAAGACCGCCGCAGCCGGCTCGTCACGCTGACGCGCGCGGGTCGCCGCGCGCTCGAGCGTGCGCTGCCGCTGTGGGAACAGGCGCAAGCCGACATGCGCGAGAGCCTCGGCACGCACAACGCCGGCGCGCTTACGCGAGGGCTGCTGCAGCTCGCATCGCTCGGACGCTGAAGCGTCCGGGTCACGAGCCGATCTTCGACCGCAGTCGCTTCGCCTCGATCTCGGCGCGCTGCGCCGCGCGCATTTCAAGAAGAGCGCGGCGCGCGCAGCGGCATGCTGACGAACACGCCGAACTCCTTCGCGAAGTTCACGCTGACCCGCGCATGCACGCGGCCTTGCTCGTCGTGGAAACGCGACGGCGTCACGAGCGGGAACACGGCCTCGTGCCAGACGTTCGGATGCAGGTAAAGCCCGCGTCCGCCATCGACGTAGAACGTGACGAAGTCGGCGGGGGTGACGTCATCGCCGGGCAGCGCGAGCGCCGTGACGAATGGCGCGCCGTCGAGCGGAAAGAACAGCTGCCCGCCGTCCGGATGGTAGTTCGCATGCCACAACAGCAGCCGATCGCGCGGCGCGGCGCGCGCATCGTCGGTTGCCGCCTCGGCCGGATTGCGCGACCAGCCGAGCAGGTACTCGTCGTTCACCGCGGTGTTGCGGCCGAACATCGCGTCGCCGCGCCACCAGAACTCGAACGTGCCGACGACCGTGCCGCCTTGATCACCGGTGCCGGGATCGACGGGACGGCGGCCTGGCGCCGGCCAGCGCACGATCTCGACCGTGCACTCGCGCGGATCGTCCACGAGCCGGCCGTAGCCTTCGAGCGTGTCGGCGCTCGCACGAACGAGCGGCGTGTCGTGCCACGGCAGCACCGGCGGCACATCAGGCGCGAGGTAATCGACGATTTCGCGGCTCACGCCCGGTACCAGAGCCAATAAGTGACGAGCCCGAGCAGCGCGACGAGCCAGTAACCGGCGAGCGTCGTACGCATCAGCGTCTTCCAGCGCGCCGTGTGCCAGCGCGCCGGCAGCACGTCGTTCATCTGCAGCACGAGCCACACGCCCGCGACAAGCGTTGCGATGCCGATCGTCGCATGCAGCCACGTCACCCAGGCGAGCGCATGTGCCGGGTTGGTGAGACCGCCGGGACCGCCGCGAACGAGCGAGGGCACCATGATCATCGCGACGAGCGCGGCGTTCGCAAGCACCCAGATCGTCTGGTTGCGACGATGCGCTTCGATGTTGCCGGCGCGCGCGAGGCGCATGCCGAACGTGAGCCCGAGCACGAGCAGCACTTCGAGCACGACGTTGATGTCGGAGATGCGCGGGCCGAGGCCGACGAAGCCGTCGCCCCCGCCATCGGCCCAGCGATTGACCGCGTAGACGAGCGCGGCAACGACGACGAACGAGAGCGTGCCGAGCGCGATGGCGTGACGGTTCACGTCTTCCGACGCTCAGTGACTTTCCTTGCCGACTGCAGCGCCCGAGTGACCGACGAGGAAATCGAGGTCCACGCCCTGGTGCGCCTGGTTGACGTGATCGCAATAGAGCTTGACCCAGCCGCGATCGGCGTGCGGCGCCGACGGTTTCCACGCCGCTTTGCGCTTGGCGAGCTCGGCGTCCGATACGTGAAGCTGCAGCAGCCGGCGCTCGACGTCGACCTCGATCGTGTCGCCGTTTTGGACGAGTGCGAGCGGACCGCCGATCGCAGCCTCCGGCGACGTGTGCAGCACGACCGTCCCGTACGCGGTCCCCGACATGCGCGCGTCCGAAATGCGGATCATGTCGGTCACGCCTTGCTTCAGGATCTTCGCGGGCAGCGCGAAATTGCCGACCTCCGGAAAACCCGGATAACCTTTCGGCCCGCAGTTCTTCAGCACGAGGATGTCGTCGGTTCGCACGTCGAGCGCGGGATCGTCGATGCGCGCGTGCAGGTCGTCGACGTCCTCGAACACGACCGCGCGACCCTTGTGCTGCATCAGTATCGGCGTCGCGGCGGACGGCTTCAGCACGGCGCCGTCCGGCGCGAGGTTGCCTTTGAGCACCGCGATGCCGCCCTGCGGCTTGAACGGGCTTTCGAGCGGCGTGATCACTTTCGGGTTGTAGTTGACCGCATCCTTCGCGTTGTCCCAGATCGTGCGGCCGTTCACCGTCAGCGCATCCTTGTGCAGGAAGGATCCGATCTCTTTGATGACGACGGGAAGACCGCCTGCGTAGTAGAAATCCTCCATCAGATACTGTCCCGACGGCATCAGGTTGACGAGGCACGGCATTTCGCGACCGAGCCGATCCCAGTCGTCGAGCGTGAGATCGACGCCGACGCGGCCGGCGATCGCGAGCAGATGCACGACGGCGTTCGTCGAGCCGCCGATCGCACCGTTCACCATGATCGCGTTCTCGAACGCCTCGCGCGTGAGGATCTGCGACATCCGCACATCGTCGTGGACCATCTGGACGACGTGCCGGCCCGCGATTCGCGCGAGCACCTTGCGCCGCGAGTCGACCGCGGGGATCGCGGCGTTCGTCGGCAGCCCCATGCCGAGCGCCTCGACCATCGACGCCATCGTCGACGCGGTTCCCATCGTCATGCAGTGGCCGGCCGAGCGCGACATGCACGCTTCCGCCTCGACCATGTCGGACTCGGTCATCTCGCCCTTCTTCAGCATCTCGGTGAATTTCCACACGTGCGTGCCGGAGCCGATGTCCTCGCCGCGGAACTTGCCGTTCAGCATCGGTCCGCCGGACACGCCGATCGTCGGCAGGTCGCATGACGCCGCACCCATCAGCAGCGACGGCGTCGTCTTGTCGCAACCCATCAACAGCACGACGCCGTCGAACGGGTTCGCTCGGATCGACTCCTCGACGTCCATCGCCGCCTGATTGCGGAAGAGCATCGTCGTCGGCCGCATCAGCGTCTCGCCGAGGCTCATCACCGGGAATTCGAGCGGGAAGCCGCCGGCGTCGAGCACGCCGCGGCGCACGTGCTCGGCGAGCTCGCGGAAGTGCGCATTGCACGGCGTCGCCTCCGACCACGTGTTGCAGATGCCGATCACCGGACGGCCGTCGAACTGGTCGTGCGGGAAGCCCTGGTTCTTCATCCACGACCGGTGGACGAGCGCGTCACGGTCATGGCGACCGAACCATTCGACGGAGCGAAGCTTGGAGCGATTTTTCGTAGACGGGTTGCTCATGATGTCGGTGGACTACGTAGAGGGTGGCGGGGCCGAGGCACCGGCGCTGCCGGACGAAGAGGAGACGGAAGAGTTTGTGCTCGTCGGAACCGAGTCGATCGATGGCGCCGGCAAGGCGAAGTTTCGCGCTATGCCACGCTGTCAGCCCGCCAACCGCTCTCCCGTTGTCCGATCGAACATGTGCACGTCGGTCGGATTGATCTTGAGCCCGACGCGATCACCGGGATTGACCGCGGGACGCCCATGCGTACGCAGCAGCAGCTGCGCCGCGCCGATTTGCAGCACGAACTCGGTTTCGGCGCCGGTCGGCTCGACCACGACAATCTCGGCCTGCACCGGCTCGTTCGCCCCGCCGAAGGACAGATGCTCCGGCCGGATGCCGTACGAAACCGCTTCGCCGTCGGTGGCGCGGGAGTCCGGTGGCGATGGCCAGCGGACGCCTTCGGCTTCGATCCATGACGATCCGTTCGCTCGCTTCACCGTGCCGTCGACGACGTTCATCGCCGGTGAGCCGATGAACTGCGCGACGAACAGGTTGCCCGGATGGTCGTAGAGCTCGAGCGGCGTGCCGATCTGCTCGACGATGCCGTCGTGCATGACGACGATGCGGTCGGCCATCGTCATCGCCTCGACCTGGTCGTGCGTCACGTAGACCGTCGTCGTCTTCAATCGTTGGTGCAGCGCCTTGATCTCGGCGCGCATCGCCACCCGCAGCTTCGCATCGAGGTTCGACAACGGCTCATCGAACAGGAACACTTTCGGGTCGCGGACGATTGCGCGGCCCATCGCGACGCGCTGCCGCTGGCCGCCGGAGAGCTCGCGCGGAAAGCGATGCAAGTACGGATCGAGGTTGAGGATCTTCGCCGCGCGCGAAACGCGCTCCGCGGTGACCTTCGCGTCGGCCTTGCGCAGCTTAAGGCTGAACGCCATGTTGTCGGCGACGGTCATGTGCGGATACAGCGCATAGCTCTGGAACACCATCGCGATGTCGCGGTCCTTCGACTCGACGTCGTTCACCACTTTGCCGTCGATCGCGATCGTGCCGCCGGTGATCTCCTCCAGCCCGGCGAGCATGCGCAGCAGCGTCGACTTGCCGCAGCCCGACGGGCCGACCAGCACCGTGAACTCGCCGTCGGCGATGTCGAACGAAATGCCGTGGATCACCTTCGTCGTGCCGAAGGATTTCTCGACGTTCTTGAACGATACCGAAGCCATGGTCAGTCACGCGCTTTCAAGTTGTCATTCCGAGCGCAGCGAGGAATCCGCTTTGTCGAGCGGCTCCGCGGCGCACCATAAAGCAGATCCCTCGCTCGCGCTCGGGATGACAATACGCGAGCGCATTGCCGTCATGATTTCACCGCGCCGGCGGTGAGACCGCCGACCATGTAACGCTTGAACACGTAATAGATCGCTGCCGGCGGCAGCGCGTAGATGAGCCCGGTCGTCATCAGCAGCTCCCACGGCGAATCGTCGGCGGCGAGGAAGTTGCCGAGCGCGACGCCGAGCGTGATGTCGGTGTCGCGGGAGAGCAGCAGGAATGCATACAGGTATTCGTTCCACGCGAGCAGCAGCGCGTACGTGCCGATCGCGACCATCGACGGCATCATCAGCGGCAGGTAGACGAGGCGGAACAACTGCAGCGGCGATGCCCCGTCGATCTTCGCCGCCTCGTCGAGCTCGTAGGGCAGCTTGTCGGACGCCTGCTTCAGCACCCAGATCGAATAGGGCGACGCGATCGTCACCATCGCGAGGATCAGCGCCCACTGGTTGTTCAGCAGTCCGTAGACGCCCATCGTCTTGTACATCGGCACGGCGAGGAACGCGGCCGGGATGAAGTACGTGAACAGCGCGAGGTTCATCACCGTGCGTCCGCCGCGCACCTTCAGGCGGCTGATCGCGAACGCGGCGGCGGTCGCCACGAACAGCGTGATCAGGCCGACGGCCACCGCGATGATCAGCGAGTTCCACAACTGCAGCCAGAAGTGGCTCAAGTAGTAATGCTGCTCGCGGAACACGACCTCGAAGTTGTGCAGCGTCGGCGTGTCGGGCCAAAGCTTGCCGCCCATCGCCTGGTCCTTCGGCGAGATCGCGAACAGGAACAGGTGGTAGATCGGCAGCATCGTCCACAGCAAAACCGGGATGCCGATCAGCAGCAGCTTCGCCTCGTTGGTGACCTTTTGCAGCGTCATGGCACGTGGGCAGCCGTCACTTCGACAGCCGCTTCATCATGAAGTATACGAGCGGCAGCACCAGCGGCAACGCGACGATGATCGCCGCCATCGACATGTCGACCTCGTCAAGGCGCAGATACCGGATGCCGAGGGTGGCGAGCACGTGCGTGAGATCGGCGGGGCCGCCACCGGTCAACAGGTACACGCTGTTGAAGTCGCCCATCGTCCAGATCATCGAAAGGATCGTGCACGTCAGATACAGCGTCTTCATCGACGGCCACGTGATGAAGCGGAACTTCTGCCAGCGCGTCGCGCCGTCGACCGAAGCGGCCTCGTACATCTCTGCGGGTATCGCGAGCCGCCCGGCAATCAGGATCAACGTCCAGAACGGCAGCGATTTCCAGATGTGCACGAGCATCGCGATCGAAAGCGCGAGGATCGGGTCGTTCAGCCAGTTCGGCCCGTCCTCGCCCGTGAAGCGAAAGATCAGTGAATTGATGAGCCCCCATTCGGGGTTCAGCATGAAGCGGAACGACAGGATCGTCGGGATCGACGGCACCGCCCACGGCAGGATGAACAGCAGCGACAGCCACTTGATCCATGTGCGCGCCTGGATGAAGAAGCCCGACAGCAGCAGTGCCACCATCATCTTCACGTTGATGCCGACGATCACGAACACCAGCGTGTTGATGACCGAGCGCGCGAAGATCGGGTCGTCGAAGAGCTTCTCGTAGCTCGCCGGATGGCGCGCGATCCACAACCCGTAGCCGACCGGGAACAGCACGAACACCAGGAACACCAGGACGTACGGCGAAATGAGGATCAGCCCCCATCGTTGCCAGATGGAGATGCCTTTCTTCACCGGCCCCGCGGGTGCCGGCTTCGCTTGAGGCAGCGCGACGGTCGACATGACGGTTCCGGATGCCGGCCCGCCGACGCTTATCGGACAGGCCGGCGCGATGCCGTTGTCAGCCGGCGACCTGCTTGATGCGCGCGATCATCTCGTCGACCGCCTTCTCGACCGGAACGTTGTCATTGATGACACGGCTCATCGCCTTTGCCCAGACGTTCTCGTTGTTGAGGACCGTGAACTTGTAGTTCTTGGTGAATTCGAATGTCACCGTGCCCGCGCCGAACTGGTTGAACACCGCCTTGCGATGCGGGTCCGCCTGCCAGAACGCGCTCTGCTGGCCGCCCTTGGTCACCGGGAACCAGCGGCCGAGCGAGCCTTCGACGTACGGCGTCAGGTTCTCGTCCTGCAGCAGGAACGCGACGAACTCCTTGGCGCGCTTCTTGTTCTTCGCGCCCTGGAAGATCACGCCCGTCTTCACCGCCGCACGGTAGACCATCTTCGAGCCGTCGGGCTTGTTCGGGAAGCCGGCGGTCGCGATCAGCTCGTCGTAGTTCTTCTTCGCCGTCGCGCGTTGCTCAGGCGAAAGCGACGCGTTGTTCGCGTCATCGAGCCACTTGGCGGCAATCGAGATCGTCGCGTTGTGCGTCATCAGGATCGTCTTGTTGTGGAACGCGACGTTGTTGTCCGGGTCCTTCCAGCTCGTCGACGACGGCGGCGTGCAGCCGCGCGTGCGGATCGACGTGTAATCGCGCACCGTGTTGACCAGGCCTTGCTTCACCTTCGGATCGTCGACCAGCAGCTTGCCGTTGTCGTCGACGAGCTTGACGTTGTACGCGTCCATGAACGTCAGGAACGAGTAGAACGAGTCGCTCGAATCCACGCCCATCGGCTGGCCGATCGCATACGTGCGCTTGCCTGTCTTGCTGCGGTGCGCCGGTTGCACCTTGTCGCACCAGAAGTCCCAATACGCCTTCCAGCCCGTCGGGATATCGGACTCCTTGAAGCCCGCTTCGCCGAGCATGTCCTTCCAGTACTGGATGTGCATCGTCTGCTGCTTGATCGGGTACGCGTAGTACGCCTTCTTCTTCGTCTTGTCGTTGTACAGGTACGTCGTCTCGATCGTGTTCTTGAGGAACTTGTCCTTCATCGGTGTGAGGATGTCGGAGATGTCCTCGAGCTTGCCGTCGAATGCCCACTTGCCGGTGACCTGGAAGTCGTAGACGTCGGCGTACGCGACGTCGGGCGGCGTGCCGGCGTCGAGCGCCGCCACGGTCTTCGGGATCATGTCCTGCACCGGATATTGCGACAGCTCGATCTTGACCTTCGTCTTGTCCTCGAACTTCTTGATCGCCGCGAGCAGCGCGTCGTCCTCGGACTTGTAGAAGCCTTTCACCCACCAGACGGTAAGCGTCTCCTGCGCAAACGCCGGCGCCGACAGCGCGATCGCCGCGGCCGCGACGAAGGCGCCGCCAAGCTTGATGATGCTCTTCATGTATCCCCTCCTCGTTGAAATGCCATGCTCGTTTCCGGTCGGTGCCGTTTGCTTATGAGCGTACGGTCCGACCTTGGCCGTGTCAATCAAACCCGGACGTCTCATTACATGACGGCGCCGAGCTGCCACGGCACGAACTCGCTCTGCCCGTAACCGTGCTGCTCGCTCTTCGTCTTCGTGCCCGATGCCGTCTGCAGCATCAGCGCAAGGAGCCGCGCGCCCACTGCGTCCACCGTGTCGTCGCCATCGACGATCGTGCCGCAATTGAGGTCGATGTCTTCCTGCTGGCGCATCCACAGCGCGGTGTTGGTCGAAAGCTTGAGTGAGGGCGCCGGGGCGCAGCCGTACGCGGAGCCGCGGCCGGTGGTGAATACGATCATGTTGGCGCCGCCGGCGACTTGCCCGGTTGCCGACACCGGATCGTAGCCGGGCGTATCCATGTAGACGAAACCCTTCGCAGTGACCAGCTCGGCGTATTCGTAGACAGCGACGAGGTTGGTCGTGCCGCCTTTCGCGACGGCGCCGAGCGATTTCTCGAGGATCGTCGTCAGTCCGCCGGCCTTGTTGCCCGGTGACGGGTTGTTGTTCATCTCGCCGCGCTCGCGCTCCGTGTATTGCTCCCACCATTTGATCCGCGACACGAGCTTCTCGCCGACATCGCGTGAAACAGCGCGGCGCGTGAGCAGGTGCTCGGCGCCGTAGATCTCGGGTGTTTCCGACAGGATCGCCGTGCCGCCGTTGCGCACAAGCAGGTCCACGGCGGCGCCGAGCGCCGGATTCGCGGTGATGCCCGAATAGCCGTCGGAGCCGCCGCATTGCAGGCCGACGCGGATGTGCGACGCCGGCACCTGCGTTCTCGCGACGTCGTTCGCGTGCGGCAGCATTTCGCGCACCATTTCGATACCGCGCGCGATCGTCTTCGACGTGCCGCCCGTATCCTGGATGCTGAACGTGCGAAGAAGCGGTCCTTCGCTGAGCTGCTCGGCGCCGAGCAGCGCGCTCACCTGGTTCGCCTCGCAGCCCAGACCGACGATCAGCACGCCGGCGAAATTGACGTGACGCGCGTAGCCGCCGAGCGTTCGCCGCAGCACCTGCATCCCCTCGCCGTGCGTGTCCATCCCGCAACCGGAGCCATGCGTGAGCGCGACGACGCCGTCGACGTTCGCGAACGGCGCGAGCTGCGCGCCGCGGAAATGCTCGGCGATGCCGCGCACGACCGTTGCCGAGCAGTTCACCGTCGACAGGATGCCGATGTAGTTGCGCGTCGCGACGCGGCCGTCGGGCCGCACGATGCCCATGAACGTCGCCGGCGGCTCGGCGTACGCGGTGGGCTTCGCGTCGACGCCGAACGCGTAGTCGCGCTCGAACGAAGAGCCCATCGCCAGATTGTTCAGATGCACGTGCTCGCCGGCCGCGATGTCACGGCTCGCGAAGCCGATGATCTGGTTATAGCGGCGCACCGGCTCGCCGGCGCGAATCGCGCGCGCGGCGACCTTGTGGCCCGGCGGTACGAGGCCGGTGACGGTGACGTTCTCGTCGATCAGCGACGTTCCGCCGACCAGTTGCGTACGGGCGATGACGACGTCGTCGTTGGCATGCAGGCGGATGGTGAGTGCGGCGCGGGTCAGCATGGGAAGCTCCGTTTCAGGGGCCGACGTGCGCGCGGGCGACCGCGCGCTCGTCGAGCGCTGCGCGATTCCAGTCGATGCCCAGGCCGGACGCGGACGATGGAATCGCATAGCCATTGTCGATCGCAAGTCGCGACGTCGTGATGTCGTCGAGCTGCGGGATGTACTCGACCCACGCCGCGTTCGGCACCGCCGCGCACAACGCGACGTGAAGCTCCATCAGGAAGTGCGGGCAGACGGCGGCGTTGAAGGTCTCGGCCGTATGCGCGACCTTGAGCCACGGCGTGACGCCGCCGATACGCGCGACGTCGACCTGCACGATCGAGCATGCGTCGCGCTCGAGATATTCGCGGAAATGCGCCGGCGAATAGAGCGATTCGCCCACCGCGATCGGCATCGGCGCATGGCGTGCGAGCTCGGCGTGTCCGGCGAGATCCTCCGCGGGCAGCGGCTCCTCGAACCACGCAAGGCCGAGCGGCTCGAACGCGCGCGCGCGGCGGATCGCCTCGGCGACGGTGAAGCACTGGTTCGCGTCGACCATCAATTCGAAGTCGTCACCGACGGCGGTCCGCACAGCCGTCAATCGGGCGACGTCTTCCGACACGTGCGGCTTGCCGACCTTGATCTTCGCGCCGCGAAAGCCCTGCGCCTTCGCAGCCAGGGTCTCTTCGACCAGCGTGGCGACGGGGAGTTGCAGCCAGCCGCCCTCGGTCGTGTAAAGCGGCACTTTGCGTTGCGCGCCGCCGGCCGCCTTCGCGAGCGGCAATCCGATGCGCCGGCAGCGCAGATCCCACAGCGCGGTGTCGATCGCGGCGAGCGCGAGGCTCGTGATCGCGCCGACTGCGGTCGCATGCGTGTGGAAGAACAGCTCGCGCCAGATCGCCTCGATCTCGTCGGGGTCGCGGCCGAGAAGCCGTGGCGCGAGATGATCGCGAAGAAGCGCGATCACCGACGATCCGCCGGTGCCGATCGTGTACGAGTAGCCGGTTCCCTGGGCGCCGTCGTCGCACGTGAGCCGCACGATCGGCGTCTCCTGCTTGACGAACGACTGGATCGCGTCGCTCCTCGGCACCTTCGGCGCCAGGTCGACCTGCAGGATTTCGACGGAGCGGATCGAGCTCATGGCGCGTAGAGCAGCCGCGGCAGCCACAGCGAGATCTGCGGCACGTACGTGATCAGGATCAGGCTTCCGAGCAGCGGCACGAGCCACGGCAGGATCGCCATCGTCGTCTTTTCGATCGACAGATTCGCCACGCGCGCGAGCACGAACAGCACCATGCCCATGGGTGGATGCAGCAGGCCGATCATCAGGTTCAGCACCATGATCAACCCGAAGTGCACCGGGTCGATGCCGAGCTGCTGGACGACGGGCAGCAGCACCGGAACGAGGATCAGGATCGCCGCCGTCGGCTCGAGGAAGCAGCCGACGAACAGCATCAGCAGGTTCGCGAGCAGCAGGAACACCCACGGGCTGTGCGTGAACGACAGCACCCACGCCGCGACGAAATCGGTGACGCGCGTCGCGGTCAGCAGCCATCCGAAGATCGACGCCGCCGCGACGATGAACATGACCACCGCAGTCGTCTCGATCGTGTCCATCGAGACCTTGACCAGCATCTTCCACGTCATCGTGCGGTACCAGACGAGCCCGAGCACGAGCGCCCACACGCACGCGGCGATCGCGCCCTCGGTCGGCGTGAACACGCCGGTCGTCATGCCGCCGATCAGCAGCACCGGCGTCATGATCGGCATCACGGCGTCGAACTTCCACTTCCAGTCCGCCACGAACAGCGCGACGAGTCCGATGCCGACCGCGGCGTTGAACGGCAGCCCCGCGCGCACGAGTCCCCACATGGCGATCGGAAAGCCGATGACGACCGCGAGCTCGACGAGCGCCTTGGCGAGGCGCGGCCAGTCGAACTTGACGTCGCCGCCCCAGTTGTATTTGCGAGCGTAGTAGGCGACGGTCAGCATCATCAGGATGCCCATCACGACACCGGGAACGATGCCCGCGAGGAAGAGCTGCCCGACCGACACGCTCGCCATCATTCCGTAGATGACGAACGGCAGCGACGGCGGAATGATCGGGCCGAGCGTCGCCGACGCCGCGGTGACGCCGACCGAGAAGCCGAGGTCGTAGCCCTTGTCCTTCATCGCCTTGATCTCGATCGTGCCGAGACCCGCCGCGTCGGCGATCGCGGTGCCCGACATGCCGGCGAAGATCACCGAGCCGATGATGTTGACGTGGCCGAGCCCGCCCTTGAGCCAGCCGACGAGCGACAGCGCGAAGTCATAGATGCGATTGGTGATGCCGGCGTTGTTCATCAGGTTGCCGGCCATGATGAAGAACGGCACCGCGAGCAACGGGAAGCTGTCGATGCCGCTCACCATCCGATGGACGACGACGAACGGCGGCGTGTCGCCGGTCAGCAGGATGTAAACGAGCGCCGATCCGGCCATCGCAATGGCGACGGGCACGCCCGTCGCCATCATCGCGAGGAACGAAGCGAGCAGCGCCGGCGTCACGAGACCGTCTCCAGGCCCAATTCGGGCCGCTCGAGCACGCTGTAGCCGCGGCGCCAGTTGATGAGCGCGACCTGCACCGAGCGGATTCCCGCGAACGCGAAGCCGATCGCGCACACCGCATAGACGCTGTTCATCGGCAGATCGATGATCGTCATCCGGTAGCTGCCCATCTTCTGCATCATCTGCCACGTCAGCACGACCGCGTAGACGAAGAACGCGATGCGCACGAGATCGACGATCGTCGCGAGCACGCGGCACACCGGCGCCGGCAGCAGCCGGTAGACGATGTCGACGTGGATGTGGCGGTTGTCGCGCACCGCCCACGCGAGCGCGATAAACACGACGCAGATCAGCAGATAGCGTGCGATCTCCTCGGTCCACGACGCGGAGCTGTTAAGCGCGTACCGCGTGAAGAACTGATAGAAGATGTCGGCGGCGAGCACCCAGAAGAACGCGAATGCGATCCACGCCTCGAACGAGTAGACGGAAAGGTCGATCGGCGCATCGTGCGCGTGGAAGTGGCCTGACGCGTCGACCAGCTGCTCGTCCGCGGGCGACGTTGCTTGCGGCTCGGTTGTCATGGTTCGCTCACCGTCTCGTCTATTGTCATTCCCGCGAAAGCGGGAATCCAGTGTCGTTCACGAAAGACGCTGGATCCCCGCCTTCGCGGGGATGACGCATTTGTCTCCAATCGCGGGCCGCTGCGCGACCCGCTCTTGGACAAATGCGTCACTTGACCTGCTGGACCTTGTCCCAGTCGGCCTTCGCATAACCCATCGACTCGAGCGTCACGGTCTTCATGATCGCATCCTGGAACGACTTCTTGTCCGGGTTGATGATCGTCAGACCCTTCTTCTTGAACTCGTCGGCGAGCTCGCGCTCGCGCTTCGTGATGTCGGCCGTCGCGTTCGTCGCCGCCTCGCGCGTGACCGTCATGAAGATCTGCTTGTCGGCTTCGGAGAGCTTCGACCAGACGTGCGGCGCGATCTGTGTCGCGAGCGAGTCGACGATGTGACCGGTCAGGATGATGTACTTCTGCACCTCGTAGAACTTCTTCGCCTCGATCGTCGTCAGCGGGTTCTCCTGCGCGTCGACGGTGCCATTCTGCAGCGCGAGATACACCTCGGCGAACGCGATCGGCGTCGGGTTCGCGCCGCACGACTTCGGCAGCGCGAGATAGGCCGGCACGTCGGGGACCCGCATCTTCAGACCCTTCATGCCGGCGCAATCGTTGAAGGGCTTGTTCGACGTCGTCTGGCGAATGCCGTAGTACGTCATCGCCGTGATCTGGATCCCGGTCTTGTTGCGGTACTCGTCGGTCATCTCCTTGAACGCCGGGCTCGCCGCCCACTTCACGAGATGATCGCCGTCGCGGAACGTGTACGGGTAATAGCCGACGCCGATGCGCGGCATCGTGCGCGCGGCGAACGACAGCCCCGAGATGATCATGTCCACGGTGCCGAGCGTCAGGCCCTGATTGATGTCCGATTCCTTGCCGAGGCTCGACGCGGGAAACACGTCGATGTGATAGCGGCCGCTGGTGCGCTTCTCGATCTCGCCGGCTGCCCACACCGACCACTTGTGGTACGGCTCGCTCGTTTCGTACACGTGCGCCCATTTGAGCTTGGTCTGCGCGATCGCCGGCGCGGCCGTGATGACGGCGGCCAGCGCGATCGCTGCGGCGGACACGATGATTCTGCGAGTGCGTTGCATGCCTATCCTCCTCGATGCGGGTGAAAATCAGGCGCAGACGACCTGCACCTTCGTTGATTTCGTCTTGTCGGCGGCGGCGCGGAACGCGGCGACCGCGTCTGACAGCGGATATTGCGCCGACAGCAACGGCCGCACATCGACGCGTCGCGTCGACAGATATCGGACCGCCCAGTCGAACTCGATGCCCCAGCGAAACGCGCCGCACAGATCGAGCTCTTTGACCATCAGCTCGTTGACGACGAACGGAAGCGGCTCGTGCGGCAGCGTTCCGACCTGCACGATGCGCGAGCCCTTGCGACACGCCGCCACGCACGACTTCAACGCGGCGAAGCTCCCCGATACTTCGAGCGCGACGTCGAACTGCGGGGTGGCGAACGCGTTCGCTTCGACGTCGGCTCGGATCACGCGATCGGCGCCGACTTCGCTCGCCTTCTCAAGCGGACGCGCGAGCACGTCGCTCACGGTGACTTGCGCCGCGCCGGCGAGCCGTGCCGCGATAACGGTGAGGCAGCCGATCGTCCCGGCGCCCGTGATCAGCACCGACTTGCCGAGCAGGTCGCCGGCGCGATGGACGCCGTGCAGCGCAACGGCGAGCGGCTCGGCGAATGCGAGCTCGCCGAGCGAGACGTCGCCCGCGACCGGATAGCACTGGCGCTCGCTCATCACGAAATATTCGCGGAAGAAGCCCTGCGTATGCGGGAATACGCTCGCGCTGCCGAGGAAGCGCATGTTCGTGCACAGCTGCTCGCGTCCCTGCCGGCAGAAGTCGCAGCGGCCGCACGCATGCGACGGCGACACGGCGACCTTGTCGCCCGGCTTGACGCGCGTCACGCCTGCGCCGACCGCGGCAACCACTCCCGACGCTTCGTGACCCGGAATCAGCGGCTCGCGGATGACAAAGCTGCCGTTCTTGCCTTCGAAGTAGTAGTGGAGATCGGAGCCGCAGATACCGCCGGCGCCGAGGCGGACGAGCACGTCGCCCGGCCCGACTTCCGGTGTAGCGGCCGGATCGAGACGAAGGTCTTCCTTACCGTGAATCGTGCATGCGAGCATCGTCGTTCCTCCTCGAAACGCGTCGCGGCTCCAGGCCAACGCGCGCTGTTCGTCAGTGCAACGTATCCCAGCCGGTCGAAAAGCGCTTGTACGCCTGGTTCAGATGCCGCTGCATCGCGGCGCGCGCGCCGCCGGTGTCGTGCGCGGCAACCGCCTTCAGCACGGCGCGGTGCTCGGCGATCGCGCTCGTCCACAGCTGCGGCGAATCGTAATGGTGCTCGAGTTGCTGGTAGAGCGGGCCCGTGCGCTCTTCCCACAGCATCTTGATGACGGCGACCAGCGCGCCGTTGCCCGTCGCCTCGGCGATCCGCAGGTGGAACAGCCGGTCGCCTTCGAGCGGCTGCTTCGCATCCGACAGCTCGCGCTCCATCTGCGCGAGCGCATCCTCGATCGCCGCGATCTGCGGCTTTTTCGCGGACTTCGCCGCGAGCGCCGCGCATTCGCCTTCGATCACATAGCGGGCGCGCAGCAGCTCGAACGGTCCGGCAGCGGCTTCGGCGCGCGTCGATTCCGCTGGGCTCGACGCGAGCACGTAGATCCCGGAGCCGATGCGCACCTCGACCAGCCGTTCGACTTCGAGCGCAATCAGCGCCTCGCGCACCGACGGCCGCGACACGCCGAGCTGCTTCGCGAGATCGCGCTCGGGCGGCAGCCGCGAGCCGACGGGAAATTCGCCGGAGCGGATGAGCGTGCGGATCTGGTCAGCGATCTGGCGATACAGCCTGCGGGGTTCGATACTCTGGATCGGCATGGCCGCGTGCGGCGAAGGGTCTGCTGGACGATCGCCGCGGCGCGAGGCGGTGCGACGACGTAAACGCGAAGGCTAACCTGTGCGGCCTAATTGGTCAAGTGGTAAGACCAGTTGCCGTGTGGCCGGCCCGGATGTCGCGCACGCGGTTGGACCGGCGCCGCAAAAACGCGTCGCCGGTCAACCGCAGATGCGGAAAGCGTCGACGTCGATCCTCGCGTCTATTGCCCAACCCGCGTGGAATTGCGGCTGTTCGCCTCAGCGGTTGACCGGCGTCGCCTGCCCTTTGCGGCGCCGGTCCAATCGCGTACGCGACGGATCCTATTTCCACGACGGAACCCTATCTCCCCAACAATTCCCGCGCCTTGGCAAACGCGGTGTTCGCCGCCGGAACGCCGCAATAGACCGACGCGAGCAGCAGCACTTCCTTCAGATCGAACTCGGACAGCTCGGCGGCAAGACCTGCGCGCGCATGCAGCTCGAACTCCTCCCACCGGCCGAGCGCGACCGTCATCGCGAGCACGAGCATCCGCCGCGTGCGATCGTCGAGCACGTCGCGCGTCCACAGCTCGCCCCACGCGAGGCGCGTGATCAAATCCTGGAACTCGGCGTTGAACGGCGTGACGCGCTTCAGACGCTCCTCGACGTAGCTCGCGCCCAGCGCCTGCTTGCGTCGTGCGAGCCCCGTCTCGTAGCGCTCTCGCTCGGTCGTGACCGGGGCTTTCGCGAGGAAGGCGAGCAGCGTGTGAGCGTAAAGGCCCGGCATCTCGATCGTCGCAATGTGCGCACACGGCAATTCGACGCGCTGTGACCCCGGAATCGCGGCGGCGATCGCTTCGCCATGATCCTTCGGTGCAGCGAGATCATGCGTTCCGGTGATGACGAGCGTCGGCACGCGGATTCGGGGCGCGAGATCGCGCAGGTCCATGTCGCGAATCGCTGCGCAGCAACCGATGTAGCCTTCGCGGTCGGCGGACTCGAGCGTCGTGCGCGCGGTCGCGAGCCGCTCGTCGTTTCGCGCGAGGAAGCGTGCGGTGAACCATCGCTGCAGCACGCCGTCCGCAATCGCTGCCGTACCGCCGGCGCGCACCTTCGCGATCCGCTCGGCCCAGATGTCGGGGGCAAGCTTGGCCGACGTGTTCGACAGCACGAGCCGTTCGATGCGATCGCCGGCGTTCGCGCCCAGCCACTGGCCGATCATGCCGCCGATCGAGATCCCCGCGTACGAAAACCGCGCGGCGCCGGCTGCATCGGCGACCGCGAGCGCATCGCGCGCGAGATCCTCGATCGTGTAGTCGCCGGCCGGCGCTTCCGATGCGCCGTGACCGCGCATGTCGAAACGCAGCACGCGGAAATGGCGCGTGAGTGCCGGCATCACCGGATCCCACAGCGCGTGATCGGTGCCGAGCGAGTTGCCAACCAGCAACGCGGAGCGCGCCGGATCGCCGTCGCTGCGCCAGTAGAGCCGGGCGCCGTCACGAGTCACGAAGGGCATGCCGTTCTCCTTTATGGTCGAGATCCCGTTGTCATTCCGAGGGAACCGAGGAATCCGCTTCTGCCCTTCAACAGCAGATTCCTCGTCGCTTCGCTCCTCGGAATGACAATGGAAGCGGAGATCTCCTTGTCTATCGTTCGGCCTTCCATGGAATGATCAGCCGCTCGAGCTCGTTCAGCGCGATCGTGAACAGGAATCCGAGCACGGCGATCGTCAGCAGGCCGACGTACATCTTCTCGACCGACAGTATCTCCCATGCGTTCCAGATCATGTAGCCGAGGCCGCTCTTCGCGCCGATCATCTCGGCGATCGCGATCAGGATCAGCCCCATGCCGATGCCGAGCTTGATGCCGGTCATTACGAGCGGCAATGCGCCGGGCAGCGCAATCGTGCGGAACACCTGGGCGCGCCGCGCGCCGAAATTCTTGCCGACATCGAGATAGATGCGGTTGATCTCGAGCACGCCGGCGGTCGAGTTGATCAGCACCGGATAGAACACGCCGATCGCGACCATCGCGATCTTCGACGCTTCGCCAAGCCCGAAGATCAGCAGGATCAGCGGAAGGATCGCGCTCTTCGGCACCGGATAGGTCGCCGCGACCAGCGGCTCCACGATTGCGCGGATCGGCCGGTAGAGTCCCATGACGACGCCAATCGCAACCGCGGGCACGCCGCCGATCAGCGATCCCCAGAACAGGCGCTTCAGGCTCGCCCACGTGTTCGCCCACAGCTCGCCGGATTCGGCCAGCGTGACGAGCGCCGCGAAGATCTTCGACGGCGGCGGGAAGAAGCGCGGGTCGACGACGCCGACGCGAACGAGAATCTCCCACAGCGCGAGCAGCGCGAGCGGCGACACGATGTTGATCAGCCGGTCGCGATTGGTCGCCGACATCGCGAGCTTCGTGCGCACGGACTTCGGATGCGTCGGCGGCAGCGGTGTGCTCATGCGCGCACCTCCCTCACGGGCGCACCCGAAGCGATTGCTCGTCCTCGGCGCGCGCGCGCCGCACCTCGTCGCGCAGCTGATTCCAGATCGAGAACACGAGCTCGCCGTAATCGGGCCGCGCGCGCAGCTCGAGCACGTTGCGCGGCCGCTCGAACGGGACGTCGACGAGCGCCTTCGAGCGGCCCGGATGCGCGGTCATCACCATGATGCGGTCGCCGAGCGACACCGCCTCGTCCACGCTGTGCGTGATGAAGAGCACTGTCTTCTTCGTCTCGTCCCAGATGCGCAGCAGCTCTTCCTGCAGCAGCGTCTTGTTCTGCTCGTCGAGAGCCGAGAACGGCTCGTCCATCAGCAGGATCTCGGGGTCGTTCGCGAACGCGCGCGCAATGGACACACGCTGCTTCATGCCGCCGGACAACTGGTGCGGATAGGCGTGCGCGAAGCGCGTGAGGCCCGTGCGGTCCAGATAGTGGCCGACGACCTCTTCGATTTGCGCCTTCGGCCGGCCGCGCAGCGTGAGGCCGTACGCAGCGTTGTCCCACACGGTCATCCACGGGAAGATCGATTCGCCCTGGAACACCATCGAATTGAGCGGCTTCGATAGGTCGGTGCGGCCGACCGTCACTTCGCCGGACGTCGGCGTCTCGAGCCCGGCGAGAATGCGCAGCAGCGTCGTCTTGCCGCATCCGCTCGGGCCGACGATCATGAAGAATTCGCCGGTCGCGATTTCGAGCGACACGTGGTCGATCGCGACGAATGTCTGCTGGCGCGTCGCGAATGTCTTGTACAAATCGCGGATGACGATCTTCGGCGGGCTCGTCGATGCGTGCGTGCGCGACAGCGAATCGGCGAGGCCGCTCGTCTCCATCCGTCAGCGCCGGGGCTTGTACGGGCCGAGCTCCTTCAATGCCCAGTCGACGAAGCTGTTGTCGACGACCTGGTCCACCGTCACGTTGCTTTCGACCTGCTTGTCCGCCTTGTAAAACTCGAGATCGTTCTTGAGGCTCGGCACGTGGACGTGACCGTTCGGATTGCAGCCGTTCGGCGTGATCGCGCGGTAGATCGCCGCGTCCTTGATCTCGGTGGCCTCGGTGAGGATGCGGATGATCTCGTCGGCAGCGGGGCCCGCGAGCCGGCCGTCCTTCAGCGCGTCGTTGTAGTCGCGCACGCCCTTGAGATAGCCGCGCATGAACTTGCGCGCAACCTCGGGCCGGCTCTTGACGAAATCCGCCGAATACAGGACGACTGCGAGCTGATGGTTCGGATAGATCTCGTCATCGCCCATCACGCGCACGGCCGCGCCGCTCTGCACGGCGCGAGTCGCCGACGGCTCGGTCGTCATCGCGGCGTCGACCGCCTTGTTCTGCAGTGCGACGACATGCTGCGGAAACGCGAGGAACACGCGCTCGACGTCGTGATACTTGAGACCCACTTTCTTCAGCGCTTCGTTCAACGTCGACGTCGACGCACTGCCCGGCGCGCTGCCGGCGATCTTCATCCCTTTCAAGTCCTTCAGCGACTTGTACTTGCCGCTTTCCACCAGGTCCTTGCGCACGAGCAACGGCTGGAAACCGTAGCCCGGCGGCGTCGAGCCCTTGTCGGCGACGATCTTGATGTTGATGCCGCGCGCGACCGCGTTGTACAGGCCCGCGGATGCCGAGCCGCCGCCGACGTCGAGCTGGCCGGCGCCGAGCGGCGCGACCATCCGCGCCGCCGAATCGAACGGCGTGAACTCGGCTTCCAGGCCTTCCTGCTTGAAGTAGCCCTTCTTCTCGGCGACGAGGAAACCGGCGTCGCTCGATGAGTTGACGATGCCGACGCGGACCTTTTCCTGCGCCGACGCCGCCGACGTCAAGCACATCGATAGCGCGAATGCGATCGCCGGCGTCGACGACAGGAGCGAAGCGTATTTCATAGGTTCAAGTGCCGAGCGCGGCCAGCATGCCGCTCAGGTAGTCGGAATCGGCGGTGATCACCAGCATATCGCACGCGCGGCGCATCTCGTCCAGCGTCTCGTGACGCAGCGTCGAGCGCCCGGCGGCGGGATCGATGATGACGCCGGTGACGAGCACGCCGCGATGCCGGGCAACGGCGGCGATCGCGCCCGCGAAGGACGCGTCGTCGTCGGGCATCACGGCGACGAACACCATGTCGGCAGCGGCGAGCGCGCGATCGAGCTCGTCGGCGCCCGCTGCGATCGTGCGCAGCACGTCGCCCGCGTTGGGCGACGCGGCCGGTGCGGCGCCCACCGCGAGCGTGTCGACGTGCGGCATCGCAGCGTCCGCAACCGCCTCGACGATGCGCCGCCCGCCCGTGCCGAGCCCCGCCACGATGATCCGCCGCGGCTTCGAGTTCGGATACGCGACGCGGTGGCGCGTATCGGCGGCTGCAACGCGCGATTCGCTCAGCGCCATCTGCGGATGACTGCGCTCACAACGTTTCGCCGTCCTTCAGCACGCCGGCTGCACGCAGCGAGCCTTCGAGCCACTTCGGACGGAGGTTACGGCCGGAGACGATGTCGGCGATCCGCTTGCGCTCCTCGTCGACCTTCTTCGCTGCGAGCTCGAGCAGCGACGCGGCCTTCTCGCGCTCGACGACGACGACACCATCGGCGTCGCCGACGACGAGATCGCCGGGATTGACCGCGACACCGCCGCACGAGATCGGCCAGTTGATGCGTCCGGCGACCGCCTTCGTCGGCCCGTTCGGGTTCGACCCGACCGCGTAGACCGGAAAGTCCAGCGCACGGATCTCTTCGATGTCGCGGCAGGCGCCGTCCAGCACGACGCCGGCAAGGCCGAGCTTCCTGCACGCGGTGATCATGATCGAGCCCATCAGCGCGCACGTGCGGTCGCCCTTGCCGTCGACGACGAGCACGTCGCCGGGCTTCGCGATCGTCATGGCCGCGTGGATCATCAGGTTGTCGCCGGGCCGCACTTCGATCGTCAGCGCGGATCCGGCCATTCGCATCGAAGGCGAAAGCGCCACGATGCGGCCGTCGAGCGTGCCGCGCCGCCCGGCGACGTCGGCGAGGACCGACGCCGCGAACGGCGACGCGCTGTGGACGATGTCGGGAGAGACGCGCTCGAAGTCGCGGCGGATGTCGGGGCTCGGCATGCGGTTTCCTTCGGTGATCAGAGCGTACGCGCGGGATGGCCGCGCCGTGTCAGCAGCGCGTCGAGCCGCGGATAGACGCGCCGGGCGTTGCCTTCGAACACCTTGTAGCGGTCGCGCTCGCTCAACGTCGCGACCTGATCGATGTAGCGTTTGGTGTCGTCGTAATGGTGGCCCGTCTCGGGATCGATTCCCTTGACCGCGCCGAGCATTTCGGACGCGAACAGCACGTTGTCGATCGGAATCACCTTCGTCAGCAGCTCGATGCCGGGCAGATGATAGACGCACGTGTCGAAAAAGACGTTGTGCAGAAGATGATCGGCGAGCAGCGGGCGCTTCATCTCCTGCGCGAGCCCGCGATAGCGGCCCCAGTGGAACGGCACCGCGCCGCCGCCGTGCGGGATGACGAACCGGAGCGTCGGGAAGTCCTTGAACAGGTCGCCCTGGATCAGCTGCATGAACGCCGTCGTGTCGGCATTCAGATAATGCGCGCCCGTGTGGTGGAAATTCGGATTGCACGACGACGACACGTGGATCATCGCCGGAACGTCGAGCTCGCAGAGCTTTTCATGGAGCGGATACCACTGCCGGTCGGTGAGCGGCGGACCGGTCCAGTAGCCGCCGGACGGGTCGGGATTGAGGTTGACGCCGACGAAGCCGAGCTCGTTCACGATGCGCTCGAGCTCCGCAATGCAGTTCGCCGGCGGCGCGCCCGGATGCTGCGGCAGCTGGCCGACCGCTGCGAAATTGTCCGGCAGCAGCGTGCAGATGCGGTGGATCAGGTCGTTGCTGATCCGCGTCCACTGTACGCTGACCGCCTCGGTGCCGACGTGATGCGCCATCCCGGCCGCGCGCGGCGAGAAGACGGTGAGATCGCTTCCACGCGCCTTCTGGAACGCAAGCTGCGGCTCGACGCTCTTCACGAGCATCTCGTCGCTGATGCCGAGCTCGGAGGTCGGCTTGCGCGCCGGATCGGCGAGCGCAGCGAGCTGCTTGTCGCGAAACGCATGCAGCGCCGGCGGCTCGGTCGTGTAGTGGCCGTGGATGTCGATGATCATGGTGTGGTCGCGCGATCGAGGAAGTCGAGCAGCTGCGATGACGCGCTGTGCGCCGTCTGCGCGTCGACCGGCACGTCCCAGTACTGCGCGCGAGGCAGGCACTCCTCGAGATAACGCGCGGCAGAGGTCGCGTGCGACTCGTCGTGACCGGGAACGATGAGCGCGGGCGTCTCGAGTCGCATCAGATCCTCGGGCTCCGCACCGGGCGACGTGTCGCGTTCGAACAACGCGCTCGCCATGCCGGCGACCATCGCATTGTAGCGAGCGACGTCCTGCGCCGCGTACGTCCGCGCGAACGCGTGATCGTTCCGAATGACCGACGCCCACGGACCCGCGCGCGGATCGGCGTTGAATGCCTTGCCCTCGGCTTCGACCCGCGCAACAACCGCCTGCAATCCGTGCTGCGCAACATAGTCGAGATGCTCGGTGAAGCGCTTCCGGCCCCTGATCCGGTACTTGGCACCGCCGACCGGCCACCACAACACCATGCCGATGATCGAATCCGGATGCGCGACCGCGAGCGCAGTTGCGACCGAACAACCCATGCAGCCGCCCATCACATGCGCCCGCGCGATGTTCAGATGATCGAGCAGACCTTTCGCCTGCGTGGCGTAATGCGTCCACGTCACGCGCTCGACGCGCCCGCCCGACTGTCCGCATTCGCGCCTGTCGAATGCGATGCACGTATAGCGCCGCGCGAGCCATTCGAGCGGCCGCACGCGCGCGTACACGCTGAGCGTGGTCCACTTTTCAACGGTTGCGTCGAAGCCGCCCGGCGCGAGCATCAGCAGCGGCGGGCCGGAGCCGGTGATCTCGTAGCGCGTCGTGATGCCGTCGATGACCGCGGTCGGCATGGCGATCAGCGCACAGGTCCGACCGGAATGCCGCCCTTGATCTGGCGCCCGGCGCGCACGTCGTCCGTGTACGCGCACAGCGCGTCGAGCGTGATCTGCGCGACGTTCGCATAGGTGTCCGGTTTTGCGTCGATCGCGCTTGCCGCGTAGCCGATCGCCGCGTGCGCCATCCGTATCCGGCCGTCGAGCCAGGGTCCGCCACCGAGCCCTCCGACCACCGGAATCGAAACCGCGCGCGCGACCTCGGGTCCGACGACCGGTCCCGAATTCGTGAAGTCGAGCAGTGATGCACCGGCCTCTTCGAGTCGCTTCGCTTCGTCGACGAGCCGCGATGCCATCGCGGCCGGCACCTGCACGCCCCCGCGGAGCATCGCCGCATAGTCGACGCCGTATTGCGCCGCGTTTTGCGGCGTGATGCCCAGTTGTGCGAACACGGGAATTCCTGCGCGCACGATCTTGCGCACGGCGTCGAGGTGCTCGGCCGCATCGTCGAGCTTGACCATGTCGGCGCCGCTCTCGCTCGCGAGCCGTGTCGCTGCGTGCAACGCGGTCCGCGTGCCCTGCTGCAGCGGTCCGAACGGAAAATCGCAGCTCAAAAGCGCGCACGCGACGCCGCGACGCACCGCTTTGCAGACGATGGCCATCTCGTCCATCGTCACGTCGAGCGGACTGTCGCGGCCCCAGAGATTGACGCCGACGGTGTCCCCAACGGACACGATGTCCACGCCGGCGCGATCGGCGATGCGCGCGATCTGGTAGTCCCACGCGACAACGCCGACGATCTTGCGTTGCTCGCGCTTCATCTGCTGGAGCGCGGCGATCGTGACTGCCGTCCCTGCGGGCCTCATCGTGGTCATGCTTCGGGTGAAGGCCCGACGCGCGCTACGCCCACGCGCGATTGTCGACGGTGTTCTCGTAGGTGGCGCCCGGCACCACCATGTTCCACTTCACCGTCCAGTTGTAGGTGTCGTCGAACCGCTCGCGCGTGTACGGTTGCGGCGGCGCGTGGAGCAGCCGCCACTTCTGCAGCTCGTGAGGCTGCAGCAGACCGCCCGTCTCGGCGATCAGATAATGGATCCAGGGCGTCGGATCCCTTTCGAGCAGCTCGACCGCACGAGCCTGGGCGCGAAACATCGCGGCAAGTGTCGGCCCATCGAGATCGTCGCCGGCCGCCTCGCTGCGCGTGGAGTGCGATTCGATCAGGATGCGAAGCCCCTGCTTCTGCGCAACGCTGATCCAGGGCTCCATCAGGCTGACCGCGGCGACCTCGCCCCGACGCAACGCTTCGAGCCGCTTGGGCATCGACCCCGCGTTGGTCGTCTTGATGTGCTCCGGCGTGAGAAAGCCTTCCATCATCTTCAACGTCGTGAAATGCGAGCCGTTGTTCGGCGTCACCGCAATCGGCTGGTCTTTCAATTGCTCGGGCTCGTACGCTCTGGAGTCGCGCGTGACGACGATCGCGAACGACGACATCGACGCGCCCAACGCGACGATCTTGCGCTCGCGCAGTCCCGCGCCGGCCGCCTCGACCGCGCGCTTCATGATCCCCCATTCGCACATCCGATACTGATCGATGCCGCCCTCGTTGTACGTGGAGTCGAGCGGCCGGTCGAACACCGAATCGAACTTGACGAAGTGCGACGTCGTCACCTGCGCCATGCCCGGCGTGGTGACGAACTCGATATCGAGCCCCTCGTCCTTGAAGAAGCCTTCGTCGCGGGCGACCAGCACCGGCAGGTCGTGCACGGCATTCATGATCGCGACCTGGGGCCTTTTCGCGACGGCAGGTTTGCGCGTGGCTTGCTGAACGCTCATCGTGGTTGCTCCTGAATGTCGCGCGGACCGGTCAGCCCGCGAGCCCGTACAGGTTGCGGGGGAAAAGATCATCGACGGCAACGCGCCGCACGATGATCTGCTGCTCCAGCGCGGAGTCGATCATTTCCTCGAGCACGCGCCGGTTTGGCTCGATGCCGTACGGCAACGGATCGCCGATGATCGCCATCACGCGGCGGTGCACGTCGTCGACCTTTGTCGGCTTGTCGATCTGTCCGCTCTTCAGGCGCTCGACGTAGAGCCGCTTTGCTTCGGCGAACGCGTTGAAAATGTCGGGCCCGAGATCGGGATCCGCGTCGAGCAGCTCGTCGCGCACGACGATCGTGTGGTTGATCGGGTAGTGCCCGCGCTCACGCAGCGCGGCGAGCCCCGCTTCGAGCGCATTCGGGATCAGCGGCTTCACGTCCGGATGGTCGATGTCGACGCCGATCGCGGCGGCGAGCTCGCCCGACGCGAGCAGGTCGGCCATCTTGCGACCCTTTTCGATCGGCACGACATTCGCGGGCGGCCGATACTCGGCGACGTGTTCGTCGCCGGACAGAACCCATGTGATCCTGCCGAGATCGACGCCGTACTGGTGCTGCAGCACGCTGCGCGCCCATACGCCGGTCGTCACCGTGTAGCCGCGATTGACGCCGACGCGCCGGCCTTCGAGGTCCTTCGGATTGCGGATGCCCGACTTGACGTTATGCACAATCGCGCCGTGATGGAACGCGCGCACGAGAAAGATCGGCAGCGCGGTGAAGCGCTTGCCATGCTCGCGCGCCGTGACGTACGTCGTGACCGCCATCTCGCAGACGTCGAACTCGAGCCCGCGCACCATCCGGCGAAACGCGTCGATCAGCGGGTCGACCTCGACGAAATCGAACGCGAACCTCCGCGGCTTGACGGTGCCGTTCTTCAGCGCCTCGTTGTTGCCTTGCGTGCGGGTGACGGTGCGCAGCGCGTGCATGGCCATCGAACAGTCAGAGGCTTATTGCCAGGGCATCAGCGACACGTGGATCACGTCGTTCGCGCCTTCGCCACCGACGGCCTTGATCGCATGGTGCGTTTGCGCAAGGCCGAACGTGTGCGTCGTCACGAGCTCGAGCGGAAACCGATGCGATGCGAGCTGCGCGAGCGCGAGCTCGCACGCCCTGTAGCTGTGGCCGCGGGCGCTCTTGATCGTGACGTACTTGACGGTGATCTTGCCGACTGGGAAGCTCGGAAATTCGGCCATCTCTCCCTGGATCACCATCGTGCCGGCCTTGCGCTTGAGCGCATCGACACCGAGCAGCACCGGCTGCGTGCCCGCACCCGCCGTGCAGTCGAGCGCGACGTCAACCCCTTTGCCGCCGGTGATTGCGTTGATCCGCGCGAGCGGGTCTTCCTTCTGCACGTCGATCACGTGGTCGGCACCGAGCCGCTTCGCGATCTCCATGCGCTTCGCATCCTTCGACGTTCCGGTGACGATGACGAGATCGGCACCCGCCTGCTTGCACGCGACGACTTGCGACAGGCCCTGCTGGCCCGGACCCTGGATCAGCACCGTCGACGCGTAGCCGACGTTCGCGTCGAACAGCGCCCACTCGATGCCGTTCGCCAAAGGCGTCACGATGCCGGCGAGCTCAGGCCCCACACCCGCGGGCACATGATGCAGCACCGCATTCCACGGCAGGTACACATACTGGCTGAAGCCGCCCCACAGATGCGGCGTGCGCTCGGCCGATGTGTAGCCGTAGCGGATCGCGTCGGGGTTGTGGCGCCAGTCGGTCGCTTCGCAATGACGGTACTGCCCGAGATGGCACCACTCGCATTTGCCGCACGCGACGTAATGCTCGACGAAGACGAGATCGCCTTCCTTGAAGCCCTTGCGCTCGGTGAATTTGCGGCCGGCCTTTGCGATGTAGCCGACGTTTTCGTGGCCCATGATGATCGGGCCGGCCGAAAGCGGTTGCTTGTACATCTTGACGTCGGTGCCGCAGATGCCGGCCACTTCCATCTTCATCAACGCGCCGTCGTCCGGGATGTCCGGCATCGGGAACTCGCGGATCTCGGTCGTGCTCGGACCGACCTTCACCGCCGCCAACACTTTTTCCATGACAATCCTTGCGCAACATTTGCCGTCATTCCCGCGAAGGCGGGAATCCAGCGTCGTTGGCGGAAACAGATTCTAACGACGCTGGGCCCCCGCCTTCGCGGGGGCGACGCCAGCTAGACCGATGCCGGCGCCGTGCCGGGAATCGCCTGCAGCGACTCTTTAGCCGCTTCCGCGAACGCGGCGTCCGGCGGCAGCACGACCGATGCGGAGCGCACGCGCTGGTGCGCGGGATCGCGACCCGGCGGCAGCACGCCCTTGTCGGCAAGCGCTTTCGCCGCGCGCATCAGTCGATGCCGCGCCATGATGACGCCGTTGTCGGTCGACACGAGATTCTCCTTCGTGCGATCCTGGATCGGCCCCATGCTTTCCTGCACCGATGCGTCCTGCATCGCGAACCCGTGGACGCCGCTGTACGTGCTGCCTTCCTTCTGCGCACGCCGATCGATCAGGTAGTCGTTGTCCTTGTTCTGCAACGGCCGGAATGTTCCGGGCACGTACTGGACGTGGATGCCCTGCCCGTCGTTCATCGCGGCGAGCTCGTCGGCGGTGAGATCGCGCACCGGGTGGTAGTCGTAGCTCCACGCCCAGCAGTTCTCGTCGTCGACGGGCACCCAGAAGTGGCCATGCACCGAGTGCTGGCCGCGCGGCGGGATCATCGTGAAGAACGGCACCAGCCACTGCGTGACGCGCCAGTAATACTGGCCGTCATCGGCATTTCGGCGCGCGCCGATCAGCAGTCCGCCGGCGGACTCGACCACCTCGAACTTGGGCTGCGCGTCGCGCAGGTTGTACTCGTTGCCCTTGGCACCCTTGAACAGCGGATCACTGGTCACGGTGAAGCGATGCAGGAACGACACGTGAGAGCTGTCGATGCCGCCTTCCATCGCCTGCAGATAATTGCACTCCTGCAGCCGCTTCGACACGAAGCGCTGCTCGTCGCGCACGAGCGCGAATTCGTACTCGGGCAACGGTGGCTGCGTCTGCGCCGGCCCCATGTACGCCCACAGCACGCCGCCGCGCTCGACCAGCGGATACGACTTCAACTTGATCTTCTTGCAGAACCCGCTCTCCACCGGTTCCGATGGAACCTCGATGCACTGCCCGCTCGTGTCGTACTTCCAGCCGTGATACGGACAGCGCAGCCCGTCTTCCTCGTTGCGCCCGAACCACAGCGACACACCGCGATGCGCGCAGAACTCGTCCATCAACCCGAGCTTGCCGCTGCTGTCGCGAAACGCGATCAGCCGCTCCGACAAGAGCTTCACGCGCACCGGCGGGCAATCGGGCTCGGGCAGCTCCCACGCGAGCAGCGCCGGAATCCAGTAGCGGCGAAACAGCTCGCCCATCGGCGTGCCGGGACCCGTACGAGTGAGAAGTTGGTTTTGCTCCGCCCTCAACATGACACCGTTCCTCCGCGCTGCGACCGCCATTGTCCCGCCTTGAAAAGCGGCGTCGGCAATGTTCCTCTATACAGAACATAGTTCTTCTACACTGGACAGGCGGCGATTATCCGCCTATTCTGATGAGTGTCAAACGCGCCGCGCTTCGCATCGGCGGCGTTCCTGCAGCGTCGCATCGATCGCCCCCATGTTCGAAGATCTGATCAAGCTGTGCACCGCGAGCGACGTGCCCGAAGGCGGCGCGCTCAAAGTGGAAGCCGGTGAGCTCACGCTCGCCGTGTTCAATCTCGGCGGGCGCTTTCACGTCATCGACGACCACTGCACGCACGGTCCCGGATCGTTGTCGGAAGGCTACGTCGACGGCGAGGAGATCGAGTGCGATTTCCACAACGGCCGCTATCACATCCCGACGGGCGCCGTCACCGCGCCGCCGTGCATGCAGCCGGTGCATTCGTACGTCGTGCATCTCGTCGACGGCGACGTATGCATCGAGCGCGAGCCGCGTCCGCTCGCATTCGCGCTCGCGGCCGATCCTGCGCCGGGCTAGTGTCGATCTCCCGAGCGCTCGGGCTCGCGTCGGCGAGCGGCTCCGCGCTCTGGTATAATGCCGGTGCGGCGTTGCTCCAGTCCCTTAAGCCGCAGTCAAATTCGACTCTCCCGCCGTACTTCCCGCGGTTGACCTCGCCGGCTCGGACTGGCCGCTACCGGTTGGTGGCGACGCGCCGGCCATAATCAAAAAGGCAGTCATGTCATTCTCTTCGCTCGGCTTGTCCGACGCACTCGTGCGCGCGGTCACCGAACAGGGCTACACCACACCTACTCCGATCCAGAGGCAGGCGATTCCTGCCGTGCTCGCGGGTGGCGACCTACTCGCCGGCGCACAGACCGGCACCGGCAAGACGGCCGGGTTCGTGCTGCCGATGCTGCAACGGCTTGCCAAACACCCGACGCCCCTAGCGGCGAACGGCTCGCGCGCGCCGCGCCGGCCGTTGCGCGCGCTGATCCTGACACCGACACGCGAGCTCGCCGCGCAGGTGGAAGCATCGGTACGCGTCTACGGCAAATTCATGAAGCTCTCGTCGATAGCGGTGTTCGGCGGAGTCGGCATCGGTCCGCAGACGGCGCAACTGAAACGCGGCGTCGACATCCTGGTCGCGACGCCGGGCCGGCTGCTCGATCATCACGGCCAGCGTAACGTCGACTTCTCTCACGTCGAGGTGCTGGTGCTCGACGAAGCGGACCGGATGCTCGACATGGGCTTCATCCGCGATATCAAGCGCATTCTCGCGCTCCTGCCGAAGCGTCGGCAGAACCTGCTCTTCTCGGCGACGTTCACGGACGAGATCAAGGCGCTGGCCGACACGCTGCTCGATCGCCCGGCGATGATCGAAGTGGCGCCCCGCAGTGCGACCGTCGACATGATCGAGCAGGTCGTGCATCCCGTCGACCGTGACCGCAAGCAGCAGCTCCTTTGCGCGCTGATCAGCCGCAACGACTGGCGCCAGGTGCTCGTGTTCACGCGCACCAAGCACGGCGCCGACAAGCTGACGCGCCAGCTCAACGACGACAAGATCCGCGCGCTCGCGATCCACGGCAACAAGAGCCAGGGCGTGCGCACGCGCTCGCTCGCCGAATTCAAGGACGGTGACCTGCGGGTGCTGGTGGCGACCGACATCGCCGCGCGCGGCATCGACATCGATCAGCTCCCGCACGTCGTCAACTACGATCTGCCGAACGTGCCGGAGGATTATGTGCACCGGATCGGCCGGACCGGTCGCGCCGGCGCGACCGGCGAAGCGATCTCGCTCGTTTGCGTCGACGAGCACGCATTCCTGCGCGACATCGAAAGGCTTCTTCGCAAGCCGATCCGCCGCGAGGTGATCGCGGGCTTCGAGCCCGATGCGAATGCGCGTCCGCAACCGATTCTGCAGCGCCAGGGGCGCAACCAGCCCCAGCCGCGCGCAGCGGCAACGCCGCGCGGATCGCAGCATGCGCCGTCACGCCATCGGACGCCGCAACCCCAAGGGTCGCACTCGGCGCGAACGTATGGAAGTGCGCACCGGTTCCAGCCCGGTACGCGCGCCAAGTGAGGCGATGAAGCGCGGCTCGCTGTCGTCGGATGTTCGCGGCGCGAGCCGGCTGGCGGTCGACCTGACGATGCTCGTGACGACGGTGGTCGAAACGATGCATCACAACATCGCACGCCACCCCGCGATGTTCGGGCGAGCGACGCACGAGCCTGCCGGCGGTCTGACCGGCGTCGTATACGGCAGCGTGCGCGGCATCACGCGCCTGGTCGGCGCGGGTATCGACGCGGCGCTCGCACCGCTCATGCCGTTGCTCGATCGTGCAGCGGACTGGCAGGGCCGCGAGACGGTCGTCGCGGCGTTAAACGGCGTGCTCGGCGATTACCTCGACGAAACCGCCAATTCGCTGGCGATTCCGATGCGGCTTCGTCTCGACGGACAGCCGCTCGAGCTTTCGTCGGCGAAGATCGCCGCGGCCATTGCGCGACCGCGTGAGCGCGTCGTCGTGCTGATCCACGGTCTGTGCATGAGCGATCTGCAGTGGGATCGCCGATCACACGACCACGGTCGGGCGCTTGCGCGCGACCTTCGCGCCGACACGCTCTACCTTCACTACAACAGCGGGCGCCACATCTCGACCAACGGCGCCGAGCTTTGCGCGCTACTCGAGCAACTGGTCGTGCAATGGCCGGTACCGCTCGAGCAACTGATCCTCGTAGGTCACAGCATGGGCGGCCTCGTGATTCGCAGCGCGGTCGCCGCCGCAACGAAAAGCGCGCACGCATGGCCGCAACGGCTGCGCGCGATCGTCTTCCTCGGCACGCCTCACCACGGCGCGCCCCTCGAGCGGGCGGGCCATGGCGTCGATGTGCTGCTCGAGGCGAGCCCGTACACCGCGGCATTCGGCCGTCTCGGCCGTTTGCGCAGCGCGGGCATCACCGATCTGCGCCACGGATGCGTCGTCGAACCTGATCAGCCGCAACCGCTGCCTGCCGGCATTGCGTGTTTCGCGGTTGCGGGGAGCGCGAGTAAAGCCGCGCCGAAGCACGGCGGCGTAGCACGCGGCGACGGCCTCGTGCCGATCGCGAGCGCCTTGGGCCGGCACGTCGATCGCCGGTGGACGCTCGATTTTCCGCAGGGGCATCGGTATGTCGCGTACGACACCGGTCATCTCGACCTGCTGTCGAGCGCCGCCGTGTACGCGCAGATGAAACGCTGGCTGGTGGACGTGTGTCGCTAGCGGAAGTGCGTCCTCGCGAGAGACTTCACGTCATTGCTGCCCGACGGTTGTAATCGCTCCGGATGTGTCCAAGAGATTGCCCCGGACCTTGTTGTTGCCCCACGAGTCGAACGTGCCGACGTCCTTGCGAAGGCCCGACGAGCTGTTGTCGGTCACGAACGTGTTCGACGCGCGAATCGTGCCGCCGGAATCAGCAGCGACGCCCGTCGTGTTGTGGCTGGACGCCGTGTTCTCGATGTTGAGCACGCCGCTTGCGATCGCGGCCAGGCCTATCGTGTGGCCCGTGACCACACTGTTCCGAATCGTTCCTCTTGCGCTGTCCTGGACGACGACTCCCCACGTGACATTGTTCTTGACCTGGACATGTTCGAGGATGGCACGATTGCCGGCGTTCGCGACGATGATGCCGATCGTGCGATTGTTGCGCACCACCGAATCATTGATCGTGGCCGTGTAACCGCCGACAACGATGCCGAAGTCGAAGCCGTTGACCACGCAATTCTCGATGTGGACTACGCCGCCGAAGCCATCGATGCCACGCGCGCCGGTGCCGAGACCTTCCAGCGTGAGGCCGCGCAGGACGACCTTGCCGGAGGGACCGAGCGAGATCGTGATGGCGTTTCCGCTGGTCGCCGTGATACCCGCGTACACGCCCGGCGCCGCCTGCACCGTGACCGATTTGTTAATGGTGAAGGGGCCGTATCCGGCCGAGTCGCGGACGATGATTTCGCCCCCGCTGTTGGTCTGGCTCATTGCGCGCGCAAACGTGCGGCACGGCGTCGCCGGCGAGCAATTGTCGGCGTCGATACCCGTGAGCGACACCGCGGTCCGATTGAGCTGAGCGTGCGCGGGATTCGCGCAGAGCCATGCTGCGCTCAGCGCGATCGAGATACGCACGACGGAAGCGAGTGGCACGGCGTTGATCATCAGCGCCGCCTACTTCTGCAATACCGTCGTCAGCGAGCCCGAAAGATCGTTCGAATTACCGCTCACCTTGTTGTTGCTCCACGTCTCCATCGTGCCGGTGCCGACCTCGAGGCCGATGGCGTTGTCGACGACCATCGTGTTCGAGATGCGAACGATTCCAGTCGGCGAAGCGCTCACGCCGGTCGAATTCTCCGTCGCGAGGCTGTTCTCGATGTTCAGTACACCGCCATTCATCGCCCGGAACCCCGTTCCGTTGAGCGTAGCCACGCTGTCCCTTACCGTGACCGTTGCATTGCGCCAGGCGAGCACGCCCCGCAGCGAGTTCGACTTGAGCTGCACTCGCTCGAGCGTCGCATTGACAGGCGCACCTGCATTGTCGACGTGGATGCCGGTGCCCGAGTCGCGCACGATCGTGTCCTGCACGCGTAATGCGAAGAACGAGATGATTCCCCAGTCGACGAACCCGTTGATGACGCAGTTTTCGACGTGCAGCTCCGCGCCCCCGCCCGTGAATGCGATGCCGGCACTGCCCGTGCCCAACCCGTTGATGGTGAGCCCTCTCAGCACGACGCGGTCCGCGACGCCGGCGTTGATCTGAATCGCATTGCCGGCAGGCGCAGTCACACCTGCGTATACGCCCGGAGCAGCCTGCACGGTGATCGCCCGATCGATCGTAAAAGGTCCGTAGCCGGCGGAATCGAGCACGACCACTTCGCCGCCCGGATTGGTTTGGCTCACGGCATGACCAATGGTGCGGCACGGTGCTACGAGCGAGCAGTTGTTCGCATCGTTGCCTGCAACGGATGCGGCGGTGCGGTTGAGCTGGCCATGTGCCGCGGGCGCGGCGACAAGGAAACTGGCGGCCATCGCCAGCGTGATGGCGAGATCGGAAATCCTCACGTGCCTCCCAATGGGCGCCTTCGGCTACGACGACATAGCCACTGCGCTCGTTCGTTGCACGGAGTTTCACGACCTCCATGATTCATCGTCGACGCGCCCAGCGTAGATGTACGTCGACGGGGGGTCAAGTGCCGTCTGCTCAACGGCGGCCGGGCATCCAGCGTTTCACCCGCGCAGCGTACGCGCGATAGTCGTCGCCGAAGATTCGCACGAGCCGCGCTTCGTCGCGCAGCACTCGGCGATGGAACCAGACGACGTGATACGCGAACAGCGCAGCGCCGATCCACGAGCGGAAAAAGATCGCGAGCCCGCACAAGAAGATCAGGTGGCCGAGATACATCGGATTGCGCATGTAACGGTACGGGCCCTCGGTGACGAGACGCTTCGGCGGCACCTCGAGCCCGGGGCCGCCTCCGCCTTCGCGCAGCCGGTAGCGGCCGGCGAGCTTGTATTGCAGGTAGCCCCATGCGAGCAGCGGCAGCGCCCACGCGTTGACGCTCGGAACGCCTCGCGCGAGCGCCGCTTCGATCGCGGAGAGCGCGATCGGAAACACGACGAACACGCGGTTCGACGTGCTCGCGAGCCAGCGCTCGAAGCCGCGCCGGCTCACGCGTGCGCAGGCTGGCGCGCGGGCATCACGACAATGAAGAGGTTCGCGACGACGATCGTCGCGGCAAGGAACCAGAACGTCGCCATGAGCCCGTAGCGATCGGCGAGAAGGCCGCCGATCAGCGGGCCGATGGCGGAACCCACCGCCTGCGTTGCGAACAGCACGCCGATGCTCGTGCCGCCCATCTTTTTCGGTGTCGCCTCGAGCAGCCACGCCTGCAGCACCGGGCGAATCGCGTAGAGGAAGAAGCCGAGCACGGCGATCATCGCGACGAACGCGAGCGTGCGGCCCGCAACCGCCATGAACACGAGAATGACAGCCGTCATGGCCATGCTCGTCATCATCACGCTGCGCCGCCCCATCCGATCGGACAGATGGCCGGCGATCGGCGATGCGGCGAAGCCCGCCGCCTGCAACACGAACATCCAGACGCCGACCCAGAACAGCGAGTAGCCCATCTCGTACGCGAGATACACCGGCAGGAACGTGAGCAGCGCGTTCTGCGTCATCGAGCGGAACGCCGAGCTCGTCGACAGCAGCATCAGGTTGCGGTTCTTCGCGAGCGCCTTCAATCCCTCGACGTATTCGTTCACCGTCTGGCCGTCGTGCTCGCCGTCCGACGCCGGTCTCGCGGCGCCCTTTTTCGACGTGAGCTTCAGCGTGCCGAAGTACGCGAGGATCAGGATCGCCATCACGATGCCCGGCACGACATTGAGCACGACGATCTCGCGCCAGCCGAGGAATGCGAGCAGCGTACCGATTGCGAGCGGCGCGAGCGCGTCGCCGACGTTGCCGCCCATGCCGTGCAGCGACAGCACGAGCCCTTTGCGCTCGGGATAGCGGTTGGCGAGCGTCGGAATCGCCGTCGGATGCCACAGGTTGTTGCCGATGCCGACGAGCGCGACGCAGGCGAGCAGCATCCAGTAGCTGTGCGTGAAGCCCATCAACAGATACGGCACGCCGACCCAGAATAGCGATACCGCCATCAGCAGGCCTTTCTTGCCGACGGTGTCGACGAGCGCGCCGCCGGGGACGTTCGACACGGCGCCCGCGATGTACTGGCACGTCATCACCAGGCCGATCTGGCTGTAGCTCAGGCCGAGCTCGCGGCCGATCAGCGGCAGCAGCAGATAGAACGTCGCCGGATACCAGTGCGTCAGGCTGTGGCCGATCGTGATCAGCCAGAGCTCGCGAAACGATCGCGCGGGAGCGGCGGGCGGCGCGGTGACGGCGGCGGTCATGTCATGACGATCCCGAGCGCTTGACGATGATGTCGTTCCACAGCTTGCCCCACTTGTCGGCCTGGTCGAGCGCCTGCGCGGCATCGACGAGCCTGACCGGAAGGCCCTTGAGCGGAGAAGCAACGGTCGTGTTCGACGGCACGTAATCGAGCCCGGCGATCAGCGGCTGCGCTTCGCTGATGAAGTAATCGTAGAACAGCAGCGCCGCATTCGGATGCGACGCGCGGCGCGCGATGCCCATGCCGTTGGTGCGCGCGACGGCGGGATCGAGCGCGATCCAGTCGACCGGCGCGCCCTTGCGCTTCGCCTGCTCGGCCATGTAGTTGTAGACGGTGAGCGCGAACGGCACTTCGCCCGAAACGACGAGATTCGTGAGCAGCGTGTGCCCCTTGCGCACCGAGATGCCGTTCTTTGCGACGAGCTCGCGGAAGAACCTGAATCCTTCTTCCTCACCCATCGACAGCGCGACGGTGGCGAACCATTCCTGGTCCTCGACCTCGATGCCGAGCTTGCCCTTGAATCGCGGATCGAGCAGATCCCGGTACGTCTTCGGCAGCTCGTGCTTCGGGATGGCGTTCGTGTTGTACGCCTGCACCCACACCGAGAGCAGCGTCGCGACCCACTCGCGGTGCGCCGGCACGGCGCCGGCGACGAGATTAGCGAAATGCGGCGAGCTGACCGGCTGCAACACCTTCTCGCGGTGCAGCGCCTCCATTTCCGGCGAGCTCACGTGGATCGCATCGACATCGTAGCGGCGCGCCTGCGCCTCGGCGAGCGTGCGCTGCAGCACCTTTTCCGTGCTCGCCCGCCACACGCGCACCTTGACGCCGTACTTCTTCTCGAACGGCTCGACGACCGGCGGAATATCCTTCTCGGCGAACGACGTGTACCACGTGAACGTGCCCTCCGCTTTCGCCGCGGTGGCGATGCGCTGCGCGCGATCGGTGCCGCTGTAGTTGAGCAGCGACTCCGGTGCGTTGGCGGTCTGCGCTGCGACCTGCACTGCAGGTACCGCCGCAGCGGCGGCGAGCGCCTTCAACGCGTCGCGACGGGTCCATCGATCGTGCGCCATGGTGTGCTCCGATACGTGTGATGCGTGCGTCAGTCGCGGATGTCCTGCAGAAACCAGTCGGTGGGAATTTCGCGGCCCAGCCCACGCCTTGCCGCTTCGGTGTAAACCGCGGCGGCCACCGCATAGAACTGCGCGCCCTGGATGTTGCCGCGCTCCGAATACGTGATGTCGGAAGGTGTGCGGCGAACCTCCGCGCGGCCGGCAATCACGTCGGCGTACATCAAATCGTCGCCGCGTCCGGTGACCGCCGGAGCGCGGCGTCCCGCACGGCGCCGGCTCCACCGTGGATCCGAAGGACGCGCGACGTAACCGAAATATTCATCGGTCGTCGCAAGCTCGGGCCGTCCGACCGGCCCGGGCGCTGTGCCCAGGCGCAGCGTGCGGTCGAATCGCGCACGCGCTGTGTCGTCGGGCCGCCCGCCGATCGAGATCACGTGCATGCCGGGCTCGAGCCACTCGCCGCGGATCACCGGCTCCGCCGAATCGGTGCACGCGGCGAGAACGTCGGCGCCGCGATACGCGTCGCGCGGATCGTCAACCGCAATCGCGTCGAGACCGTACGACTCGCGCGCCTCGCGTGCGAACGTTTCGCGATGCTCGCGCGTCGGGCTGTAGACGCGAAGCCGCGATAGCGGCCGCACCGCTGTCAGCGCAGCGACGTGCGAGCGCGCCATGCCGCCCGAGCCCAGCATGCCGAGCGCGGTGGCGTCCTCGCGCGCGGCGAGGCGCGTGCCGATCGCGCTGTCGGCGGCGACGCGCTCGTGCTGCAGATGGCCGTCATTGATCAACGCGAGCGGCAAGCCGGTCTCGATGTCGAACAGCATGACGAAGCCGCAGTAGCGCCCCGGCTCACCGCAATACTTTTCCTCGGTGCGCACGCCGGCGTGGTCGCGCTCGTAGAGCACGTCGGACTTCATGCGGATCGCGAAATAGCCGGCCGTCGACCCGCCTTCCATCGTGCCCCACTGATAGCATTTCGCCGGATCGCGCGTCGGAATGCGGATGTCGATGCGCGGCCGACAGACCGCCTCGCCGGCGGCGAGGTCGCGATACGCGCGCTCGAGCACGTCGATCGCAAGCTGCGGTGTCAGCACCTCGCGCACCACGCGGTTGTCGATAAGGAGCGTCATCGCAACGGTCATTGCCGCGAAAGCGGGAATCCAGTGACTTCGAATTCAACGACGCTGGATTCCCGCTTTCGCGGGAATGACATGCAGTTCATTCGACGGTTTCCTTCGCCTTCGTGCGCAGAAATGATTCGACGAGCTCCGGGGTCACCACCACCCCCGGCCGGTACTCCGGCGCGTCTTCAAGCTGCGCCAGATCGTTCAACCCGCTCGCCTTGTAGATCCGGTTCACCGCCGAGATCAACCGCGCCGGCCGCTCGCCGTCCGCATTGAAGTGCTGGCTGATCGTGTTCGGCGGCACGTAGATCACATCCCCCGCCTCCCACTCGTAGCGCTTGACCTCGTCCTGCGCCTTCCAGTGATAGGTGTCCGTGATCTCCACGTCGCAGTCCTGGTGCAGGTCGTAGCCGCGACCTTCCACCACGTACAGGCACTCCTCGGCGAGCTGCCGATGCTTGCCCGAGCGGCTGCCCGGCGCAATGATCAGCATGTAGGCGTCCACCGTCTCCATGCGCGTGTTCATCGCCTCGTTCAGCAGGTGCTTGAGCAAGCCGTGGCGCGAGAGCTCCCACGGCATGTCCTGCGGATGCACGATCTTGCTGCGCTTGGCGTTTCGCGCCGGCGCTTGCGCCGCATCGTCAAGCAGCCCCTGATACAGCGGCGCGTTCGCGCTGCCCGCCCGCCACGCTTTCGATTCGTCCCACGCCATGATGCAGTACCTTTCGCCTGGCTCGACGTCATTCCCGCGGAGCCTGCCCCCGAGTGGTGGAGTC
>WNGA01001215.1_pt1 | contig 48760 bp, 40 predicted proteins | sample 5400061 | NCBI WGS metagenome assembly WNGA01 (sample SAMN13153366, study PRJNA577476) | soil metagenome | isolation source: 100 cm soil or saprolite under grassland replicate 2 | place: USA:California | collected 2016-06-15
TCGAGGGCCAGGTGTACGTGATCGAGGTCAATCCGCGGGGTTCGCGCACGGTGCCGTTCCTGTCCAAGGTCACGGGTGTGCCGATGGTCGACCTGGCTGTCCAGGTGGGGCTCGACGTGCCCCTCTCGGATCTCGGCTATGGCACCGGTCTATGGCCCAAGCAGCCATTGGTAGCAGCCAAGGCGCCGGTGTTCTCAATGGGAAAACTCACGCGGGTGGACACGTACCTGGGACCTGAGATGAAGTCCACTGGCGAAGTCATGGGCCTGGGCGATACGGCCGCGGAAGCGCTCGGCAAGGCGTTGATCGCGGCCCACTTGGGGCTGCCGCCTGCTGGCTCTGGGGTCCTGCTGTCTCTGGCTCGCCGCGACAGCGCCGAGGCATCGCCGCTCATTCGGCGCCTGGCCGAGCTCGGCTACGACCTGCTGGCTACCGAGGGCACCGCCGAGCGGATCCGCTCCGAATTGGGCCTGCCGGTGGAGGCCGTGACGAAGAAGCTGAGCGAGGGCCACCCCAACGTGCTGGACGTGATCCAGTCGGGCCGCGCGGCGATGGTGGTCAACACGGTCACGGGCGATCGGCGCCCGCTACGTGACGGCTTCCTTATTCGCAGGGCAGCGACCGAGCGGCGCATCCCGTGCTTCACCAGCCTGGACACCCTTCGCGCGGCCCTCGACGGCTCGCGGACGCACGCGGGCCAACCGCGTGTCAAGACGGTCGCCGAGTACCGCCTCGGCGCCTCGGGCGAGGTCGAAGCTACGCGGCCTTCTGCCGCTGTTCGATAGGCACCCACTTGCGATCCGTCGGGCCGATGTAGTCGCCGCGCGGGCGGATCAGGCGGTTGTGCGCGTATTGCTCCATCACGTGCGCGGTCCAGCCGACCACTCTGCTGACGGCGAAGATGGACGTGAAGAGGTCCGTAGGGATACCCATCGTGTAGTACGTCGAGGCCGAGTAGAAGTCCACATTGACCTCCAACCCCTTTTCGCGCTTCACCACCTCGCGGACCTTTTCGGACATCTCGTACCACCGCAAATCACCGCTCTGCTCGCCCAGCTGCCGCGACATCCGCCGCAGGAACACCGCCCGCGGATCCTCGACGCGATACACGCGGTGCCCGAAGCCCATGATCCGCTTTTTCTCCCGCAGCGCCTGCAGCACGTAGTCCTCAGTGCGTTCCAAAGAGCCGATCGCCTGCAGCATCGTGATCACGCCCTCGTTGGCGCCACCGTGCAGCGGACCCTTCAACGCACCCACGGCGGAGGTGATCGCGCTGTGCATATCGCTCAACGTCGCAGCCGTGACACGAGCGGCAAACGTCGACGCGTTGAACTCGTGATCGGCGTGCAGCGTCAACGCCATGTCCATCGTGCGCTCGAACACATCACTCGGCCGCGAGCCCGTGAGCATGTACAGGAAGTTCGCCGCGTGGCTCAACTGGGAATCCGGCTGCACCACCTCCTTGCCCTTGCGCACGCGCTCCCAAGCCGCCACGGTCGCGGCGCACAGATTCGTCAGCCGGATCGCTTTGCGATGGCTCGCCGCGGGCGACATGTCCTCGACCTCGGGATCCTCGAGCGCCGCGCTCGACACGACCGTGCGCAGCACATGCAGCGGCAGCGCCTGCTTTGGATACTCCTGCATCCGCTTCAGGATCGGCGCGGGCAGTGACCGGCTGGCCCGCAGCTCGGTGTTCAGCGCATCGAGCTCGGACCGCGACGGGAGGTCGCCGCTCCACAGCAAGTGCATGACCTCTTCGAAGGACGCATGCTCGCCCAGGTCGCGAATGTCGTAGCCGCGATAGATTAGGCGACCATTGACGCCATCGACGGTACAGATCGCCGTTGTTCCGGCGACGACGTCCTCGAGCCCTTCGGTGGTCGGTGTGGTCGGCATCATTGCCTCCTCGCCGCGTGCTTGGCCAGTTACGAAAGCAAAGCACGCAAAGAGCGCTGTTGTCGATCATAACGCCACTTCCGGTGACGCGAATTGGCGCTTATAGTGGGAGCAGTCCGCATGCCTTCGCGCTCGATCGCCTCGCCAGCCCCGCTCTTCGAGCCGCTGCCGCGCATCGAGCACCCGCAACGCCGACGTCGTCCTGCCTACGACGTGCGCGCCGATAGCGCCGCCTTCCGTCAGCGAGCGGTACACCTCCTGGCGCGTGCGCTGACGGTCGGTCTGGCCATAATTGCGCTCGCGGACGTCCTGGCTGACGTCCATCCGCTGCGCGGACTGAGCTGGGTGCTCGGCGTCCTGCTAGCGGGCCTGGGCAGCCTCCTTGCCACCGCGGCCGCCGAAGCCAACCAGAGCGAGCAGCCACGGCGCCGTTGGTACCTGCAAGCGATTGCCTCGGCGGCGGTGATGTTCATGCTGATGGCGCGCGCGCCCGACGCCTCGGCATCGGACACGACGTGGCTGTTGATCGTGCTCACGACTGCCAGCGCCCTGGTCGCCCTGGCGACGACTTTCCGCGAGCAAGCTCACTGGGGCATTGGCGCGTTGTGTCTGGTGCTGGACGCGGCCATCGTCGGCTTTACCGCGCTGCTCATCATCGCCAGCCTGACCAATGGCGCCAACGGCGGTGGACCAGCGATTCTCCTGGGCGCCTTCGCCGCGGCTGGCTACGCCATGGCCGTGGCAACACGGCCGACGATACGCAGAGAGCCACAAGGCGTCGACGCGCTGTTGCTCGGCGGGGTGCTGCTGCTGTGCCTGAACGTGGCAGGCGTGGCCGCGCACCAGATGGGCCTCGGCCTACCGGCCATTTTCGGCGCGCCTGGTGTCGCGTTGTTCGGCACGCTGGCGCTCGCACGCTCAGCGTGGCCCGAAGGCGCCAGCCGACCGAGCCTGCCGCCCGCTGTCTTCAGCGAGTCGCGCTTGCGCCTGGTACCCGCCATCGCCGCCACCGGCGCGATCCTGGTGCTGTCGTGGCCCGAGCTGGAAGGTCAGGGCAGTCGCGCTGGCTACTTCGGTTCGATTTTCCTGTTCAGCCTGATCGTCGGCCGCCTGCTACTCACCCTGGTCGAGAATCGCCGGCTGCTGCAGCGGGTCGAGCGCTCGGGTGTGTTCGAGGAGAAGCTGCGCGACGTCGGCGGCGCGCTCGTAGCCGCGCTCGATCGCAAGGACACACTCGAGCTGGTGTGTCGCGCCGCGCAGATGTCGCTGCGCGCCGATGCGGTCATTCTGTGGATGCTGGACGCCGCCGCGGACGAGCTGGAGGCTGTCGAGGTGCTCAGCAGCAAGCGCACCGCCCTGCTGCGGCGCCGCCTGGCAATGGATGATCCGACCTCGCTGGCCGTGCGCGTTGCCCGCACCGCCTCGGCCGAGATCGTGTCCAACGTGCCCGCGGCGAATCAGTCGAACGCCTTCCTGAACGTCCTGTTGCACGCGCAAGCGCTGCTCGCGGTGCCCGTGATGCGCGGCGACGCTGTGCAGGGCGTGCTGGTGTGCATCGATGGCCGCAACCCGAGCGCCTACGGCACACCCGAGCTCGCGCGAGCGGAAACCCTCGCCGCTCAGGTCGCGGTCGCGCTCGACAACGCCTACCAGCACGCGCTGCAGCGGCGGCGTCTCGAAGAGCTCAGCGCGCTGTACCAGTTCGCGCAGTCCGCGCACGCGGCACGCTCCAGCGCGGAGATCGTGCAGCAATTGCTACCCATCGTGAAGGAGCGCCTCAGCTTTACGCACGCGACCCTGTGGCTGCGCGACGATCCGAACGGTTCGTTGCGCCTGGCCGTCAGCGACAGCCCTGACGGCACCATGCGTGGCGGTCGCCCATCGTCCCTGGCGCTGCATGCCGCAACCACGGGTGAACCCACGCGCGCGGGACTGGACTGGGCTGATTCAGAGGTGACCCCGCTGCGGATCGGTATTCAATCGCAGCTCGCGGTGCCGATGGTGCTGCAACGCCGGGTCGTCGGCGTGGTCGACCTCGAGAGCCGCTACGCGAACGCGTACTCGCCGACCGAGGAGCGGCTGCTGGTGTCCCTCGCCAACCACGCCGCGCTGGCCGTGGACAATCTCCGCCTGCTGGAAGAGAGTCGCAAAGTGGCCGCGCTCCAGGAGCTCGATCGGATGAAGACCGAGCTCCTGGGAACGGTCTCGCACGAGCTGCGCACACCGCTCAGCAACATCAAGGGCTACGCGACCACGTTGCTCGAGCATGGCTCGCGCGTGAAACGCGACGAGCAGCGCGAGTTTCTGGAGATCATCGACTCCGAGGCCGACCGGCTGCGCGAGCTGATCGAGAACCTGCTCGAAATGTCCCGCCTCGAAGCCGGCGTGCTGCGCATGGAGAAGGAGCCGATGCGGCTCGGCGGGCTGGCGCGCGATCTGATTCGCAAGGTGCAGCTCGGAGCGCCGGAGCATACGTTCGAGGTGGACTGGCCCGTCGACGATCCACTCGTGCACGCCGACAAGCGGCGCATCTACCAGGTGCTGCAGAACTTGTTGAGCAATGCGGTCAAGTACTCGCCTGCCGGTGGCTGCATCACCCTCGCCGGCCGACGCGAACGGCACGACCTGGTGGTCTCTGTGCAGGATCAGGGGCTTGGTATGCCCGCTGGTGAGCTAGATAGAATCTTCGACCGGTTCCACCGGGTTGGTGGCGACGTCGCCCGTCAGATTGGCGGGACTGGTTTGGGCCTGGCCATCTGCAAGGGCCTGGTGGAAGCACACGGAGGGCGGATCTGGGCGGAGAGCGAAGGCGAAGGCAACGGCAGCACGTTCCACGTTACGCTGCCCGTGCTGGCTGAAGGGGCTTCGGAAGTCAATCGATCGAAAGGTGCCGATGACCACGAAGAAACAAACCGTACTCGTCGCCGATGACGATCCTCGCCTGCTGAAGCTGATCCAGCGCAACCTGGAATTGGCGAACTACCGCGTCGTGACCGTCTCAGACGGTCCGAGCGTGTTGCGGCAGGCCGAGGAGGAAGAGCCGGACCTGTACGTCCTGGACATCATGATGCCCGGGCTGGACGGTCGCGAGGTCACGCGACGGCTGCGGGAGTTCAGCATCGCACCGGTGTTGATGCTGACCGCGAAGGACACCGAAGACGACAAGGTGGCTGGCCTCGAGGCCGGCGCCGATGACTATCTCACCAAGCCGTTCGGTGCGCCCGAGCTCATCGCGCGCGTGAAGGCCTTGATGCGGCGCGCCAAGCAATACACGCGTGAGGCCACTACGCCGTCCTTCACCACGGGCGAGCTGACGGTTGATTTTTCGCAACACCAGGCGCTGCGGGGCGGCTCGCCTTTGAACTTGACCCCCACCGAATACCGCATCCTGGCCTATCTGGCGCGCAACGCGGGGCGTGTGGTCACGCAGGATGACCTGCTGACCAAGGTCTGGGGTCCCGCGTACCGCGACGAAGCGCACCTGCTGCGGGTAAACATTGCCCGCTTGCGCCAGAAGGTAGAGCCCGAGCCCGCGTCTCCGCGCTACGTGATCACCAGACCAGGCATCGGCTACAGCCTGCAGAAGCAAGACGAGAACGGGCTCACTTCATAGCAAGTTGACGTCTCGCCGGTGTCCTCGGCGCATGCGCCGCTCGCGGGATTGTTAGATGCTTTGGAACGGCCTTCGGCCGAGGGGCTCCGCCCCTTCACCCCGCTACAGCGACGCTAGCTGCGGCAATCCCAGCGAACATCGCTGGTTTCATCCAGGGTGTGCCTTTTGTACGGGACATCCCGAAACCGCACGTGCCCAATCTCACAGAGCACCGCCGCCCATAGAGCATTACCTCCCACACGACTGGGGCCGCTCCGAACGAAAGCCGCACCCTGCACATAACCAGCGATGTTCGCACGGCCTCCACAGCGAGCGTCGCTAAAGTGGGGGTGAAGGGGGCTTGCCCCCTCGCCCGAAGGGCGTGCCAAAGCACCTGAACACTGAGCGCGGCGCATGCGCCGAGGAAAGATCGTTTGTGACCAAAGCGTATCGAAAGCGAGTGCGGTCGCAACGCGGACGTAACACCAGATCAAGCAAGATCACGAGAAGCGCGGCCTACCTTCGAGGGCGCCAACACAGAGACGCCTGGCGGAGGCACAGAACTCGTGATTGCAGATCCCAATCCCCCCACCGTCACCAAGGACGCACCAGAGAGCAACCCGCTCACGCAAGCGGAGCTCTACCAGCTGACGCTGTACAAATGGCGCTACTCGCTCGAGGCCTACGGCTTCGATACGCATGAGGTCAAAGACCTCATGTTCCTCAAGTGGCTCCACGCCAGCCGGCGCGTTCAACCGTAAAGGCCAGCCGCACTCGTCACTCTCGAAGAACGGCAACTTGTAACGGCCAACTGAGGCCCACTACGCTGTGCGGTCAGGAAACCGCCGTGGAAGAGGGACGTCTCGCCTACCGCGTTCGCACCGCTGAGTCCAGCGATGCACGAAACCTCCGCGACGCCATCGGCAGCACCCTTGCCCATCCCGATCACCAGGGCCGCCGCGAGAGCTATACCGGAGCCGCCAGCCGAGGCGACATCCTGGTCCTCGAACGCTACGATCGACAGGCTCATGAATGGCAGGTCGCCGGCTTCGTCGAGTGCCACATGCGCGTGGACGACAACCTCAGCATCCGCGACATCGGCACCACCGGCGATGAGCCGCAGACCGGTATGGTGCGCTACCTCCTTGATCAGGCCTTCGACTCGTTCAGACCGGTCGAGGCTCAGGTCAAAATCAGAAGAGACGCCCGCACCTGGCTCGACATCTTCCGCGCCATCCCGGGCTTCTACCTCGAAGGCGAGGAATACCGCCGCCCGCACTACTGGACCATCTGGCGCTGGGACGCTGTCCACGCCAAGGAAGCGGCTCAGCAGCCCGCCCGAAATCAACCTGCCCAACCGCGGCGTCCGCAGCCACCGCGCCCACCCACGACGAACAGCGCTCCGCCTCGCCAACCCACAACCCGCACTCCGGACGGTTTCGCGCAACGACGACGGGGTCCTCGTCCAGCCTCGCCCCCTGGTACTGGTCGACCGGCAGGGCCGCGCCCTGCCCGCCCACCGCGGCGTCCGACCCGACCGGCCAACCCGCATTAGCGCCGAGGAGGGAAGCACAGGTCAATGAACGACCGCATCGAGGAGTTCCTGGCATATCTGCTCCGCGAACGCAGCTTGTCGCCCAATACCGTCGCCGCCTACCGCAACGATCTGCTGCAGTTCGACGACTACTTGCAGACCCAGGCCATCCGCCAGGGAGGCACCGGTTTCGCTCTGTCGACGATCGATCGCGAGCGCCTGACAGGCTATTTCCTGCACCTTCGGGATCGCGGCTACTCAGCCGCCTCGATTGCCCGTAAGACAGCCGCTGTGCGCTCCTTCTTCCAGTACCTGCGCCGCAAAGGCGAAATCGCCATCGACCCGACCGAGGGCATGGGCTCGCCCGAAGTCAAGAAGCCACTGCCGCGCACGGCTCGCGAAGAGGACGTGCGCGCCTTGTTGGCCTTCTGCGCGCGCCGCGACACGGTCGAAGGGCTGCGCGACCTGGCCATGCTGCGTCTGCTCTGGGCGACAGGCATGCGCGTTGGCGAGCTGGTCACGCTCGATGTTGGCGACGTTGATCTGGCCAATGCGCGCGTGCGCGTGGTTGGCCGCGGCAACCGCGAACGCAAGCTGCCGCTCGACAACGCCACCGTCGACAGCCTACGCACGTACCTTAATGAGTCGCGCCCGTACCTGGTGCGCAACATGCCCAACGAGTCCGCGCTGGTGGTCAATCAGCGTGGCATGCGACTCACCCGCCAGGGCTTCTGGCTGGTGATGAAGGGCATCGTGCGCGACGCTGGCCTGCCGCGCATGATCACCCCGCACACGCTGCGCCACTCGTTCGCGAAGCTGCAGATCGGTGAGGGGCGAGGCCTCGAGGAATTGCGCCAGTTGCTCGGCCATGCCAGCATCGCCACGACCCAGATTTATTCTCAGTTGGCGAGTCAGTCGCCAGACGTGGCGGTAACATCCGGGGTGTGACCCACAGTCCGCCTCGGACTGCGCCCACGTCGATCACAGGCATCGCTGAACGAGCCGCTGAAGCCGCCGACACAATCCGCTCCCGCGGCGCCATCGCTCCCCGAGTTGGGCTGATTCTCGGCTCCGGCCTGGGCGACCTGGCCGACGAAGTCGAGTCACCAGTCGTGGTGCCATATGCCGAGATTCCGCACTTCCCTGTCTCGACCGTCGTCGGCCACGCGGGTCAGCTGGTCATCGGCAAGCTGCGTGGTGTCGCGGTCGCCGCGATGCGCGGGCGCGTGCACTACTACGAGGGCTACAGCCTGCACGAGGTGACCTTCCCGGTGCGCGTGCTGAAGCAGCTCGGGGCCGACACGCTGATCGTGACCAACGCCGCCGGCGGCCTCAACGAGTCGTTCCGCACCGGCGATCTGATGCTGCTGACCGACCACCTCAACATCCTGGGCATGGCCGGCCAGAGCCCCCTGTTTGGACCAAACGATGAAGCGCTCGGCGTGCGCTTCCTCGACATGTTGCACGCGTACGACTCGAAGCTGCGCACGCTTGCGCACCAGGTGGCCGAGCAGAGTGGGTTCAAAGCGCAAGAGGGCGTGTACGCGATGGTCGGCGGGCCGGCGTTCGAGACCATGGCCGAGATCCGCTTTCTGCAGACCGCTGGCGCCGACGCCGTCGGCATGTCCACGATCCCCGAGGTCATCGTCGCCCGCCACGGCGGCATGCGCGTGCTGGGCATCTCGGCCATCACCGACATGGCCGTTGGCCCCGGCGCCACGAGCGAGATCTCGCACATCGACGTCCTCGCCGCCGCCGAGGAGATCAAGCCGCGCCTCGCCGCCATCGTGCGCGGTGTCCTGGCAGCAATCGCCGCCTGAACGTGCTGATGCGCCCGCTCCTCGCGGCCCTCGTTCTCCTTCTCCTGCCGGGCGCGAGCGTCGCTGCCGACAGCCGGCCCGCGCCGGCGGACATGGTCGAACGCATCAGTGCCGCGGCGCTGCCTGGTCGCGACCCGTTCGACCTGGCAGTCCGGTTGCGCGGCTACAGCGCAGGCGTGCCTCTGGTCCAGCTGAAGGCGCCGTTGGTGCTGGGCCGCGAAGACAACTTCTGGATCCTCGACCAGCGTACTGCCCAGCTGTTCCAGGCACGCGCGACGCTGCGCCTGGTAACGGACCATGCCTACTGGTTCGTCGAGAATGCGCTGGCCGACCGCGCGCCGCAGGCCGACCTGGAGCGCTCCGCCGCCATGTTCGAATCGAAGACCTACCCGCTGGTGCATCGCTACTTTGGTAGCGAGCCGACGCCTGGCGTCGACGGCGACCCCCGCATCGTGTTCCTGCTCGCCAATGTGCCCGGTGTCGCGGCGTACTTTTCGAGCGCGGACGCCTACCCACGCGGCATCAACCCGCGCTCCAACGAGCACGAGATGATCTACGTCAACCTGAACGGGCTGCGTCCCGGCCAGCAGGCCTTCGACTCGACGGTCGTGCACGAGTTCCAGCACATGGCCCAGTTCGCGCGCTGCCCGCATCAGGAGGGCTGGCTCGACGAGGGCGCCTCGGAGCTGGCGATGCGCGTGGCCGGCTACGAAGGCGCCACGCCGCAGAGTTTTCTCAGCCAGCCGGCAGTGCAGCTCAACGCGTGGTCCCAGGGGCCCGACCTGGTCCGCCACTACCAGGCTGCCTACCTGTTCATTCGCTACGTTGCCGAGCGCTCGGGCGGTTGGGATGCCCTACCGCGGCTGCTCGAACCGTGCACGCGCGGGGAGGGACTGTTCAGCGACTTCCTCAAGCAGCAGCCGCTCGCGCCCGACGTCGACAGCCTGTTCAGCGACTGGGCCGTGGCCAACCTGGTGCAGGATGCCAGCGTTGCCGACGGCCGCTACAGCTACGCGAATGCCAGCTTCCATGCCGCGACCACGGGCACCGCAGTACGCGGCACACCGTTTCTGGGCAGCGTGCCGCAGTACGCCGCCAATTACGTCGATCTCGCACCAGGCGGGGGCGCTGCCACATTCGCGGGCGACCCGGTCGCTCCGTTGATCGAGGCGCCGACAGACGGCGGCGCGTGGTGGAGTAATCGCGGTGACAGCCTCGACAGCCGCCTGACGCGGCAGATCGACCTGACCGGCGTCAGCGAGGCCACACTGCAGTTCCAGGTCTGGTACGACCTGGAGATCCACTTCGACTTCGTGTACCTCAGCGCTTCGCGCGACGGTGGTCGGACATGGCGCGTCCTGCCCGGGCAGCACACAATCGCCGATCAGTCGACGGGCAACAACTACGGTGCGGGCTGGAGCGGCACGAGCGGCGGCTGGGTGGACGAGGAGATCAACCTGACCCCGTTGGCGGGCGCGCAGGTGCTGCTGCGGTTCGAGTACGTGACCGACCAGAGCTACAACGGGCAGGGTTTCGCGTTGCGGGACTTCACGATCCCCGAGATTGGCCTGAGCGAGCCGGGCGCCCTCGAGGACGCGTGGCAGCCTCAAGGCTGGGTCTACGTCGATGCGCCGGTGCCCCAGCGCTGGAACCTGCGGCTCGTGCGCTGGCGGTCCGACGGCACCTTCGTCGATCCGCTCGGCGTAGCGCTCGACGGTACGGCGACGTTCCCGCTGGATCCGCAGGCCACGCGCGCGGCGCTGGTGATCGCACCCACCGCGCCGCGCACGCTCTTGCCCGCGAACTACTCGCTAACGCTCAGCCCCTAGCCCTTCCCGGTCGACTTGTTGTACTTGTCGATCGACGCCGTGATCTCCTCCGCGGCGGCGTTGAGCGCCTGCGACGAGTTCTCCTGATTGAGCAGCACGCTCTCGATGGCTTTCTGCACCCGAGCGCGCGCCTCTGGGAAGACCCCGATGACCGCGCCCTGCGTCATGCGGTTGGCAGGCGCGGAGCGGATCTGGTCGACCGCCGTGAGGAACTGCGGGTATTTGCCCGCCCACTCCTTCGACGGGGCCTCGTTGTAGGCAGCCTTGCGAATCGCGTAGTAGCCCGTGTCGGACTGCCACTGCGACTGCACCGGCGGCGATGACACGTACTTGACGAACTCCCACGCCGCCTGCAGCTCGGCCGCCGGCCGGCTCTTCAGGATGTAGACACTGGCCCCGCCGATGATGTTGCCGCCATCAGCTGGCGCTGTGTTCGGCCGCGGATACAAGCCCGTGCCAACCTCGAACTTGCCCTGGGCATTGGTGATATGTCCACGCAGCCGTGCCGTGCTCTCGACGTACATGGCGACCTTACCCGCGTCGAACGACTGCGCCGCGAGATCGTTGCCGGTCGGCGCCTGCCCTGGATTGAAGAACCAGCCGCCGTCAATGCCCTGCTTCCACCAGTCGACAATCGACTTGCCCTTGTCGTCGTTGTAGACGACCTTGGTCGCCCGACCGTCTCGCCCATTGCCATTGTCGGCGTACAGGCCGCCTGAGACCGCCATCCACTGCTCGAACAGCCAGCCGTAGATCGATACGCCGAAGCCGTAGCGCTTCTCGTTACCGCTGCCGCGCGTGAGCTTCTTCGCGTAGTCCGTTACCTCGTCGAAGGTCTTGGGCGGTTTGTTCGGATCGAGTCCCGCCTCCTTGAAGGCGTCCTTGTTGTAGTACAGGATCGCCGACGAAGCATTGAACGGCATGCTGTACAGCTTGTCGGTGACTTTGTAGTAGTTCAGCACGGCCGGTTCGAAATCACTGGTGTCGAAGCTGTCGCGATCGATGAAGTCCTGCATCGGCACGATCTCGCCCGAGTCGATCATGAACCGTTGGCCGATGTCGTAGACCTGGATCAACGCCGGCGCGCTGTTGGTCGGCAACGCGGTCTTCAGCTTGGCCAGCGAGTCGTCGTAGCTGCCCTGGAAGATGGCCTCTACCTGAATCTTGCTCTGGCTCTTGTTAAAACCTTCGACGATGCGATTGACAGCGTCGCCGTTGACGCCGCTCATGGCGTGCCAGAAGACGACTTTGCTGGCAGGCTCGACGTTTTTCGCCGGCACCGCCGCGGCCTGCCCGCCACCCCCTGGCGCCCCCGGCACGCACGCCGCGCTGATCAGTGCAATCGCGCTGAGTAGTCCTGTGAATCGACGCATCCTGAGAAAACTCCTTCCCTACCCTTTGACGGCTCCAGCAGTCAGCCCACGTACCAATTGCCGCTGACCGAGAAGCAGCAGCACGAGCGTTGGCAGAACGACCAGCGTGACCCCGGCCATGATGTTGCCCCAGCGCAGCGTTTCCTCGAAACGCAGACTGGCGATGCCCACCTGCGTGGTGCGCATCAATGGTTGATTGGTAATCAGCAGCGGCCAGAAATACTGATTCCAGGTCGATAGAAATGCGTACACGGCCATCGTTGCCAATGCAGGCCGCGACAGCGGCACGACTATCCACCACAAGAAGCGGAACTTGCTTGCGCCATCGACGACGGCTGCATCAAAGAGGTCGCGCGGCAGTTGCAGAAAACTCTGACGCAGCAGGAACGTACCGAAGGCCGCGGCCATGAACGGTACGGACAGACCCTGGTACGTATCCAGCCAGTCGAGCTGGCGAACGGTCATGTAGTTGGGAATGATGGTCGCCTCGAACGGCACCATCATCGTGCTCAAGAACACCAGAAACAACAGGTTCTTGCCGCGGAACGCCAGAAACGAAAAGGCAAATGCCGCCAGACTGGACGTGATCAGCTGGCCAACGACCACCAGCGACGATGCGATGAAGCTATTCAGGATGTAGCGCACAATGGGCACCGATGCCAGCACGCGCTGGTAGTTATCGAGCTGTGGTCGGGTCGGCAAGAGCGGCGGCGGAAACGAGGCGATCTCTCCCTCGGACATGAAGCTGTAACTGAGGGCGAGCAACAGCGGCAATGCCACCAGCAACGACGCGACGATCAACAGCGCGTACTGCAGCGCCTTCATTGGTAGTGCACGAACCGCTCGACGTACCGAAACTGCACAATCGTCAGTACCAGGATCAAGACGAACAGCACCATTGCCTGTGCGCTCGCGTAGCCGGTGAGAAAGTTCTGAAAGGCGTCGAGATACAGGCTGTAGACCAGCGTGCGGGTAGTGTCGATGGGACCGCCGCGGGTCAGCAAGTGGATCTGCGTAAACGCCTGGAAAACGTTGATCGTGTCCACCACGCCCAGGAAGAACAACGACGGCGACAAGAGCGGCACCGTCAGATGCCGAAAACTTCGCAACGCCGTGGCTCCATCAAGACGGGCGCTTTCGAAAAGCTCCTCGGGAATGCTCTGCAGCCCGGCCAGCAGCACGATGATGTTGAAGCCCAGCGTCAACCAGATCGTGGTGATCGCGACCGCGATGATGGCGACGTTCGGATCGGTCATCCACTGCGGGCCCTGAATACGCACCACGCCGAGGGCGTAGTTGAGCAAACCCAACGACGGGTTCAGCAGCAGCAGCCAGATAAGCGAGCCGACCGCGGCCGACACGGCGATGGTGCTGGCCATCATGGTGCGGAACACGTTGATCGCGCGCAGCTTCTGGTTGGCCAGCACCGCCAACACGAGCGCCAGGGCGATGCCTGGCGGCACGCTGAACAGGATGAAAAGAAATGTCGCCAGCAGGCCACCGCGGAACGTGGCCGACTTGAACAGCTCGAGGTAGTGATCGAGCCCGGCGAACGTGGTCGGATTGCCGATCGGATTGGTGTAGAAGGTGCTCAGCCAGCCACTTCTGAGGAGTGGAATAAAGACGAAGGCCGCGAACAGCACCAGTGACGGCGCCAGGTAGAGCAGTGCCTCGCCGAGGTCGCGCAGCTGCCGCCGGCTCACCCCAGCCCGCAGCGCGACGGCCTCCCGCCGCGCAACGGATGCCTCAACCGCCATGCGCGGCCAAGTCTACTGCCTGGTTACGGTTCTCGGTCTTCGGGCCGAGTCGGGGGTCTGCAATCGAGCTGCACGTACATGCTCGGCAGATCGAACTCAGTTACTTCGACCGTATCGGCGGACACACGATCGGCGGTCGTAATGCAGCGGACACGTCGCGGACCGTCGACGACGGTGAGCACGATCTCCACGTTCTGCGAGGAGTCGACCGCCGGCAGGGGTGTGGGTGTCGGCCCCGCTGCTGCGCCACCGACCAGATGGCCCAGCAGGAGACTGCCGCCCACGATATACGTGGCGGCGCCCGTCGTACCTAGTGCAAACCGACCAAGTGCGTTCACTGCTGAGAGGAACGCGCTGGGTCAACGAAGTTCCGGAGATCAGGGCGTTAGTTGCGCGCTTTGAACTCGTCCACGTACTTGCGCGTCAGATCGATGTACGTGCGGCCCGTTTCGACCGTCTCCTGGATGTCGGTGCCCTCGGAAAACTCGTTCCATGACTCAACGGCCAGGATGCGGCGGTCGCTCGCCACCGCTTGCTGCAGCTGCCGCTCGTAGCGCGTGCCGCTCTCGCGGTCGACGTCGAAGCAGTTCCGCTCGGGACCACCCGTGCAGTACTGGGTGTTCTTGAAGCCTGGTCCGACCTGGGCAATGGTGAGCTCCGGCGAGGGGTTGTAGCCGAACGGCGCCGCGCCCCACGCGTACAGGCCATCCGCGACGACCGGCGTGTCGGGCGCCGAGCCCTTGCTGGCCTGCCACTGCGACTCGCGGACCACGAACAGCCGCAAGCCACCAAAATCCTGAGCGAACCGATCCGACAGGTAGTCGATGCTCGACTGATCGAAGGCGCTCACCCAGATGGTGTCGTACAGCCAAACGACAGGCCGGTCGTCGATCGCCGCCCACATCCGCGGCGGGATGCGCGAGTAGAAGTCGCGGACGTTGAGATAGAAATACTCCTTGCCAGCGGCGGTGGTCAGGTCGGCATTGGCCAGGATGGTGGTGTCGTAGAAGAGGCCGATCTGCAGCGACCGCGGCAGAGCGTCGAGCGCCTCGACCATCGCTGGGATGCCTTCGGTGCTCCAGTAGTGCGGCGAGGTCGGCCCGGTGGTCCGGCCTGGATGGCCCGGTTCGCCCCAGTACACGGGCAGCACGAAGTCGAGCCCGGCGTCGAGCATGTCGCTGAACTCACGGCGGTGGGTGGCCGGCGAGAGGAAGCTGTAGTGCGCGGCATCGACCGGCACGTGAAACCTGCCGACCGCTCGGGCGCGCCGATCGGCATCCGTGTAGTCGTGCCAATAGAAGTAGTAGGTGGTCGCCACACGTTGCGTGGCGGAGAAGCTGCGCAACGTGAAGTCGGTCCAGCCCGGCAGTATGTACGCGCCAGCTTGCGCCCAGCCGAATGGGCCCGGATCACGCGCCGAACCGCCCGGCGTGAGCCGCTCGAACGCGGACGTGGGGGTCGGCGCACCCGGCGGCACCAGATTGGACTGGCCCGGGTAACTGGTCGGCGCCTCTTGCGCCGAGGCAGCCAGCGGCATGAGCAGCACCACCGCGACCAGCACCCAGATACGCCGCATGGCCTGCGAAGTAGTCTATGGCCACATCCATGACGACCACGCAAAAGTCCATTGATTGGGACGCTGCGACCCGCGAAGCGACCGAAATCCTGAGCCGCTATGTGCGCATCGACAGCTCACACCCGCGCGGCCGCACCGTCGAGACCGCCGCGCTCTTCGCCGACCATCTGGCTGCCGAAGGCATCAGCTACCGCATCTATGAATCGCCCGAGGAAGGCAAGGTGAACCTGGTCGCTCGCCTGTCTGCCGCGAATCCCGAGGGCAAGCCGCTGATGCTCAGCAATCACATGGACGTCGTGCAAGCCATCCCCGAGGACTGGCGGTTCCCGCCGTTTTCGGGCGAAGTGGCCGATGGCTACGTGTATGGGCGCGGCACGCTCGACGACAAGGGCATGGGCGTGATGGAGCTGATGACGGTGCTGCTGCTCAAACGGTTAGGCGTCGAGCTGCGGCGGGACGTCATCATGCTGTGCACCTGCGACGAAGAGATCGGCAGTCCTATGGGCGCCCGATGGCTGGTGCAGGAACACTTCGCGGACCTGGATCCCGAATTCGTCCTCGACGAGGGCGGCTCGGGGATGCGCGAGTTCTTCAGCGCGGGCGACGCCTTCGAGATTTCGGTCGCCGAGAAGCTGATCTTGCGGCTGCGCTTGATCGCGCGGGCCGAGCCGGGGCATGCCTCGCAGCCGTGGGCCGAGTCGGCCACACATCGGTTGGTGCGCGCGGCGCACACCATGCTGACCGAGCCGCCCGAGGATCGCGATAGCCCTGCCGTGGCCGAGATGATTCGAAGACTAGGCGGTGAGACAGCGCGGCGTGAAATCGCCGCGCAACGCGCCTCGGCGCCACTGCTGCACGACACCGTCAGCCTGACGATGCTCGAGGGTGGCTACAAGATCAATGTCATCCCCGAGCGGGCCGAGATGAGCTTTGACTGCCGGCTCTTGCCGGACACCGATCCGCGGGCGTTCGTGTCCAACATCCAACAGCTGGTCAACGATCCGGGGATCGAATTCGAAGTGACCTATCCCGATGCCGCGCCCGCGGTGGCGCCGTGGGACAACCCACTGTTCAAAGCGCTGGAGCATGCCTGCCAGAGCAATGCCCCGAGCTCGATCGTGACCCCTTCTCTGTGCGTCGGCGCCACGGACGCCCGCTACTTCCGCCAGCGCGGCATCCCCGCCTATGGCCTGGTCCCGTGCCTGTTCACGGCCGAGGATCTGAAGGGCTACCACGGCCTCAACGAACGCCTCTCCGTCGAGAACTTGCGCCTTGGCATGCGCATCGTCTTCGACGCCACCCGTGAGGTTGCCACGGCGCTACACTGAGGCACCCACGTGTATTTCAAGCAGTTCTTGCATGACGAGACGGGCTGTGCCAGCTACTTTCTGGCCTCCCGGCAGTCGCGCGAGGCCGCGGTGATCGACCCCCAGCTCGCCATCGAGCCGTACCTCGAGCTGGCGAAGGAGCGGGACTATCGCCTCACCGATGTCATCGACACCCACCTGCACGCGGACCATGTCTCGGGCAACCGCAAGCTTGCGCAAGCAACCGGCGCGCGGCTGTGGCTACACGAGTCGGCCGATGTCAAATTCCCGTTCAACCCCCTGAAAGACAAGCAAGAGCTCCATCTAGGTCAGCTCATCTTCAAGGTGGTCCACACGCCCGGCCACCGGCCCGAGTCGGTGTGTCTGCTGGTCACCAACCCGCCCCGCAGCCCCGAGCCCTCCATCATCCTGAGCGGCGACACCCTCTTCGTCGGCGATGTCGGCCGCCCAGACTTCGGCGGACCCGAAGGCGCACGCGCCCAGTACGACAGCATCCGCAAGCTGCTGACCCTCCAGGACTATCTAGAAGTCTTCCCCGCTCACTTTGAAGGTTCGTGCGGCAAGGGCATGTGTGGTCGACCCAGCTCGACCATCGGCTTCGAACGCCGCTTCAACCCGATCTTGCAGTTGTCCAAACCGGACTTCCTGCAATCCACCGGCGACGTGCCGGCCAGGCCGCTCAACATGACCGCCATCATGGCCACAAACCGCGGCGAGGGCGACTACGCCTGGGCCATGCCCCACGACACCGCTGAAGTCCCGAGCGTCGAGCCACGAACCGCGCCCGACTGGCTCACCCAGCACCAGGCAGTGGTCGTGGATGTCCGCGAGCCCGAGGAGTACGCCGCGGGCCACGTCCCGGGAGCGGTCTCAGTGCCCCAGGCAGACCTCGCCACCAATCTCGACCAGGTGCCGAAAGACAAAGACGTCCTCGTGGTGTGCCAGGGGGGAACAAGATCGCTCCGCGCGGCCAGGTTTCTGCACCAGATGGGCTATCGAAAGGTGACCAACCTGCTCGGCGGCACGAGCGGCTGGTGCGAAGCTGGAAATCCCGTCGAATAGGGCGGCACAATCAGCCGGCCATGGCCCTGCTGACGCCCGATGCCCTCGTCTACGAGACGACCTCCGCGAGCGACCCGCGGATCTCCCCTGACGCTACCCGCATTCTATACACCGTCGCCAGGGCGGACCGCGACGGCGATCGCAGCAACAGCCAGATATGGCTCGCCAACCGCGACGGCAGCTGCGGGCGCCCCATCACCGCCAACGGCGACCGCAACCGGGAGGCGCGCTGGTCGCCGGACGGGCACACGATCGCGTTTGTCTCGGATCGCGTCAAGGGCAGCAGCGGCATCTATCTCCTACCCGCCGACGGGCCAGGCGAGGCGCGCGAGCTGGTGCGCCATCGCCCATCAGTGGGCCAGCTGGAATGGTCGAACGACGGCAAGCGCATCGCCTACGCCACGGCCTTCGACCCCGCGAATCCCGACGAGCAGGAGCCACCCACCACACCAAAAGTCAGAGTCACGCGGCGGTTGGACTACAAGCAAGACAACCGCGGCTACCTCAACGACTCGCGCACGCAGATCTTTGTGGTGGACGTGGACTCGGGTGAGCGGCGCCGCCTCAGCGGCTCGAACGACGATCAGTGGTACCCGCAGTTTTCGCCCGATGGTCGCACGATCGCCGCGAGAGTCAGCACCGACAACGGCATCTTCTCGCATCTGGCGCTGATCGACGTCGAGAGCGGCAAGGTCCGCGAAGTCGGCGAGCCAACGGGCGGCATCGGCGTGTGGTCGTGGTCCCCATCAGGCGACCGCATTCTGTTCGCGGGCGACACCGAGCCCACGGCGCAGACTGACTTCTTCGTGTACGAGGTCGCATCCGGCCACACCCGGCGCCTGACGACCGATCTCCCATGCCTGCCCGAAGCCGGTTTTCCGACCCTCCTGGCGCCATCGCAGCCCGTGTGGCTCGACGACCACAGCGTCCTGTTCCACGCCGTGCGCGGCGGCGAGAGCGGCCACTATCGCTTCGACCTCGATACCTGCGACCTGCAATTGGAGCGAGCGACGCAGTCACTGGCGGCAGGCTTCAGCCTCGATGCCGCTCAGCGCTACATCGTGCAGGCGTATAACAGCCTGGAGAACCTGGCCGAAGTCGCCGTCTACGATCGACAGACCGGCCAGCAGCATCTGGCCACCCAGCTCAATGCCGACCTCTTGAAAGGAGCGCCGCCCGCCGGCTGGGAGCGGTTCGACGTCGAGCGCGACGGTGTCGCCACCGAAGCGTGGCTGCTCAAACCGGCCGACTTCGATGCGAGCCGCACCTACCCGCTGGTGCTCGACGTCCATGGCGGTCCGCACGGCTACCACGGGTATGGCTTCAACGTCGTCCAGCAGGCGCTGGCCAGCCACGGCTTCGTCGTCGTGCTGTGCAATCCGCGCGGCTCTGGCTCGTACGGCCGCGACTTCGCCCAACAGGTTCGACACGATTGGGGTGGTGAGGACTACCTCGACCTCATGGCGGTCGTCGACGCAGCCCTCGAGCGCCCCTATATCGATCCGCAGCGCACAGGCATCTGGGGCTATAGCTACGGCGGCTTCATGACCGCGTGGACCATCGGCCACACCAATCGCTTCAAGGCGGCGGTGTGCGGCGCTCCGTGCTTCGATCTCGAGTCCATGTACGGCACCAGCGACATCTCCCACGCGTGGGGCCCCTACCAGTGGGGCGGCAAGCCGCACGAAGCGAGCGAAGCGTTCGCGGCGCATTCGCCATCGACCTTCGCGCATCGCACGCAGACCCCGACGCTGATCATGCACGGTGAGGCCGACGACCGCTGCCCGATCGGCCAGGGCGAGCAGATGTTCGTGGCCCTGAAGCAAGCGGGCTGCGAGGTCGAGTTCGCGCGGTATCCCGGCGGCTCGCACCTGATGCTGCGGGTCGCACCGCCGTCGCACCGCGCCGACTTCATCGGTCGCGTCATCGGCTGGTTCACCGACCATCTCGGCGGGCCTGTGTGACGCTTATCGCGCCCGCCGGCGCACTGCAGGCGTTCCTCGACACCTCACTGGACGAGGCGCTCGCCGGTGCGGACGATCCAGCCGCTGGTGAGGCGCAGGCGCTGGCGCTCTTCCACTCCGTCGCGCGCGGGGTGCCCGCGTATGCCAGCTTCTTGCGCGAGTATGGAATCGACCCCGCGAGGGTGCAGACCTTCGCCGACTTCGAGCGCTTGCCGCTCATCGACAAACGCAATTACGTATCCCGCTACCCACTGCCCGAGCGGTGCCACGGCGGCACGCTGCGCGGCTGTGACATGGTCGCGGTGTCGTCTGGATCCACGGGACAGCCGACGGTTTGGCCGCGTCGAGTCGAAGATGAGCTGCCCATCGCCAGGCGGTTCGAGCAGGTCTTCTTCGATAGCTTCCGCGCCGACTCGCGCTCCACGCTCGCGGTCGTGTGCTTCGCGCTTGGTACCTGGGTCGGCGGCATGTACACGGCGCAGAGCTGTCGCTACCTGGCCGCACGGGGCTACCCGCTCACCAACATCACCCCGGGTAACAACAAGGCCGAGATCCTGCGCGTGGTGCGCGAGCTGGGCTCGCAGTTCCAACAGGTGGTGCTGCTCGGTTATCCGCCGTTCCTCAAGGACGTCATCGAGGCTGGCGTCGCCGACGGCGTGGACTGGTCGCCCCTGAACCTCAAGCTAGTCATGGCCGGCGAGGTTTTCTCAGAGGAGTGGCGCACACTCGTCGGTCAGCGGACCGGCTCGACGGAACCGTGCTTCGACTCGGCTTCCTTGTATGGCACCGCCGATGCGGGAGTGTTGGGCAACGAGACGCCGCTGTCGATCGGTATCCGACGCTACCTGGCTGACCACCCCGATGCAGCGCGCGCGCTCTTCGGCGAGTCTCGGCTGCCGACGCTGGTGCAGTACGACCCGCGGGTGCGCTTCTTCGAGGTGCACGACGGCACCCTGCTGTTCAGCGGCGACAACGGTGTGCCGCTGGTGCGCTACCACATCGCCGACTCGGGTGGTCTGATCGGTTACCAGGAGATGCTCGCATTCGTCCGCCAGCACGGCTTCGATCCCATCGCTGAAGTGAGCCGCGCGAGCGACCGCGGCGTGCGCCCGCTGCCGTTCGCGTACGTGTTCGGCCGGGCCGACTTCACGATCTCGTATTTCGGCGCCAATGTGTACCCCGAGAATGTCACGGTCGGGCTCGAGCAATCGCCGATCGATCAGTGGGTCACCGGCAAGTTCGTGATGCAAGCGCGTGAGGACGAGGACCGCGATCGCTTTCTGTCAGTGGTCGTGGAGCTCGGTCCAGGCATCGCGCCGAGCGACGACAAGGTCGATGTGATTGCCGACTCGTTACTACGCCACCTGCTGCGACTCAACAGCGAGTTCGCGCACTACGTCCCGCCCGAGCGGCAGCGACCGCTGGTCGAGCTGGCGCCACTGGGCGATCCGGCCTACTTTCCGACCGGCGTCAAGCACCGCTACACCCGCCGCTGATGTCCGCGGGTGAGCGGCTCACCGACGGCTGCGAACGGCCCAGGGCTGCCTGATTGGCGCGCGCCTACCACGAGCTCACCAAGCACTCGCCGCGGAGCGTAAGCGCTAACCCGCACTCCCTGGACTGGTCGAACCAGCCGTTGCCGTTCAAGATCTACACCGCTCTCGATGGCTTGAGACTGCCCACGCAGTTCGAGGCATCGGCTGGCAGCGCGCTGCACGCGATCGCGGGTGTGGTGCCGCCCGACCCCGCGCGGGTAATCGATCGCTCGCTGCTGGCACAGCTGCTCTACTACGCCAACGGGATCACCAAGCTGCTGCGGGGCATGCCCTTCCGAGCCGCCGCGTGCACCGGCGCGCTGTATCACATCGAGCTGTACGTGGCGTGCCAGGACCTGCCCGAGCTCGAGGCAGGCGTCTACCACTACTCGGCGCACGATCACTCGCTGCGACAGCTCAGGCGCGGCGACTACCGCGCAGAGCTGGTCGATGCCACAGGCGCTTCGCCCGAGGTGCTGCATGCGCAGGCCATCGTGGCCCTGACAAGCACCTTCTGGCGCAACTCGTGGAAATATCAGGCGCGCGCCTACCGGCACAGCTTCTGGGACAGCGGCACCATCCTGGCCAACCTGCTCGCGGTGGCCAATGCGCAGCGGGTGCTCGCGTCCTTGGTCGTTGGCTTCGCGGATGCGCCCGTCAACCGTGTGCTCGACGTCGATCCGAGCCATGAAGCAGCCGTGTGCCTGGTCGCGCTCGGCGCCAACGGCGCATCGCCGCCGCCCGCGCCATCTGTTGCACCGCTGGACTACCCGACCCGCCCACTGTCCGCGCGCGAAGTCGACTATCCCGCCATTGCCGAAGCTCACGCGGCCACGTCGTTGCCCAGTGGCTCCGCTGCCGCGTCCTGGCGCGCACCTGGCACGGCTACGCATGCGTCCGCCGAACTGACGCTGCCTAGTACGCCACCGATCGAGCAGGTGATTGCGCAGCGCGGCTCCGCGCGCCGCTTTTCCCGCACGCCGATTCCGCTCGACCACTTGCAAGCCATCCTCGATGCAGCCACCCAGCCCATCCCGTCAGACATCGGCAGCCGCCTGACCACGCCCTACCTGATCGTCAATGCCGTCGACGGCCTGCGCCCGAGCGCCTACGTCTACCGCTCGGACCTGCACCCGCTGCGCGAGGGCGACTTCCGCGACCAGGCCGGGTTTCTGGACCTGGGGCAGACCCTCGCCGCTGATGCCGCCGTCAACGTGTATTCGCTGACTGACCTGGACGACGTGCTGGAGAAGCTGGGCGATCGCGGCTACCGAGCCGCGCAGCTGGAAGGCGCCATCGAGGGCGGCAAACTCTACCTGGCCGCCTACGCCCTCGGGCTGGGCGCCACCGGTCTGACCTTCTTCGACGATGACGTCAGCCGCTTTTTCGGTGTCCCCGAGCACGCGGTCATGTTTCTGACCGCACTCGGCACTCCGCAACGCTCGTTAACAACGCGTCACTGAACCGTGAGGAACGTTCGCCGAATCTTGGCAAAACGGGTATGTGCCGTGTCTCCCACTGGCGGCTCTGAGACCGGTCTCGCAACCAAAGCCAGCATTACGGAGGATATGCGGCAATGTTTCGACGAATGTCAGTCATCTCGGCGACGGCGCTCTTATTCACCAGCGTGCTCAGTGTCGCGCCAGCCAGTGCACAACCTGGTCGTAGCGAAGGCTGTACTCAGCAAGCGACAGGTGGCGGCGCCGCCGTCGGCGGTCTGCTCGCGAACACCAATCCATCAGGCAGTCGTCAGACGCTGGTGGGCGTTGTCGACGCCGCGGTGCAGAACGTCCAGGTCCTCGACAACTTCGAGGCCAACCTGAATGCCCTGAACGGCGCCAACGTGCAGCTCGTGTGTCTCAACGATGCGCTCAATCAGAACGATGTACGCATTCTGCAGGACATTCTGAACGGCAGCCCGATTCTTAATGACAGCGTGAACAATACGCTGCGCGACAGCACTTTTCTGAACAACACGCTGCGCGACAGCAACATCGCCTTGCTCAACAACGTTCAGGTCGTGGCCGTCCATCTTGGCACCGGCCAGATCTTCTTGCTCAACCCCGCCTAGATTCCCTCGTTTCGTAGTGACGCGCGTGCTGCACCAGGTGTGTCTCCTTGCTCCGAGCTTCCGGCCGTGGGCAACGACGAGCCCGCGGCGTTTGTGCCGCGGGCTCTGACCGCCTCCAAAGTGTTGCGAGCAACGTGTAGCGAGTGCCGCCGGGCTACTAGGTCAGTCCGAGCCGCAGGATGTCGAGCAGCGAGTCGAGCAGGTTGGTGATGATCGTCAGCGTGCGGGGGTATTGAGCAGGCCGGTGATCGCGCACAACAGGTTGCCGAGCAGGTTGCCGGCGCCGGTCGCGCCGGCTATACGCGCCAAAGCAGGCCATTTTTCCCGTCGGCTTTACGCTGGTCGCTGTGCCCACGATCGACGAGGGCGTCCGGCGGCGCCTGACGCTGCGCTTCGGCAGCGCGGTCAATGCCTGGTTCGACAAACTGCCATCCGCGCTTGACGGGCTGTCGCGGCAATGGCAATTGGCGCTTGGTCAGCCGTTCTCGCGCGGCAGCGTCGCCGCCGTCTACCGTTGCCAGCGCTCGAACGGGCAGCCGGCTGTGTTGAAGATCGGTCCCGACCACGCAAGGATGGCCGTCGAGGCCGCCGTGCTCCAGATCTGGAATTCGCCGCACAGCCCTGCCGTGCTCGCCCATGACGCCGAGTTGGGCGCTCTGCTGCTGGAGGCAATCGAGCCCGGCACACCGCTGGTGGACACCACGACGTATCCCGGACTCGAGACCATCGCCGCGCTGCTGCGCGCGCTCCACGCGTTCGGCGTGCGCCAGGGCACCTTTCCAGGCGTCGACCAGCGCGTGCGCTACCTGTTCGAGTCCTCGACGAAGCTGTACCAACAGGATCCAGAGCTCGCCGCGGTCGTCTCGAGAGCGCTCTACGAGCGCGGCTGGCAGCTCGCAGCGCGCCTGGCGGAACCCAGCTCGCAGCCCGTTCTGCTCCACGGCGACCTCACGCCGAGCAACATCCTCGACGGCGGCGCCCGCGGCCTGGTCGCGATCGATCCCGCGCCATGCATCGGCGACGCTGGCTTCGACGCGATCGACCTGATCCTGTGGCAAGCGGACGACGTCGCGACCATCGACGCGCGGATCGATACCCTCGCCGGACTGGCTGCACTTGACGCGCAGCGGGTCCACGACTGGTGCGTCGCGTTCGCGGCGATGAGCGCGCTCGAGCTCGCGTCAGAGCCCAACCATTCGCCGTCGCGCCGCGAGGCATTCCTGGAGCTCGCTAGTCGGGCATCGCCCCGATCGCGCGTCGCACGACCGTCGTGAGGTCAGTATCGAACAGCAAAGGCTCCGCCGGCGCCAGCACCTCCCGCTGCCGCAAGTACTCGGCCGAGGACACCGACCCGCAGCGCGAGCGTCCGATGGTCGGGGAGCCGGGACTTGAACCCGGGACCTCGTCGTCCCGGGTCATTTACCAGGCGAGCTCGCTCACCATGAAGCACCCGTTCTTCTGTCCGTTACGCGTGGGTACGTACCGCAGCTGAATGTTCCGGCGGCCGTGAAAGTGCTCGCGGCCGAGCCACACGACAGTGTGAGCGGGCGCCACATAAGCGACAACTGCATCAATTTCATGATCCAGATAGGTTCGGTCGCGTTTTCCGCCCTTCGTGAAATCAAGCGAAACAGCACCCTCACAATTCACAGCACGTCGTCCGGCGTATTTGACCTGGACGCGATAGAGCCGTTTGCCATCGTCCAACACCAGGTCATAGCGGCATTCGCGAGTGGGCCGACTGGCGATCCATCCTTTCTCAACCGAGCGTTGCAGCACGCGCAGCAGCGCGAGCTCGCCCTTCTGTGCAGTGGAGTAACTGCATTCGTCTGGCCCTCGGTCGGCCGCCATCGCATGGCACCAATCCACTTCAGGTTTCACGGACGTTATAGAACAAATGTTTGTCTGCATAACCGCATTTCGCCCTGCGGCGATGCCTCAAAATTTCGCCGACCCGGGAGAGGCACTCTGCCTCAAAAAGAATCCGACCGGGAGCGGCGACGATGAGGCGGTGCAGCAAGCCAGTCGGCATGACCTGGCGCGAGCGTTGGCGCCGCGCTACGTGCACGCCAGCGGACGCGAGAAGGGGCAGCTCCTGGATGAGTTCTGTGCGATCACCGGCTACACGCGCAAGCACGCCCTGGTGCTGCTGAGCCATCCACCTGCTGAGCAACGTGTCGACGAGCGCCGAGGACGTCCACCGAGTTATGGACCGGCGGAGGTGGCGTTGTTGCGCGTGTGCTGGTCTGCAACTGATGGCATTTGCTCGAAGCGTCTGGCGCCCTTTCTGCCCGAGCTACTTGAGCGCCTACGCAGGTGGCAGGCGCTGCGGCATATCTCAGCTGAGACGATAGAGCGGGTGGTCCACATGAGTCCGGCCACCATCGATCGGGCGCTGGCTTCCTCACGTGACGGTCTGCCGAAGCGTGGCTTGAGCACGACACGACCGGGCACGTTGTTGAAGCACCAGGTGGCCATCAAGACGTTTGCTGACTGGACCGAGGCGCTCCCAGGCTTTGTCGAGGTTGATCTGGTCGCCCACTGCGGATGGACCGGTGCGGGCCCGTTCCTCTACACGCTGACGCTGGTGGATGTGGCCACCGGCTGGGTGAGCTGTGCCGGCCTACGCGACAAACGCGCTGAAACTGTGCTCGCCGCGCTGCGCAGGCTCCAACGCGGTCTGCCCTTCACCATCCTCGGCCTGGACTCTGACAGTGGCAGTGAGTTCCTGAACACCACCCTGCTGGACTATTGCGCCAACCAGCACATCACCTTCACCCGCAGTCGGCCCTACCGCAAGAACGACGGCTGCTACGTCGAGCAGAAGAATTGGGCAGTTGTTCGGCGTTTGGTCGGTTACCAACGTCTGGAAGCGCCAGCCTTGGCAGCACTGGAGCGGGTGCACGACCTCGCTCGCGACTACGTCAACTTCTTGCACCCGGTTCGCCGACTTACCGAAAAGGTCCGTCTCGGCGCGCGCGTAACCCGGCGATATGACACAGCTCGGACGCCATATCGCCGCTTGCTCGCCAGTAGTGCGCTGTCTGAAACAGCCGCAAATGAATTGGCCGACCGATCCACTGCCCTCGACCCACTCCGCCTCAAGCTCGAGCTCGAATCGGCTCAGCGTACCCTCGCTGCGCGCGCCGTTAAGCCCAGCGTCGTTCGCGCACTTCGGTCGGATTATTTATGAGGCAACCGCCGAGGCTCTGGTCGGATCCTCTATTGAGGCAAGACGCCTGCATCTCGCCAAAAATGGGGATTTTTCTTTCCCCACAGCGAGCCGCAGGCAGTGGAGCGAGCAGAGGTCAACCCCGAGCGAAGCCAGCCAGGAGTGGCCGTGTCACGGATTCAGCGAAGCGCCCGCAATCCGTGACTGCAAGGCCACTCAGGGTTGACCGAAGCGAGCGGAACGTAAGCTGACGCGGGGAGAGAAAAAGACCGTCTACCGATTCACGCCCGCAGGGCGCACGGGAGGTTCGGAACCGTGAGGTTCCGGGCGCATGGGCGAGGTGCCCAAAGGGGGGAGACTGGCGCTTTGGGAACCACTGCCGAGCTGGGGGAACCTCCAAGACAGCTACTTGCGTTGCAGCACAACAGACAACGGCTGTTACCGATTCAACACGGGCTATTCGTGATGCAGGACGTGAATCCGCGGGTGTTCGTGGTCGGGCGGAAAGGATTTGAACCGCCGGGCGGCCCGGCGCTCCCTCATCAGATCAGGCCATCAATCCAACGAGAGCCGACCAGCCGGCGAAAAAGGTGCGCGCCACTACAACTGGGTGGAAGTTCCCAACGGGGTACGCCGACCAGGCACGGAAGACGAGCTGCGTAATGAGACGAACCCCCGTGACGATGCTCGAGCTTCAGGGATCGAGAGGACCGGCACTGGGTCGGCTACTTCAAGGGCGCGAACGAGAGGCGTCGTCCACCGAGTGGCGGCGCCGGGCGGCTGACTTTTCGGTCGAGGGAGTTAATGTGTTCCCAAGGACGCCACCGCCCTGCAATCCATCGGACCGTGGTCTCAGGACCTCGCGCCCCGAGGCGCACTCGGTCGTATCACTGACGATGGATCGAAGGGTCCGAACTGCTGCGCCGGAACGGCTGGCACAGCGTGGTCCCAGTGCTCCAAGCGCGCTTGGAGCCTGGCCAGGTCCTCTTGAGCCGCCGTGAGTTGAAATTCGACCTGTGTGAGCCAGCGCCAGGGCGACCCCATGCGCCGCGGGTCGTACTCGGCGGTAAACCCAGAAAGACGCGACGCTTTGTGCCTGAAGGACGCGAGTAGGTCTCGTGCGTCGGCAGGCGCGTCAAAGCCCGCCACTTCGTACGCGACGCCGGCGTCTTCACCGAGTTCGCGTGCGGCATTGTTGAACCTATCGATCTCATCGCCGTCAGCCGGAAGCGGTCCCCACGGTCCACCGGCCTGTGGTCCCGACCGTTTCCTGAACTCCGTTACCGTCCACTCAAGAAAGTTCAGTCGTCCCTCGGCGAGTGCAAGTCGGTGGGACAGCGCTCCCCTAGACACGCGGGAACTGCGCAGCCATGTGCGGTACCGCAGCCTTTCCACCACCTTCTGGACGACAACCACAGTGAGCGGAACATCGATGAGTTATAAGACGAAGGCCCCTGCAACGCTGTTTTTCCAGAAGTCGCGGTCGAAGAAGCCCGGCCACCAAACAGCGGGCCCTTCAACGGAACCAGCACCGATCGCAACGCCAATACCTAGGCCAATGGCGAACACCAACGCAGGTTGCACAACATCAGCAGCTCGCTCGGTCAGGGCTCGCAACGGACGAGCGGCCGCAAGGTTTGCGAGGAGGCTCGGGACGAGCGCGACCCCTTTTGGGCGTCGTCCCCCGCCCAAGTCACTGGCGCCTACCTCGCCATTGTTGCCAGCATTCCTGCCAAGGGGCGAGAACCCGCGCACAGCTTAGAACACCTGTGCGCAAATCGTACTATATTCTGGAGCCGACGAGGGAATTCGAAACCCCACCGAGGCACCTCGTACAAAGCTGGCACAACGGCGCCTCGGCACGCGAGGTCCTTTAGCAAGAAGAAGCACCCCTTCATTCCGCCATGGGCATACTCAAGCTGGATTGCTCGTCGGGCCGCGAGGCGTCATTACCGACTTGGTCGATTAGCGGGCCTAGTGCTAGGCACAACGCGATTGGCTGGACTACTCTTCAGGCGCGCCGTGCTGCACCGTAAGCGAGACGAAGCAGCCCTGCGATTCCGTCGACCAGACCGAACTCGGCCGGAAGCGAGACGGACACGTAAAGATCGCACTCGCCGTCAGGCCCCTCGACCCATATCGCTGGCGGATTACGCCAGGGTCTTTCGTCGATAATCTGTGGTCGGGATGCCGAGATTCGAACTCGGGGCCTCCACGTCCCGAACGTGGCGCGCTACCAGGCTGCGCTACATCCCGAAAGAACTATTCAGTTCGCTAAGACCGTTGAGCAGTTCAGCGTCCCCGAACGACGCGCGCTACCAAGCTGCGCTACTCCCCGAAGAGTGTTCGTAAGTGTACTCAAGCCGTCAGACGCGCCGCCACCGCTCACGGGTCAGGAGGCTGGCCAGGACCAGCGCCACTTTCTCGCCGACGATGGTCAGCAGCGGCTCAGTCACGCGCGGCGTAGCGAGTTTTGGCCTCACGCCACGCGGCGTCGAGGTCGCTGAACGGCGGCTCCGAAAGTGAAGACCAGCCGCGCTCGCGCGCGATCTGCTCGAGCAGCTTGAAGCGGCCGATGAACTTGCGGTTGGCCGACTGGAGCGCGGCTTCGGGATCGATCCCGTCTTGCCAGGCCAGCTTGGCGATGATCCACAACAGGTCGCCCAATTCCTCGCGCCGCTCCTCTAACGAGCTCGCCTCGAGCAGCTCGGCCAGCTCCTCGCGCACCTTGTCGAGCGTGCCGCTCCGCGTGGGCCATTCGAACCCCGCTTTGACTGCCTTCGCGCCAATGTCGGCAGCGCGCTTCAACGCCGGCAGGCTGCGCGACACGCCATCCAGGGCCGATTCGGCAGGCGGCTCGGAAGCCCGTTCCTGAGCCTTGAGCACCTCCCAGTTGCGCACCACGTCGGAGGCGCCACTCACCTGCACCTCGCCAAAGACGTGCGGGTGCCGCCGCACCAGCTTCGAGCTCAGCACCCGCAGCACATCGTTCAACTCGAACTCGCCCGACTGATCGGCGACTTCGGCGTGCAGCACGACCTGCAACAGCAGATCGCCAAGCTCGTCGGCGAGCGAGGCGGGATCGTCGTCCTCGATCGCGTCCACCACCTCGTACGCCTCCTCGATGAGATACGGCGTGAGCGAGCGGTGGGTCTGCTCGAGATCCCACGGACAGCCGATCTCCGGCGCTCGCAGCCGCGCGACGATCGCGCGCAGACCGTGCGCGGAGCCAGTGGGTACCAGCGCCACGCTCGGCAGCACCACGTGTGTGAGGTGATCGAACTCCGCCGCCCCGCGGTCGAGCTCAGCCACGCTCAACGACTGCACGCGCTGCTCGGCCAGACCCGGTCGATGGACGACGGTGACCACGTGCTCGGCGGGGTACACCCGCAGCAGCGCCAGCTTCACATCGCCCGCGACCTGGCGGTTGAACACGCCCGTCACGACCGCCGGCCAGCGCGGGTTCAGCTCCACCAGCAGGTCGATGCCGCTGCCGCCCAGGGAGGTGGCCTCCACCAATTGCGCTCCGTCACGAGCGTCGAGCCCCGCCGCCGCCAGCGCGCCGACGCCGAGCGGCGCGCCCGGGATCACTTCCACCGTCGCACCCGCATCGCGGAGGTGTCCAAGCACAGCTTCGCCCAGCACACCGTCGCCCGGCACCGCCAGCACCACGTCGGCGCCGACCTGAAGCACCCGCCGCGCGATTTCTGACTGCACCTCTTCGAGTGAGCCGGCCTGGTCATAGAGCGCATCGAAGCTCTCGACCTCGAACCCCGCCAGCGCGGGGTGTAACGCGGTGCGGGCGAAGACCCGCGCAGTAGGCGCCGTCAACGCGGCTGTGGCCGCGGCGCTCAGCCAGTCGAGCGGCCCGGGCCCAAGTCCGACCACCGTGACGCGCATCGCCTAACTCTACGAGGCCGACACGCCGGCAGGCCGTGGCTGTGATCTAGCCAGCAAGCGCGAGGAAATCAGTCCTGGGCGGCAATCGCTACCTCGCGGCCGGTGCGCGCCGATTCCTCTGCCGCAAGCAGCACCTCGACGATGTGGCGCCCCCAGCGCGGCGGTACCCGCAGCGCCTCCTCCCCCCGAATCGCGCACACGAGATTCTGTAGTTCGGCGGCAAACGGATCGACCGGATCGACCACAACGGGCTCGTACGTGCCGCCGCGGTCTACCGCCAACCGTCCCGCGTACGAATCGAACAGCAGCATGCCATCGCTGCACGTGACTTCGACCTCACAGCGCTCCACCCCACGCGCCTTGTAACCCGCATGGACGATCGTCGCGTGCAGTCCATTGCGCAGCCGCAGCAGCGCCATGCACGCATCATCGGCCGGCAGGCCGTGGAACGGCGAGCCAATCCAGGCCCGCACCGACGCCACTGAGGAGTCGAGCACCCAGCACGTGCGATCGATCATGTGCGCGCCATTCATCAGCCACATGCCACCGCCCGTGGCGCGATCCAGGAACCACGGCAGCCGACCTTCGACCCCGAACGGCTTGTACCAGGTATCGGTCGCGAACACCGGCGAACCGAGGGCGCCACTGTGCAGCAGCTCGCGGGCGCGCACCGTCGAGGCAAAGTAGCGCTGGCTGTGGCCGACCAGCAGCTGCACTCCGGCGCGCTCAACCGCGGCCAGGATGCGGTCGCACTCCTCGAGCGTGTCGGCCATCGGCTTTTCCAGGAACACGTGTTTTCCTACTGATGCCGCGGCCACCGCCGCGCTCTCGTGCAGGAAGTTCGGCAGCGCGACCGTCACCACGTGCACCTCGGACAGCGCCAGGAGCGTCTCCAGATCGGTGAACGCCTGGCAGCCGTGCGTTTCGCCGAACGCCGCGGCGCGCTCGGCGTCTGCGTCAAACACCGCCACGACCTGTGTGCCCGGGATGGAAGCCGCTGCCCGCGCGTGTCCGGCGCCAGCGCGACCGGCGCCCAGAATCGCGATGCCCAACGTGGATGCCATGTCCTGTCCGAGGGTACCCTGGAAGACCCGTGACCACTCTGGTGCACACCAAACAGCGCATACGCGAGATGGTCGTAACGCCTATCGCGTGCCCCGACCCGCCACTCCTCAACCACCACGGCATCCACGAGTCCGTGTTCCTGCGCGCGATCGTGCGCATCCGCACCGACGATGGCCTCGAAGGCGTCGGCGAAGGGCCGGGCGGCGGGCTGTACGTCCAGCAGCTCAAGGCGGCGGCGCGCCACGTGGTCGGCGCCGATCCGTACCACCTCGAGGCGCTGCGCGTGCTCATCGACAATCCGCGCGTGTTCTCGACCATCGAAGTCGCGCTGCTCGACTTGATCGGCAAAGCAACGGACCGCTCGGTCACCGACCTGCTCGGTGGCCCGGCGCGTCGACGGGTGCCGTTCTCGGCCTACCTCTTCTACAAGGAGGAGGGCAACGACGATTGGGGTCGAGCGATCACCCCCGAAGAGCTCCTGCGCCAGGCCCAGCGGTTCCACGACGACTATGGCATGACCGTGTTCAAGCTGAAGGGTGGCGTGCTCGACCCCGACGATGAGATCGCCACCGTCAAGCTCATGCGCGATGCGTTCGGCCCCAAAGCTGGGCTGCGTATCGACCCCAACGCCGCGTGGTCCGTCGAAACTTCGATCAAGGTCGCCGAGCGGCTGCGCGAGACCGGGCTTGAGTACCTCGAGGATCCATGCGATGGCATCGAGGCCATGTCGCAGGTCGCCCGCCACACGCCGATTCCGCTCAGCACCAACATGTGCGTGACCGCCTTCGACCACATCCCGCTGGCGTTCCGCAGCCGAGCGGTGCAGGTGGTGCTCGGCGATCACCACATGTGGGGCGGGCTCACCGCCTTCCGACATCTGGGCGTGATCTGCAAGACGCTGGGCTGGGGGCTGTCGCAGCACTCCAACAGCCACCTCGGGATCAGCTTCGCGGCGATGATCCACGCCGCGGCGGCCATACCCAACCTGCTGTACGCGAGCGACACGCACTATCCGTGGAATGCCGCCAGCGACATCGTGCGCGAGACCGATCAATTCCGCTTCCGCGATGGCGCCATCGAGCTGTGGGAGGCGCCGGGCCTCGGCGTCACCATCGACGAGGACCGACTGGCGGCTGCCGCCGCGGCGTACGAGCAGCGCGGCGCGGCGCTCGGTCGGGACGATGTCAGCGCGATGCGGGAGCGGCGCCCGGATTGGCTGCCGCACATGCCGAAATGGTGAATTGATTCACAGCTGAGCGGTGAACTCGCGCACAGCGTGCTGCCCTGGCCGGGCGCACGATGGCGTCATGATCGCACGGGCTGGACAACAAGCGCGGCTGCCGATCGCCGCGCTGGCAGCGCTCGCGCTGCTTGCCTTTATCGCATTTAGCTCAATTCGACCGACCTTCGCACCTGCCGCGGTGAACCTGGCCTCCTCGTCACCCGCGACCTCGCAGACACTCGCGCAGCGGCCCATCGTCGTCACCGACACCAATGGCTGCGCCGCGGGCACCGCCTACGTCACGGGCGACCTGGTTGGCGATGCATCGCCCGCCGAGGTTCTCAAGTCGCTCTGCCCGTAGCGCGGGACGCTGTTACCAGTTCGTGAAGGCCCCGTCCAGGCGATGGAGATGCGTAAGCTCCGTCATCTGGAAGGGGTATTTGCGCGCCGCCTCGCGGTCGAACTCGATGCCTAGCCCCGGCCGCGTCGGCGGCAGCAGGTAGCCATCTTCCCACTCGACCTGGACCGGGAACACATCGGTCAGCGTGGTGCCCGGCTTCCGAGGTTGCTCCTGGACGCCGACGTTGGGTGACGCCAGGTTCAGCTGCAGGCACGCCGCGGTCGACACTGGCCCGAGCGGGTTGTGCGTGGCCAGGCGGATCCCGTGCAACTCGCACCAGCCCGCCACCTTGCGCGCCTCAGTGATGCCGCCGACGATGCACAGGTCCACGCGACAGTAGTCGATCAGGTCCTCTTCGATGACCTCGCGGAATTCCCACTTGCTGGCGTACTGCTCACCGGCCGCGATCGCCACCGCCGTCTGCTCGCGCAAGCGACGATAGAGATGCGGGTTCTCAGCGCGCAGCGGATCTTCCATGAAGAACGGTCGGAAGGGCTCACTGGCTCGACATAACCGCACCGCGTCCGAGAGGTCCAGGCGCGTGTGGATATCCAGGCAGATTTCGATCTCGTCCCCGACTGCCTCGCGCACCGCCTGGAGTTGCCGGATTGCGGTCGCCACCGACTGAGTCGGCTCGAGCAGGTCGCCGTGCTGCTGCGGCAAGCCCCAGCGCACGAATTTCCACCCTTCGGCCACGAACTGCTGGCAGTTCTCGACCAGCGCCGCGACGTCGTCCATTTCGCCCGGTACCTGGGCGTGCGGGTAGCACACCACCTTGTCGCGGGCGAGACCACCCAGGAGCTGATAGATCGGCACGTCCAGCCGCTTGCCCAGGATGTCCCACAGGGCGATGTCGATCGCCGAGATGGCGCTGCACAACACGCGATTGGCGGGAAAGAACCCACCCCGAAACAGCGTCTGCCATAGGAACTCGATCCGCCCGGCGTCCTGGCCGATCAGCTGCGGCTTGAAGTGCTCGATCGCGCCCATCACCGCCAGCTCGCGGCCGCTCAGACCCGATTCGCCGACGCCCGAGATGCCGTCGTCAGTGTCGACGGTGACAAACAGGTTGTTGCGCGAGCCGTTATAGACGGGGAAGCACTCGATCGCGCTGATTTTCACGACAATGTCACGCGGCTACGAGTGCGGCGACGTCGTCCCGCTCCTGTTCGCTGAGCTGCCAACCCGCGGCCTTGACGTTCTCTTCGGTCTGCTCTGGGGTGCGGGCGCCGACGATCACCGTCGACACCTCCTTGTGCGCGAGCAGCCAGGCGATGGCCAGCTCCGCGACGCTCCTGCCGCGCTGTTCCGCCCACTCGCGCAAGCGCTCGACCTTGCTCAAGCGGTCATCGGTGAGCAGCGCCCGCATCCGCGGGTAGTGGCTCGCACGCGAGTCGGCTGGCGGCTCCTCACCTGCCCGGTACTTGCCAGTGAGGACCCCCGACGCCAGCGGCGTGTACGGGATGATGCCCACGCCCAGGGCGCGACAGGCGGGCAGCAGATGAGGATCCGACAGACCATCGAGCACATTCCAGCGCGGCTGAATCGAGACCCACGGTGCCCACTGGTTTGCTTTGGCAATGCCGAGCGCCTGTGCCAGCTGCCACGCCGGGTAGTTCGAGCAGCCGATATAGCGCACCTTGCCCTGGCGAACCAGGTCGTCCATCGCCCGCAGCGTCTCCTCGAGCGGCGTCTCGTCGTCGGGCGAGTGCGCCTGGTACAGATCGATGTAGTCCGTATCGAGGCGGCGCAGCGAGTCTTCGACCGCGCGCATCATCCATCGCCGCGACAAGCCGCTCTCGTACGGTCCCTCGCCCATCGACGCGCGTAGTTTGGTCGCCACGATGACGTCGTGCCTGCGGCCCACGATCGCTTGCCCGATCAGCTCTTCGGACCGGCCACGGGCGTAGACGTCGGCGGTGTCGATGAATGTGACACCGCAGTCGAGCGCTCGGCGGATCGTGGCCACGGCTTCATCGCCATCGACGGTCGCACCGAAGGTATTTCCGCCCAGGCCAATGGCCGACACCTTTAATCCGGAGCTACCGAGCCTTCGTAACTCCACGTGAAGGCAGGATATCGCACCCTTTCGCGAAGGCCCGGTATGATTCCCCCGCCTCAGGCTGGCGCCGCCGCCGCACCGCCGAAGCGACGCACGATGGCTGAACCGTCCCCCTCAGCGCTCGCTGCGCTTCACAGGACCCTCGGCTACGCCTTTCGAGAACCGGCCCTCCTCCAATCAGCGCTCATCCATACGTCGTATGTGAACGAGCGACCTGGCAGGGGCCTCGAATCGAATGAGCGACTCGAGTTCCTGGGCGACGCCGTGCTCGGCGTCATCGTCGCCCATCGGCTGTACGAGTTGCGCCCGGAGTCGGCCGAAGGCGAGCTGACCGTGCTGCGCGCGTGGCTCGTGCGCCAGTCGACGCTGGCCCGCTGGGCACGCCGGGTGGCGCTCGGGCCGCACCTGCTGCTTGGTCGAGGCGAGGCCCGCGGCGGTGGACGCGATCGAGCGGCACTCTTGTCGCGCGGTTTCGAAGCGGTCATTGGCTCCGCCTACCTGGATGGCGGTCTCGAAGGCGCCCGCTCGGTGCTGCTGCCGCTGATCGACCAGGAGCTGACGGCGGGGTTCAGTCCACAGCGGGTGGTCGACGCCAAGTCGCGCCTGCAACAGGTCACCCAGGCGCGTTTCGAACAGACCCCCGTGTACAGCATGGTCGACCACACTGGTCCTGGCCACGCCCCACTGTTCGTGGTCGAGGTCCGCGCCGGGCCCGAGATCGTGGCCCGCGGCAGCGGCCACTCGAAACGCTCCGCCCAGCAAGCCGCCGCCCACGCCGCGCTCCAGCAGCTGGACGTGACCGAAGGCTACGAGGAACCCATCGACGACGAGGTGCCGGCCTCCGATACCTAGCCCGGCGAGCCTGGCATACTCGTACCCGCAGCCGTTGTTCCTCAAACGCCTCGACCTCGCGGGCTTCAAGTCCTTCGCGCCCCACACCACGACCGAGCTCCAGCCCGGCATCGTCGTCGTCGTCGGCCCCAACGGCTCCGGCAAGTCCAATATTGCGGACGCAGTGCGGTGGGTCCTCGGGGAGCAGTCGGCGAAGGCCGTGCGGGCGCGCAAGCCTGAGGAAGTGATCTTTGCCGGGTCGGCGACGCGCCAGCCGCTGGGGATGGCGGAAGCTTCGCTGGTGCTCGACAACTCGGATGGCAGTTTGCCGATCGAGTTCGGCGACGTCCGCGTGACGCGGCGTCTGTATCGGTCAGGCGAGAGCGAGTACCTGCTCAACGGGGCTCGGGTACGGCTGCGTGACATCACGCAGCTGCTGCTGCACGCGGGGCTCAGCCCTGATAGCTACACGGTCATCGGCCAGGGCTCGATCGACGAGCTCATCCTGCAGCGGCCCGAAGAGCGGCGTATCGCGTTCGAGTCGGCCGCGGACATCAGACGGCACCAGCTGCGGCTCAACGAGACGCGCTCGCGCATGACCAGCACCGAGAGCAACCTCGTGCGCGTACACGACGTGATCGCCGAGCTGGCGCCGCACGTGCGACGCCTTAAGACACAGGCCGATCGCGCCGCGCGAGCAGACGCCTTCCGCGCGGAGCTGCACGACCTCCTGCTGCGCTTCTACCGCTTGCGCCTCACCCGCGCGAAGCACGAGAACGAGCAGGCCGCGCGGCAGCTGCAGCTGGCCTCGGAAGCTGCCGACAGCGCCGAGACCGACACGATTGCCAGCGAGCAGGCGCTCGCGCAGCTCGATACCGCGCTCGAGGCACTCGATGACCAGCTGGCGGTGCTCCGACCGCGGGCGGCAAGCTACCGCGAGCAGTCGGCGGCGACCGAACGCGCGCTCGCAGTCACGCGCGAGCGAGCAGCTGGCCTCCAAGAGCGGCGGGCGGCCGCCGAAGCCGACCTCGAACGCCTGTCGAGCCAGGTGCAGCGGCTGCTCGCCGAGCAGGCGGCACACGCAGCCGGGGTCGAGGAGGAAGCGCAGGCGGTGGACCACGCGGGCAGCCACGAAGACGCTCGCGCGCGACTCGCGCAGCTGCAGCCAGCCCTCGACGCGGCGATGGCGCAGCGCGAGCATGCAGTTGCGGAGCGCACAGCCGCCCAACAGCGCGTAGCCAGCACCGAGAGCCAGCTGGCCCAGCTCGAGCGCGAGCTGCACGCGGTCGAGGCCGCCGAAGCCGTCGAGCAAGCGCGCGCCGCCGATCGCGCGGCGCGGCTACTCGCGCTGGAGACGCAGCTCGCGGAGCTCACCCGCGATCAGACCACGCTCGGAGAGCAGGCGCAGGCTGCGCGAGCAACGGTCGAGCAGGCCAGCGAGCGGCATGCCCGCGCCAGCGAAGCCGAGCGCGCGGCGGCCGAGGCGCTACGGGACGCGAGCCAGCTGGCCGACCGGCTGCAGGGCGCGATCGGCGCCCTGGGGATTCCACGCGAGACCGAAGCAGCGCAGATGCCCAAGGAGTGGCACGCAGCGCTTACTGGCTTGCCAGTGGTCGGACTCGCCGGTGAGCTAGCGAGCCGCATTCAGCCCATCGATCGACTCCTGCGCGCGTACCTGCATCGCATCGTCGTGCTGCGCGACGATGCCGGCGCGCGCGAAGCGCACCGTCGCCTGGCGGCGGCGCTCACGGGTGGCGCGCCAGTGTGGGCAGTGCTGTCACTGGACGGGCTGATGCTGACGCCCGGTGGTGAGACGCCGCTCGAGGCCGCCGACGAGGGCTCCGGGCTGGCGGACTGGCGGCGTCAGGTGCGCCAGCTCGAAGCGGAGTTGGCAGCGGCCGAGTCCGCGCGCACAAACGCAACGCACGAGCATGCGGCGGCAGCCACTGAGCGCGAAGCCGCCGCCGCCGCCGACCGCGCCGCGCGTGACGCCCTCAACGCCGCCACTGCCGAGCTTGATCAGCGCCTGCGCACCAGGCGCATCGTCGACTCGGAGCTGCTGGACCTGCGTGCGGAGCAGCACCGCGGCGCTGCCGCACTCGACCAGCGCTCCACGGAACGCACCACGCTTGGCGCCCGCGCAGACAGCGTGCGCGCCGAGTTGGCCAGGGCGCACAGCCAACGCGAGCAGTCGCTCGAGCGGTCCCACGAGCACGAGCAAACGGTGGCGGCGCTCCAGGAACAGCTCAATCAAGCGCACGCGGACATGGTCGCGCTGGAGGCAGCGCAGGTGCAGCGGCAGGTCGAGCGCGTCGCGCAGGAGGCGCTGCGCGAGCGTATCGTCGCGGAGATCGCCGCGGCCGAGGCCAACCGAGCGTTGACCACACACACACTTGACCTGATGACCGTCCAGGTCACAGAGTCGCTCGACCGCGAAGCCCAGCTGATGACGGAGCTGCAGGCGACGCTCCTCGAGCTGGCGCCGATGGAAGAGGAGTTTGCCCAAGCCGAGCTGCGCCGGGCTGAAGTGGTCAGCAATCGTCGAGGGGAAGAAGCGCTGCTCATGGAGCGACGCGGCGCCGAACGCCTGGCGCGCGAGGACCGCGAGGAAAGCCACGTCCACGCGCAGCGGGCAGCGGACGAGCTCGAGCGACTGAACGCCGAGATCGCCGAGACCGCCGAGCTCGAGAGCGAGACGACCGGCGGCGCGGAATGGGCAGAACAGCTCCGCCTGGGCCTCCTGGCTCCAGATAGCGCGGCACCGGCCGAGCAGGCAGTCGATCTCGACGCACTGCGGCGAAGGATCACCGTGCTCCAGCGCGAGCTGCGCGCGGTTGGCGGTGTGGCCGAATCCGTGGTCGACGAGTTCCGTGAGCTCAGCGAGCGCCACGACTTCCTCGCCAATCAGTCCGGCGATCTTCAAGCGGCGATGGCTGAGCTGCAGCACGCCGCGACCGAGCTCGAAGCCCACATGCGCGAGCGCTTCTCGGCGGTGTTCGAGGCCACACAGCAGGCCTTCCAGGAGTGCTTCACCCAATTGTTCGGCGGCGGCGAGGCGCGGCTGGTGTTGACCGAGCCGGATGACCTGCTCCGCACGGGCGTGGACATCGTCGCGCGACCGCCGGGCAAGAAACTGCAAGGTCTACTGTCGCTGAGCGGCGGTGAGCGTGCGCTCACGATCGTGGCGCTGCTCTTCGGGCTGCTGCGTGTGAACCCGACGCCGTTTTGCGTTCTCGACGAGGTGGACGCCGCGCTCGACGAAGCCAACGTCCAGCGCTTCGCCAATCTGCTGGCCGACTTCGCCCGAGGCATACAATTTGTCGTCGTCACCCACAACCGGGCGACCATGGACCGCGCCGACGCCCTGTACGGTGTGAGCATGGACGCCGACGGAATCTCGAAGATCTTCTCGATTCGACCGCAGGCGGTGGCGTCATTGGCATGATCCTGAGTCGCTGGTTCAAGCTCGACAAAGGTGCCGAGAAGTCGCGCGAAGGTGTGTTCGCACGCCTGGCCAGCGTCTTCGAGCAGCCGCGTCCCATCGACGATGACCTGTGGACCGAGCTCGAGGATTTGCTCCTGGAAGCCGACGTCGGCGTCAAGACCACCGATCAGCTGCTCGAGATCCTGAACAACGACGCCAAGCTGGCCGGCTACTTCAAAGGCCAGGGCCAACGGGTGATGCTGGCCGCGGCCGATACGTTCCGCGCCGCGGCGATCGACCAGCTCAAGCTGTGGGGCGAGCGCGTTGGCGTACCGGTGGTGGCGCAGAACCCTGGCTCAGACCCAGGGTCGGTCGTGTTCGATGCGGTGTCCTCGGCGCGCGGCAAAAACACCGACCTCCTGATCGTGGACACCGCGGGCCGGCTGCACACCAAGGTCAACTTGATGGAGGAGCTGAAGAAGATCCGCCGCGTGCTCGAGCGGCAGGGCGTGTCACACGTGCGCACGCTGCTGGTGCTGGACGCGTCCACCGGTCAGAACGCCATCGTGCAGGGTCGCGCTTTCAAAGAGGCAACCGGGCTCGATGGTCTGGTCCTGGCGAAGCTCGACGGCACCGCCAAAGGCGGCGTGGTCTTCGCGATCGTCGATGACCTCGAGGTGCCCGTGCTCTTCGTCGGCACCGGTGAGCGGCTGGGCGACCTCTCAGAATTCGACGCGAACGCCTTTGTTCGCGCGCTCTTCAAAGCCGCCTAGCGGGGCGTCACTCAGACTGGCTCGAAGTGCTCCGCCCGGGCCGCGCCGGCGAGCAGTTTGGGCACCTCGGGATCGTCCAGGATCCCGCTCGAGGTGAAGGCGTCGAGCGCAGACTGGCTCGCCCACCGCGAGACCACCGCGATCTCGTTGGCGGACTCGCGCACACTGCAGATCTGGATGCCGAAGCAGCCATCCATGGCGCGGATGCGGTCCGCGAACCGCTCCAGCATCGACACCAGTTGCTGCCGCTGGCCGCCCGCGACCGGAAAGTGGGCGACGCGAATGACGTTGGCGTGCTCAGCCACTGGGATAGGTCCTCCTGATTGGGATGTCAGCCTTTAGACTCTAAGCTCTACAAGCTGACACTCGGAACGTCGTGACCCCGCATCGCCGGCTTGCCCGCCGAGGGCGGATCGCTGCTGCAGCCAACAAACACGAGGGTGCGCTGCGCGAGCATTCCGCGGAGCGGTGGGGTGTAGCGGTCTAATGCAGGACAAACCCTAGCCAAACACCATGTTCGAATCGCTGTCCGAAAAGCTGCAAGCGGTCTTCGATCGGCTCGGCCGCAAGGGCCGGCTAGGCGAGGAAGACGTCGATCTGGCCCTCCGCGAAGTGCGCGTGGCGCTGCTCGAAGCGGACGTCTCACTCAAGGTCGTCCGCCAGTTTGTCGCGGCGATCAAGGAGAAGGCGGTTGGGCAGGATGTCGTGCACAGCCTCACGCCGGCGCAGACGGTCATCAAGATCGTTCACGACCAGCTGGTGGAGTTGCTGGGCACCACACCGCCGCGGCTGACGATCGCGCCGAAGCCGCCGACCGTGGTCATGCTGGTCGGCTTGCAGGGCTCGGGCAAAACCACCACCGCCGCCAAGCTGGCGCTGCAGGTGCGCAAGATGGGCCACAAGCCGCTGCTCGTTGCCGCCGACCCATATCGACCAGCGGCGGTCACGCAGCTGCAGACGCTCGGGACACAGACGGAGGTGCCGGTCTTCCACGATCCGGCCAAGAAGCCGCCCGAGCTCGCCCAGGCGGCGGTACGCCACGCCGAGCAGAACGGCCTGGGAGTGGTGATCATCGATACGGCAGGCCGACTGCAAATCAACGAGGAGCTCATGCGCGAGCTCTCGGCGATCACTGCTCGAGTAGCACCGCACGAAACGCTGCTCGTCGCCGACGCCATGACTGGGCAGGAAGCGGTGCGTGTTGCCGAGGGATTCCGGGACCACGTCGAGCTGAGCGGCGTAGTGCTGACCAAGTTGGACGGCGATGCCCGCGGTGGCGCCGCGCTGTCGCTGCGCGAGGTAACCGGCGTGCCGATCAAGTACATCGGCACCGGCGAGAAGCTCGATGCTCTGGAGCCGTTCCATCCCGACCGTCTGGCGCAGCGCATCCTGGGCATGGGCGATGTGCTCAGCCTGATCGAACGTGCCCAGGAGCACGTGGATCAGGAGCAGGCGGTCAAGATGCAGTCGAAAGTTGTCCAGGGCGAGTTCGACCTGCAGGACTTTCTGGATCAGATGGTCCAGTTGCGGAAGATGGCCGGTGGCGGCGGCCTGATGGGCCTGGTCGAGATGATCCCGGGTGTCGGCCGCGCTATGAAGGAGGCCCGGTCCGCGGGCCAGAACCTCGACGAGCAGCAGTTCAAGCGGATCGAGGCCATCATCCAGTCGATGACGCCCGACGAGCGGCGGCGGCCCGACATCATTGGCGGCTCACGCAAGCGGCGCATCGCCGGCGGCTCGGGCACCTCAGCAGCCGAGATCAACCAGCTATTGAACCAGTTCCGCCAGATGCAGACGTTGATGAAGCAGCTCGGCCGCGGCGGCGGCTTGCCAGGCATGCCCGGCGGCATGAAGATGCCCAGTCTGGGGGGCCTCGGCAGTGGCCTGCCGAATGGCGTCCCCGCGATGAGCGCGCCCGCGGCCAGCACACCGCGCCATCCGCACAAGGACCGTAAGAAGAAGAAAAAGCGCCGCTGATAATCGCCTCATCCTGAGCACAGCGTTCGCTTCATCCTGAGCACAGCGTTCGCTTCATCCTGAGCGCAGCGTTCGCTTCATCCTGAGCGCAGCGTTCGCTTCATCCTGAGCGCAGCGAAGGATCTACCGTCGCATCCGTAGATCCTTCGGCTCGCAAGCTCGCCTCAGGATGAAGCCCCTTTTGAGGATGAAGCCCCTTTTGAGGATGAAGCCCCTTTGCCCGGTACTTTCGGCTACCCGAATCCCCCCAGCCGGGCCCCTGACGAGTGGGCACGCGTTGTGCAAGGCTAAAGCGGTGGGAGTTACAGGGTATTGAGTATCGACGCTGACGAGCTACGCAGGCTGCTCGAGGACGCCGGGTTAGAGGGCGAGGCCGGCATCGACGAAGCCGCGACGGCGAATCAAGGCGCCTGGTCAGAAACCCACCAGCCCGCTACCGACGAGGTAGGCGGCCCCCAGCCCGAAGCGCCACCGGTTATCAAACGGACACCGACCGCTGGCGCCGAAGAGGCTCCACCGACCAACGCGGCCATTTACTTCCGCGACATCTCGGGTGTCGAGCTGCTCACCGCCGAAGAAGAGATCGAGCTGGCGCAGAAGATCGAAGCGGGCGAGGATTCGCGCCGCCAGCTGCACGATGGGACGCTGCTGCTGCACGATCATCGAGAAGAACTCGAAGACGTCGTCGCCCAGGGTGAGCACGCTCGCGGTCGGTTGACCGAAGCCAACTTGCGGCTGGTGGTCAGCGTTGCCCGCAAGTACCTGAACCGCGGCCTGCCGATGCTCGATCTGATCCAGGAGGGCAATATCGGCCTGGCCCGCGCCGTCGAGAAGTACGACTGGACCAAGGGATACCGCTTCAGCACGTACGCCTACTGGTGGATTCGCCAGGGCATGACGCGCGCGCTGTCGGAGCAGGCGCGCTCGATCCGTGTGCCAACGCACATGGTCTCGGCGATCGGAGACGTGTTCAAGGCCGCGCGCGACCTGCAGCAGGAGCTTGGCCGCGAACCGCGCGTGCAAGAGATCGCCGATCGACTCGAGCTGAGCAATGAGCGCGTGCAGGACATCATGCAGTCGTCACGCCAGCCGGTGTCGCTCGAGACCCCGCTCGGCAACGAGGATTCGGCGGGCACGCTGGGCGATCTGATCGCCGATCGGAGCGTGCGCACTCCGCACGAGATGGCCGCCCAGGGCATGCTCAAGCGGCACATGGAAGACGCCATGCAGGTGCTATCGCCGCGCGAACGGCAGGTCTTGAAGCTGCGCTACGGCCTGAGCGGCGGTCGCGAGCACACGCTGGGCGAGATCGCCGACCAGCTCGGCGTCACGAGCGAACGCGTACGGCAGATCGAGTCGGCCGCGCTGAGCAAACTGCGCCAGCCGAAGCTGAAGCATAAACTGCGCGAATATCTCGACGAATACGTCGCATAAGGCGTGAGCCGCACGCGGCTCGACCTCCTGCTGGTCCAGCGCGGCCTGGCGGAGACTCGTGAGCTCGCGCAGGCGCTGATCCTGAGTGGGAAGGTGACGGTCGACGCGCAGAGCGCGACTCGGCCTGCCCAGGCGGTCGGAGCGGACGCCAACGTCGCGGTGCGCGATACGGGTCCGGCGTATGTCAGCCGTGGCGCGCTGAAGCTCCAGGCAGCGCTTGACATGTGGGACATCGATCCAAGCGGCAAGATAGCCGTCGATATAGGCGCCTCCACCGGCGGCTTCACCGACCTGCTCTTGCAGCGTGGCGCGCAGCGCGTCTACGCGGTGGATGTGGGTTACGGGCAGCTGCACTACAAACTCAGGAACGACCCGCGGGTGGTGGTGATGGAGCGCACCAACGCTCGATACCTGGCGGAGCTGGCCGAACCGCCCGATCTGGCCGTGGTCGACGTGTCCTTCATTTCGCTGCGCCTGGTGCTCCCGCCAGTGTTCGCGCTGCTGAAGCACGATGCGCCGGTTATCGCGCTGGTCAAGCCGCAATTCGAGGCCGGCCGCGCTCAGGTCGGCAAGGGCGGCGTCGTGCGCAGCAACGCCGTCCGCCTGGAGGTCCTGCGGCAGCTCCAGGAGTGGTCCGCAAGCCAGCCGTGGCAGCTCCAGGACACGCTCCAATCGCCGATCACGGGGCCGGCAGGCAATGTCGAATTCCTCAGCCTCTGGCATAGCCGGCGATAATCAGCGCTGGTGCTGCACCAGTTGACCATCCGTAATTTCGCCATCATCGATCAGCTACAGGTCGACTGGCAGCCCGGACTGAACGTGCTCACCGGCGAGACCGGCGCCGGCAAGTCGATCATCATCGACGCCGTCGGCGCTCTACTTGGCGACCGCCTCGGCCCGGAAGTGGTGCGCAGCGGCGCGGACCGGGCGCTGATCGAAGGCGTCTTCGCGGTCGATGGCGAGGGCAACCTGAAGCCAACGCTGGATGAGTACGGCCTCGAACCCGAGGACGGCGCCCTGATCGTGAGCCGCGAAATCGCCGGCAGCGGCGGGCGGGGCAGCGCCCGCGTCAATGGCCGAAGCGTCCCGTTGGCGGTGCTACAAGAGCTCGGCGAGCGGCTGGTGGACGTCCACGGCCAGTCGCAGCACATGGCGTTGCTGCGACCGCGCGAGCAGCTCGAGTACCTGGATCGCTTCGCCGGTCTCATGGCCGAACGAGCGCAGCTCGTGGCGCTCTCGAAGTACCTGCGGACCACCCGCGAGGCTCAGCGGCGACTCCTTGCCGAAGATCGTGAAGCCGCTCGCCTGCAGGATGTCCTGCAACACGAGCTGTCGGAGATCGAACGTGCTGAGCTGCGGCCCGACGAAGAAGAGCAGCTGCTGGCGCTGCAAGGCCGTCTGGAGCACGTTGAACGCCTCCGCGAGTCGGCCGAGGCCGCGTACGTGGCCCTGAGCGGCCAGCAAGCCGAGGCCGGTGATCTGCCCGGCGCCATCGACCTGCTCGGCCAAGCCGTGAGCGCGTGCGGTGATGGCGCTCGGTTCGACCTGCTCCTGGGCAGCGAAGCCGAGGTGCTCAACGGCGCCCTGGCTCAAGCGGAGGAATCCGCGCGTACGCTGCGCGACTACCTGGAAAGCCTCGAGGCCGACCCCGCCGCCCTGGAGCGTACCGCCGAGCGGCTGTTTCGTATCGCCGATCTGAAGCGCAAATACGGCGACACCGTTTCAGACATCCTGGCCTACGCTGAGGATGCGCGACGGCGGCTGGACGAGCTCGAGCACCGCGCCGAGCGTGCCTCCGAGCTCGAAGCGCGGTGCGCCCAGCTGCTCGGGCAAGCGCGAGGTGCGGCCGAACACCTCTCGGCGAAGCGGCAAGCCGCCGCGGCTGACCTGGCGCGTCTGGTCGAGCATGAGCTCGAGGACCTGCGACTCGGCGGAGCGCGGTTCTGCGTCTTGGTCGAGGTCTCGGACGACCCCGAAGGCGTGCCGCGCGACGATGTGGAATTCCGCCTGGCGGCCAATGCCGAAGATGAGCCCAGGCCGATGTCCAGGGTGGCCTCGGGCGGTGAGCTGGCGCGCATCGCGCTCGCGCTCAAAACGACTCTCGCGCGGGCCGAGACCCGCCCCACGCTGATCTTCGACGAGATCGACATGGGCGTCGGCGGCCGCACCGCGCCGGTCGTGGGCGCAAAGCTGTGGCAGATCGCGGCCAGTGGTGCGCAGGTGCTGTGTGTGACGCACATGGCCCAGGTGGCGGCCTTCGCCGACCATCACCTGGTGGTTGCGAAGGCGGACGGCGCCACGCGCATCACGGCGCTCGACAAGGCCGCACGCATCGAGGAGTTGGCCGCGATGCTCGCCGGCACGGTCTCCGAAGCCGCCCGCGCCAGCGCGCGCGAGCTGTTGACCCACGCGCGCCAGACGAAAACTTCATCCTGAGCGCAGCAAACTTCATCCTGAGCGCAGCAAGCTTCATCCTGAGCGCAGCAAGCTTCATCCTGAGCGCAGCGAAGGATCTACGTCAGCAGACGAGATCCTTCGGCTCGCAGGCTCGCCTCAGGATGAGGCTGCGCCCTCAGTTAGGCTGCGCTTCAGTTCGGCGGGTCCTTCCGCTGCTGGCCGCCCGCGGCGATCTCGAACGCGGGCGCATCGGGCGGCGGGACATGGACGCCGTTGGAGTGGCCATTGGTGCGCTGCTCGGCCTTGGCGCATAGCTCGTACACCTCGTCGCCCATCAGCGCATGCTTTTCGATCAGCGCCTCGGCAACCGCGATCACGGAAGGGCGATTCTCATCGAGCAGCATCTTGACTCTCTTAAAATTCTGATCGAGCAGGCGGTCGACTTCGCGGCCACCGCCACCACCGCCGCCCATCATGCCGAACGGGCCGCCGCCGATCTGTCCGCCAACCGACATCAGCGAGCCGTTCATGCCGTACAGCTTGACCATCTGCTCGGCGATGCTGGTCGCGTGGGCGAGATCGCCCGATGCGCCGGCCATCTCCTCACCTGGCCCGAGGAAGATCTGCTCGGCTGCACGGCTTGCCAGCGACACCTGCATCGAGGCCAGCAGCTCTTCCTTGGTCAGCGTGTGGATCTCTTCAATCGGCTTGGGTGAGACCAGGGCAGCGGCGCCAATATCGTGGCGCGCTTCGATCGTGGCGCGAGCGACACGGTAGCGCTTGTACAGCTTGACCATGGCCACGGCGTGGCCCGCCTCGTGGTATGCCAGGCGCCGCTTGTCCGCGTAGGTCATACCCATTACGGGCACGCGCATGCCCCACTCGTAGGTCTCCAACGCCCAGCGAAAATCTGCGTAGTCGATCGCGTCGCGACCATTCCAGACCGCGTGCACGACCGCCTCGTTGACGATGTGCTTGATCTGCGCCGGCGTGTAGTTGACCGTCTCGGCCACCATCTGGTCGATCGGCAGATCGACGTGCTTGACCTTACCCAGGTAGTAGTCGAAGATCTCGCGCCGACCGTCGTACGACGGGGCACCGATCCGTAGCTGCCGGTCGAAGCGACCTGGCCGCAGCAGCGCCTGGTCGAGCACTGAGACCAGGTTGGTGGCGGCAATGGTCAGCACCGGCGGCTGGTCGGCCTTGCCCTTACGCAGGCCGAACATGCGCAGGATCTTGTCTTTGAAGCCGTCCTTCGGTAGCGGGTCCATCTGGTTGAGCAGCTCGTTCAGGGCGCCGCCACCACCACCCATCATCATGCCGCCAAAGCCGCCGGCGTTACCCACACCCGAGCGCGACTTGCCGATGGCGTCGATCTCGTCGATGAACAGGATGCACGCGCCGTGCTTGCGCGCGAGCTTGCGCGCCTTGTTGTAGAGGCTGAGCACGCGCAGGGTATCCATGCCCCAGAACATGCCCTGGATGCTCGGCGCTGACATGTAGCCGAACGGCAGCTGCGCCTCGGTGGCGATCGCCTGGCCGAGGTAGCTCTTGCCAGTACCTGGCGGGCCCTCGAGCAGCAGACCGCGGATGGGCTGGCCGCCCATCTGCTTGAAGCGCTTAACACCCTTGAGCAGCGTCACCACCTGCTGCGCCGATTCGAGGACCTCAGGATTGCCCTTGTAGTCCTTGAAGCCGACGCCCGTTTCACCTGGCATCAGCCAGTAGATGCGCGGTCGCCCGATGAACCAGAACAGCACGATGAACTGGAAGATCATCAGGAAGGCGACGTAGAAGAGCTGGAAGACCAGGTACAGACCCGTGGTGATGAATGGGCCGACCTCTTCCCAACGTGGGATGACGATGAACAGGCCGAGGAAGACGAGCACGCCGAGGATGAACAGCGTGCGCACCAGCATGCCCGCACGTCCGAGCGCGCGGTCGATCTTGCGGTCGAGCTCGTCGTGCGTGTCGATCCCCAGATCCGGACTGAGGGGTTCAGGTTTAGAGCTCATCCGCGACTCCTTATCGCCAATTACTGCACCTTAGCAATCTTGCCGTCCCGGTCAAGAGTGAACATGTATGGCTGGTAGTCAACGTCCGACCGGGATTGTTGGCGGACTCCGACCAGGTAGAACTGCATGCTCGTACCGTCGGGGAGCGTCTTGCCGCCCACGTACGAGACTTCGTCGAGATGAATCCCCTGCTGCCGGGCAGCCTCCATCTGCTGCTGCAGGCCCTCCAGTGAGCCACCCTGCGTCTGGAGTCGGTTTTGCGCATCATTGCTGAGACTCGACCACACCAGATCGGCGTTGTAGTCGCGGTTGCCGCGCAGGTAGTCCTCGGTTGACGTGGACAGACGGCGCGAAGAAGGGAAACAGCAGGATGAGCGCGATGATCGCGAGCAGGCCAGCGAGCCAGCCGAAGAGAGCCACTGGTCGAAGGACGAAGTAGCGGATGAGACGGACGAGATTCCGTCGGAAGCCCCCCACGGTGTGGTACTCGTATGCCAACCCTAACAAGATTTTGGTTCAGCGCTCCGCAGCATGCTCCGCGAGCGCGCGGTGGTGAGCCGGCCAGAGGGTACCGTTTGGTGGGGCGCCCTACAACTAATACGGGCCGCGGAACAGGTGATCGAATCATAAACTATTCGCGTGCCTGCACCTGGACTACGACGGCCCGCATGTCCGTGGGCTGGTTTCCGCTTGTGACCAGCCTGACGATCACGATCACTGGCGCGGGCGCCACATGGGTGCGGGCCGGTTC
>WNGA01001039.1_pt1 | contig 48665 bp, 43 predicted proteins | sample 5400061 | NCBI WGS metagenome assembly WNGA01 (sample SAMN13153366, study PRJNA577476) | soil metagenome | isolation source: 100 cm soil or saprolite under grassland replicate 2 | place: USA:California | collected 2016-06-15
GGAGGCCCGGACGCGCCGTGGAACGTGCTGCCGGCGTGTGAGCCCTGCAACTTCCGCAAGGACGATCGGCTGCTGTCGGAGTTGAGCTTCGCGCCCGCCCGGTTGCCCGACGACCCGCGGGTGTGGGTCGTACTCGCGCGGGGCCAGCGGTGGGGACCCGACGTGGCTTGTAACGACTTCCGGAAATCCTCATGTGCCTTCGGTCCCGACCGTCCGCCTTCTGGCGTCGGGCAGGAGCGACCCTCGAAGGGGAGGTGCCTACCGTGACCTGCGACCCACTTCGCGACCCCGACCTCTTGGGGCTCTCTTACTGGCTAACTTGACAGTCCGGCCCCCCACGGCCCCCCCAGAGCGCGTGTGCCTTGCTCGCCGGGGCGCCATGGGCTCAACCGAGAGCGTAGAAGCCGATGTCCATGCTCTCGAGGGTGGCCAGCACGGCGGCGAGGTGCTCTGTGGCGTCCGGCGGCGGGTTCTCGGTCAGGATGAGCTGGAAATACAGGCTGCGGAGGAAGTTGGTGACGTTGACGCGGGCGGCGCTCTCTCCGTCCATGGTGTAGACCAGGCGCCACGAGTCGCGGCCGGCCGGGTGGATGAAGCGGGCCAGCCAGCGGTCCAGGACCGCACGGTCGATCAGCCCGCGGCGCAGCACGTTCAGCGCGGCGTAGGCCAGGCGCTCGTCCTCGTGCTGCACGAAGACGACCCCGCAGGGCTGCAGCAGCCGGTCCGCGACGGCGTCCAGCAGTCGCTCCAGCTCGAACGGGCCGAGCTGGAGGTTGCGGGCCAGCATCATGAGCAGGTCGGCGGTGTGGGCGATGGCGTGGGCCCAGCCCGGCCCCTCGACCCACGCGCGCAGGTCGCACTCCTGCCGCAGGTAGTCCAGGACCACGTCCAGCACGCGCGCGACCTCGTCCTCCCGCAGGAACGGGTGGGCGTTGTCGTAGGCGACGACCTCCATAAGGACCAACGTCGAGTAGGAGCGCAGGAACACCCCGTCGCCGTCGCGCTGCCCCAGCCCGATCTGGAGGTTGTCCAGCATCTGGCTGGCCAGCTCGCGGAGCTGGTCGGGCTCGAACTGGTCGCGCTCGATCCAGGCGGCCAGGATCCGGTAGGCGAACTGGTCGCGCAGCTCCGCGTCGGTCGAGCCGAGCCAGGACAGCAGCTCAGGGGCGAGCTCACCGACCCACTCGCCCTGCGGGAGGGCCTTCTCGTCGCTGGCGATGACACGCCAGAAGGTCCGGTCCACCGCGGCTACGGCTCCGCGTCGACGAGCTCGACCAGCTCGGTCAGGGACCCGATGCGCGGGCCCGCCTCCGGCGGCAGCGTCTTGTGGCGGTCGATCAGCACGGGCGTGATGCCCACCGCCCTGGCGGCCGCCGCGTCGATCTCGGGCTGGTCGCCGACGTGGATGGCCGCGGACGGGGCCACTCCCGCCTGCTCCAGGGCGGCGTGGAAGATGCCCGGCTCCGGCTTGGCCACCCCGAGCACCCCCGAGATCGCCAGGACAGAGAACTGGTGCAGCACCCCCTCGCGGCGGAGCACCTCCTCGAGCCAGGGCTCGAAATTGGAGATGACGCCGAGCTTCAGGCCGCGCGCGGTCAGCGACTCCAGCGCCGGACGGACGTCGTCGAAGAGGCGATACGAGGCGGGGTCGGAGAACGTGCGGTACAGCGCCTCCGCGAGGGCGGCCCCGTCGCCGCGGTGGCCGAGGCGCTCGAGGATCTGGAGGTAGAAGCCGGTCCAGAATTCCCGCTGGAGGGTCGCGTCGGTCCAGTCGGTCGGCCAGGCGGCCTGCCTGGCCACGGCGACGATGGCGGCGTGCGCCACCGACTCCTCGAAGCTGACGCCGTGCTCGCCGGCCACTATCACCAGGCGGCCCTGGAAGGTCGGCCATGGCGTCAGCAGCGTGTCCCCCGCGTCCAGGAAGACCCACTCCAGCGGGCGCGGGATCACGGTGACGTCGCTCATGGATGGAGGCTATCAGCCGCGACGGCTGGCCTGCTCCGCGAGCAGGCGTTCCAGCTCCTTCCAGACCTCGTCGACCTGCGTGCCCAGGTCCTCGAGGGAGCCGGAGCTGTCGATGACGATGTCGGCCCTGGCGAGCTGTTCCTCTGGAGCGAGCTGCGCGGCGATCCGGGCCTGGGCGTGCGTCGGGGCCATGCCAAGGGCGGCAAGGCGCTCGACTCGGACCTCCCTGGGCGAGTGGGTGACGATCAGCACGTCCACCCGCCGGGCGAGCCCTGTCTCGATCAGCAGGGCGGCGTCGAGCACCACGATGACGTCGCGGCCGCTGGCGGACTCCAGCCGGTCGGCGATGCGCTCGAAGATCGCCGGGTGGGTGATCTCGTTCAGCAGCGCGAGCTTGCTCGAGTCGCCGAAGACGATGTTGGCCAGCGCCTGCCGGTCGATGGAGCCGTCGGAGAACAGCACCTCGGGCCCGAAGTGGTCGCGGATCTTGCACCAGGCGGGCGTGCCCGGCATGACCACCTCACGTGCGATGCGATCGGCATCGATGATCTCGGCACCCCGCTCAGCGAGCATTGCCGAGACCGTGCTCTTGCCCGAGCCGATCCCTCCAGTCAGCCCGACCAGCAGCATAGCCGCCTCCTGTCGTGGCTCGCTCCCCGGCACAGCGGTCAGGCCGGGACTGCGCTCACTCGCTGGAGTTCTTGCGCTTCAGGTCCTCGACGATGTTCTCGAGGGTGTCCTGACCCTCCTGCTCGCCCTGACCCTGCTCGCCCTGCTGAGCCTGTTCGCGCTGAGACTGCTCGCTCTGCTGAGATTGCTCGCCCTGAGCCTGCTCGGGCTCGGCCTGTTCCGCCCCGGCCCCCTCCTCCGTCGCCTGCTCGGCGTCGGGGTAGCTTGCGTCGTAGAAGCCGGCCTCCTGGAAGGCCTCGGCCATGGCGGTGCCCGGCACCACGCCGATCAGGTTGCCCTGCTCGTCGTAGTACCCCTGGGCGTAGTCGCCCTCGGCGTAACCGGCGTATTCGCCCTCGTAGCCCTCGTAGGAGCCTTCCTCGAGCGCCAGCTCGTCCTCGGCGGTCGTCATCTGCTGCTGGTCCTGCAGCGCCTGCTTCAGCGACAGCGAGATGCGGCGGCGGTCAAGGTCGATGTCGATCACCTTGACGGTGATCTCCTCACCCACGCTGACGACCTGCTCGGGGATGTCGACGTGGCGCTCGGCCAGCTCGGAGATGTGGACCAGGCCCTCGATGCCGTCGTCGACCCGTACGAACGCGCCGAACGGCACCAGCTTGGTGACCCGCCCCGGGATGAGCTCGCCGATCTGGTGCGAGCGGGCGAACTGCCGCCAGGGGTCCTCCTGCGTGGCCTTCAGCGACAGCGACACCCGCTCCCGCTCCAGGTCGACGTCCAGCACCTCGACCTCGACCTCCTGGCCGACCTCTACCACCTCGGAGGGATGGTCGATGTGCTTCCACGACAGCTCGGAGACGTGGACCAGGCCGTCCACCCCACCCAGGTCGACGAAGGCGCCGAAGTTCACGATGCTGGACACCACGCCCTTGCGGATCTCGCCCTTGCGCAGGGTGTGCAGGAAGGCCCGGCGGGTCGCCGACTGGGTCTCCTCCAGCCATGCGCGGCGCGACAACACCACGTTGTTGCGGTTCTTGTCCAGCTCGATGATCTTGGCCTCGAGGGTGCGCCCGACGTAGGGGTGCAGGTCGCGGACGCGGCGCATCTCGACGAGCGAGGCGGGCAGGAAGCCACGCAGACCGATGTCCAGGATCAGGCCGCCCTTGACGACCTCGATGACCGTGCCCTCGACGATCTCGTCGTTCTCCTTCTTCTTCTCGATCGTGCCCCAAGCCCGCTCGTACTGGGCCCGCTTCTTGGACAGGATCAGCCGGCCGTCCTTGTCCTCCTTCTGCATGACCAGCGCTTCGATGTGGTCACCCAGAGTGACGACCTCGTTCGGATCCACGTCGTGCTTGATCGAGAGCTCTCGCGACGGGATGACACCTTCGGACTTGTAGCCGATGTCGAGCAGCACCTCGTCGTGGTCGACCTTCACCACGTAGCCGTCGACGATATCGCCCTCATTGAAGTCCTTGAGGGTCTCCTCGTAGGCGGCGGCGAGCTCTTCGGCCGAGCCGACGTCGTTCTGCGTCACCTGGGTGGTCAGACCCGGCATCGCCTGCTCGGACGGCTCGGATTGGGTCGAGGGTCGGTCGATGGACTCGGTCAACTGCTCGTCTCCTAGACTGTCGGACAGAGATCTCTCCCGGAGGACATTTCCTTGACTGTGAGGCGACGCGATCAGCGTCAGAACACACTGGCAGAAAAGCCCACACGTGGTTCGGCCGATGGTAGCCGTCGCCCAACCACCGCGTCAACGTTTTGCGCCCGTATGACCTGCGGCTTTGCCAGGAGTTCTGGAAACAGAGGAGCCAGCGTCCGCCCGAGGGACGCTGTGGCCACCGCGAACAGGGCGCTGATCATGCCAGGATGGCCGGCGTCGGGCCAGCTACTGACGAAAGGTCCAATCCCATGACTGAGCCGCTCTACCAGCGCGATTCGTACCTTGACAGCTTCGACGCCCAGGTGGTGGCCGAGCATCCCGACGGGGTGGTGCTGGACCGCAGCGCCTTCTTCCCCGGCGGCGGCGGCCAGCCTGCCGACACCGGCACCCTCCAGCACGCGGGCCGGGAGCTGGCGGTCACCGGCACGGCCCGGCGCGAGGGTGCGCTGGTCCTGCTCCTCGAGGGCGACCCGCCGCCGGTCGGTGCCAGGGTCCACGCCCGCCTCGACTGGGAGCGCCGCTACGCGCTGATGCGGACCCACACCGCCCTGCACATGCTCGCCGGGGTCATCGGCCGGGACCACGGCGCGCTGGTGACCGGCGGCAACATGGAGCCGCTCAGGGCGCGCATGGATTTCGAGCTGGCCAGCATGAGCGCGGATTTCGCCGAGGCGGTGGAGACGGCGCTGCGCAAGGAGGTGGAGACCGACAGGCGGGTGCAGGTGCTGTTCCTGTCGCCGGAGGAGTTCGCCTCCAAGCCGGAGCTGATCCGCACCAAGACCAACCTGCTGCCGCCGGGCCTGGAGATCGTGCGCGTGATCGATATCGAGGGGCTGGACCGTCAGGCGGACGGTGGCACGCACGTGGGGCGAACGGGCGAGGTGGGAGAGGTGCACGTGGTCGGTCACGAGTCCAAGGGGAAGGGGAACAAGCGGTTGCGGATTGCGCTGGAGCCTGGTGGGGACGCGCAGCATTGACGATTTACCCTGGCCGTTGGGTGGGTGTGGTTCTTGCTGAGCTTCAGGTTGACAATCCCCCGGCTGGTGGCCCGGGCTTTGGTCGGCTTGCGGGGCGGTGGTCGGGGTTGGGGCTGCCTGCACTGCGCTGTGGCGGCGCCTTTCCGCGCGTGGGAGGCCCGGGCTTGCCGGCGCGGGCGTGCATGTTGCCGCGACTGTCGGCACGTTGACGCGCCAGACGACACAGAACCGCCCGTTATGCCCGACTCGAATACCCGCTCGCGCGGCAACCTGCCGACAGTCGCGGCAAGGTCGCGGCCCCGGCCAACGTCGCGCGGCGCCGGCGAGGCGATCAGGTGGCGCGTCGGTTCCCGGCTACCGCAGCGACCCACACAGGGTGGCGCGTCGGGTTCCCGGGTACCGTCGCGGCGCCTGGCGAGACGATCAGGTGGGCGTCCGGCCCGGGAATCGCGGCGGCCCGGCGAGACGATCCGGGTGGGCGGTCGGGTTCCCGTGGGAAGGCCGGCGGGGGGTCCGCTCGGCGGGACTGTCGTTTGCGGACCAACGAGTGGACCCCCCGCCGGCCCACCCCGCCACAGCGCAGTGCAGGCAGCCCCAACCCCGACCACCGCCCCGCAAGCCGACCAAAGCCCGGGCCACCAGGGTAAATCGTCAGTGCTGCGCGTCTGCCCAGGATCGACCGAACGCTGTTGAAACCTCAAGTGGAACCTTAAGGTCGACGACGCCCACCATCTCGCGCCGCACCAGGTCCTCCAGCCGCTGGCGCTCGCCGGGCTCGACCTCGAACACCAGCTCGTCGTGGACCTGCAGCACCATGCGCGAGGCGAGCCCTTCGGCGTCCAGCGCCCGGTCCACGGCGACCATCGCCATCTTGATGATGTCCGCCGCAGAGCCCTGGATGGGCGCGTTCAGCGCCATGCGCTCGGCCATCTGTCGGCGCTGGTAGTTGTCGGAGGCGAGATCGGGCAGATAGCGGCGGCGGCCGAGGATCGTGTACGTGTAGCCGTCGCGGCGGGCCTGTGTCACCACGCCGTCGAGGTACGCCTTCACCTGGCCGAAGCGCGCGAAGTAGGCGTCCATCAGCGCCTTGGCCTCCTCCGGCGCGATGCCGAGCCCCTGGGCCAGGCCGAAGGCCGACAGGCCGTAGGCGAGACCATAGGTCACCATCTTGACCCGCGCCCGCAGCTCCCGATCGACCTGGTCCGGGGGAAGGCCCCAGACCATGGCCGCCACGGTCGCGTGCACGTCCTCACCGGAGAGGAACGCCTGTACCAGGGTGTCGTCCCCAACGAGATGGGCGAGCACGCGGAACTCGATCTGGGCGTAGTCGGCGACCAGCAGGCCCTCGGCCTTGGGGTCCGCCACGAACGCCCGTCGGATCTCTCGGCCGAGCTCGGTGCGGATGGGGATGTTCTGCACGTTGGGGTTCTGGCTGGAGAGCCGCCCGGTCGACGCCACCAGCTGGTTGAACTGCGCGTGGAGCCGGCCGGTCCCCGGGACCACCAGCTTCGGCAGGGCATCCACGTAGGTGTTCTTGAGCTTGGCCACCTCGCGGTAGCCGAGCAGCTCCTCGATGATCGGGTGGGTGCCGGCGAGCTGGGCCAGGGAGGCCGCGTCGGTCGTGTAGCCGGTCTTGATGCGCTTGGTCCTCGGCAGCGCGAGCTTGTCGAACAGGATCGCCTGGAGCTGCGGGTTGGAGCCGATGTTGAACTTCTCCCCCGCCAGCTCGTAGATGCGGGCCTCGCGGTCGAGCATGCGAGCCTCGAGCCGGTCGCCGATCTCCTCGAGCACCGAGAGGTCGACGGCGATCCCGGTCCGCTCCAGCTTTGCCAGGATCGGCACCAGCGGCAGCTCGACGTCGCGGTCGAGGCGCTCGATGCCGAGCGAGGCGAGCTCGGTGGTGAGCGCGTCGCCCAGCTCGCCGACCGCCTGGGCCCGCAGGCACCAGGCCCGCCAGTCCTCCTCCGTCGAGGTGTCGAGCGCGAGCTGCGTACCCTCGCCGGCCGGCTGGCTGGCGGCCCCCGTCCCCTCCGGGCGCAGCTCCTTGCGCAGGTAGCGCAGGGCCAGGTCGGAGAGGTCGTAGCTGCGCTGCGCCGGCGAGGCGAGGTAGGCGGCCACCGCCGTGTCCAGCGTCAGCCCCTCCAGCCGCCACCCACGCTCCCACACCGCCAGGTAGAGGTTCTTGGCGTCGTGGGCGATCTTGGGCCGGTCCGGGTCGGCGAGCAGGCTGGCGAGCGCCTCAAGGTCGGCGGGGGCTGCCCGGTCCAGGGAGAGCCAGACGGAGCCCTGCCCGGCGGCCCACAGGGCGACGCCGAGCAGCTCGGCGCGGCCGGGGCCGGTATCGAGCCGGCAGGACAGCGCGACCGGCACGCCGGGCGGGACCGCGTCGAGCCAGGCGGGCAGCTCCGCCGGGGAGAGCGCGCGGGCGTCGACGTCGAAGCCGACGTCAGAAGGGGCCGGCTGCGCCACCGCGGCGAACAGCCGCTCGCGCAGGCCCTGGAACTCGAGGGTGTCGAACAGCCGGTGGATCTCGGTCCGGTCCCAGACGCCGATGCGCAGGTCGTCGACGCCGACCGGCAGCGGCACGTCGCGCCGCAGCGTGGCGAGCCGCTTGTTGCGCCGCACGTCGTCGGCGTGGTCCATGAGGTTCTGGCGCAGCCTGCCCCGCTGCTCCTCGGCGTGGTCCAGCGCCTCCTCGGCGCTGCCGTAGGTCACCACCAGCTTTGTGGCGGTCTTGTCCCCCACCCCCGGCACCCCGGGGAGGTTGTCGGAGGGGTCGCCGCGCAGCGAGGCGATGTCGACGTAGCGGCTGGGCGGCACGCCGTAGCGCTCCAGCACCGCGGCCTCGTCGTAGATCCTGGTGTCGGTGATGCCCCGGCTGGTCATCATCACCCGCACGCCGAGCCCGTCGTCGACGAGCTGGAGCGTGTCACGGTCACCGCTCACGATCAGCGTCGGGACGCCCTGCTGGGTGGCCTGCTCCACCAGGGTCGCGATGACGTCGTCGGCCTCGTAGCCGGGCACCTCGACCACCGGGATGCGCAGCGCGGCCAGGACCTCTCGGATGAGCGGCATCTGCGCGCTGAACTCGCTCGGGGTGGTCTGGCGGTTGGCCTTGTACTCCGGGTACACGTCGTAGCGGTAGGCGGGCCGGCCCTGATCGAAGCAGACCGCGATGCGGTCGGGAGCGGCCTCGCCGAACAGCTTCACCAGCATGGCCGTGAAGCCGTAGACGGCGTTGGTCACCTGCCCGGTGGTCGTCTGCAGGTCGCTTGGCAGGGCGAAGAACGCCCGGTAGGCGAGGCTGTGCCCGTCCAGCAGGACGAGCGGGCGGTCCGGATCGGTCGCGCCGTCAGGCGCGCTCGCCGGGGAGGAAGATATCGTTGCCACATCGGCGAGTCTAACAGCGCGGCCCGACCGTCGAGGCCCCGGTCAGCCAGGTTGTGGATGACGAGGCGAGGAGCTGGCTCAGGGAGCCGAGCGCGCGCCGTGCTCGGCGGCCACGCTCACGGCCGACGGCACCCGGCAGCGTGCCCACAGCAGCGTGCCGTCACCGACCCGGCGCAGCCGGATGTCGCCCACCAACTGCTTGATGAGCCACAGCCCGCGACCGCCCGTCGCCAAGGCGCCAGGCGGCCCGCCCGGTAATCGTGGCAGCTTCGGGGTCGGACCACGGTCGCGCACACGAATGTCGATCCAGCCGCCGTCGATCTCGACGATGACCTCGATCGGCTCACCGCCCCGGGAGCCGTGGCGGATGGCGTTGCTCACCGCCTCGTCCAGGACGAGCAGCAGGTCGTCGACTGTGCTCCTCGGCAGGCCACGCAGCGCTCTCGCGACCGCGTGCCTGACTTGCGGCAGGAACCTGGACGAGGAGGGGATGGTCAGTTCCAAGGCAAGCAAACTCGAAACGCGCGGGTTCGGTACATCCCTTCTTTCCAGTCCAAGGGCGCTTTGAAACCAGGAGATCTACCAGTTTGCGGGCCGACCGGCCAGCCGGTCACCAGTCCAGCCCACTCCGATCGGTTGACTCCCCGCCACCAACTCGTAACAAGTTCTCCAACTTCCATCAACGCAGGTGCCACCTGCGTTGATACATCACTGCCTTGGCCGGCAACGATCGCAGGAAGTTGACCCGAGCATGCACGGCTGTTAGCTTGCGATCTCTCGGGGTCCCTGCGGGGGCCCCGCTGGTCCGTCCGGCGCGGGGGTCCGAAGGACCGAGTAGAGAACGAGCGCACTCGGGGAAGGTGCGAACGGAGCCAAAGGTCCTTCGGGTTCCCCGCCCGGGCCCCTCGATTCCCGCCGCAAGGGTTGCCCCGGAGGACCTACAGGATCCTGGCCACGAAGAACCTCGTGCGCTCGTGCCTCGGGTTGGTCAGGACCTCGGTGGGCCTTCCCTCCTCGACCACGACCCCCTGATCCATGAACACCAGCCTGTCGCCGACCTCGCGCGCGAAGCCCATCTCGTGGGTGACCACGACCATGGTCATGCCGATGGCGGCGAGCTTCTTCATCGCCTCCAGCACCTCGCCGACCAGCTCGGGGTCGAGCGCGCTGGTCGGCTCGTCGAACAGCATCAGCTTGGGGTCCATGGCCAGCGCCCGGGCGATCGCCACCCGCTGCTGCTGGCCGCCGGAGAGCTGCGCCGGGTAGGCGTCCGCCTTGTCGGCCAGGCCAACCTGGAACAGCAGCTCGCGGCCGCGCTCGAGCGCCTGCGCCTTGGGGACGTTCTTGACCTGGATCGGCGCCTCGATCACGTTGCCAAGCGCGGTCATGTGCGGGAACAGGTTGAAGCGCTGGAACACCATGCCGATCTCGGCCCGCTTGCGCGCGACCTCCCGCTCCTTGAGCTCGTAGATCCGATCGCCCACCTGGCGATAGCCGACCAGCTCGCCGTCCACGTACAGCCGGCCGGCGTTGATCTTCTCCAGGTGGTTGATGCAGCGCAGGAACGTCGACTTGCCGGACCCCGACGGGCCGACGATCACCATGACCTCGCCCGCCAGGACCTCGAGATCGATGCCCTTGAGCACCTCCAGACGGCCGAAGCGCTTGTGCACGGCCTCGGCGCGCACCATCGGGGTCACGGTCACTCCCATTCGCGCCGCCTCCGTCCAGGGAGCAGGTTGCGCCGCACGCGCTGCCACGGCGTCGCCGGCAGCGCACGGGCGGCGCCACGGGCGTAATGCCGCTCGAGGTAATACTGGCCCACGCTCGCGACCGAGGTCAGCGCCAGGTAGTAGATGCTCACGACGATCAGCAGCTCGATCACCAGGAAATTGGTCGAGTAGATGTCGCTCGCCCTGCGCATCAGGTCCCCGAAGGTGGTCACGTAGACCAGCGAGGAGGTCTTGAGCATGGAGATGAACTCGTTGCCGGTGGGCGGGATGATGACCCGCACCGCCTGCGGCAGCACGATGCGGCGCATGGTGAGCGACCCGCGCATGCCGAGCGCGGCGGCGGCCTCGGCCTGGCCCTCCTCGACCGAGATGATGCCGGCGCGGCAGATCTCGGCCATGTAGGCGCCCTCGTTCAGGCCGAGCCCCAGTAGCGCCGCGACGAATGGTGTCATGACGTCATTCATCGGCCGCGAGATCAAGGTGATGTCGGTGAACGGCACCGCGATGGTGAACGTCTTGAAGACGATGGCGATGTTGTACCAGAAGATGAGCTGCACCAGGACCGGCGTGCCGCGGAAGAACCAGATGTACAGGCTGCTCACGGCGCTCAGCACCGGGTTCTTGGACAGCCGCATGACCGCCAGCACCAGGCCAAGCACGATCCCTATGGCCTGGGCGATCACCGACAGCACGATGGTGTTGACCAGGCCCTGCAGGATGGCCGGGCTGGTGAGGAAGCGGCGGACCTGGTCCCACCGGGCGAAGTGGGAGCTGACAATGGCGGTGGCGATCCAGACCACCACCAGCAGCACCACCACCGCGAAGACCCAGCGACCCCAGTGGCGCACCGGGATCGCCCTGATCCGGTCCGGCGGAATTCCCCCGGTCGGGGGCGAGAGGCCCACCCTGGGGTGGGCCTCCTCGCGCTCCGCTCCAGACATCGCCGACTGCCTAGGCCGCCGCGCTCACTGACCGCCGTTGATCGTCGGAGGCGTCAGCGCACCCTCGGCGACGTTCCACTTCTGCAGGATCTTGGTGTAGGTGCCGTCGGTGATGATCGCCTGGAGCGCCTCTTTCAGCGTGTCGCGGAGCTGGGTGTCGTCCTTGCGCACGCCGATGCCGTAGGGGCCGGCGCCGATCTGCTGGCCCACGACCTCGAAGTCGTTGCCGCCACCGACCGTCTGGGCGGCGTAGGCCGCCACCGGGAAGTCGTTCATGTCGGCCACCGCGCGCCCGGTGCGCAGCTGGAGCTGGGCGTCGGTGTCCTTGTCGTAGGTCAGGATCTTGATCTCGGCCTTGCCGGCGCTCTTGCACTTCACCTGCTGCTCGGTGGCGACGTCGACCTGGGTCGTGCCCTTCTGCAGGGCGATGGTCTTGCCGCAGAGGTCGTCCAGCGACTGGATCCCCTGGGGGTTGCCCTTCTTCACCAGGATCGAGGTGCCGGCCTTGAAGTAGTCGATGAAGTCGACCTCCTTCTGGCGCTCGGGCGTGTCGCTCATCGCCGACATGATGATGTCGAAGCGCTTGGCCTTGAGCGCCGGGATGATGCCGTCGAAGGTGGTGTTGGCGAAGGTGACCTTCACCCCCAGCTTCTGGCCCAGTGCCTGGGCCAGGTCCCAGTCGATGCCCTGGACCTCCTGGGTGCCCTCCTTGTAGAACTCGACCGGCGCGTACGCGATGTCAGAGCCCACCTTGATCTCTTTCGACTGCTGGATCGCGGACGGCAGCTTCTTTCCCAGGTCGGTGAGGCCACCGCCACCGGACTGCGCGCCCTCGCCGCCACCGTTGCCGCCGCAGGCGGCGAGCAGCAGCGCCAGGCTGGCCGCCATGGCCAGCAGTAAGCTACGCCCTCGCTTGATTCCCACCATGCTGTTGCCTCCATCTCAGGTCGCCGGCACCCGCTTGGCGACGGCCTTCCCGGCCAGCGCCGGCGATGCGTCGCACTGTACCTCACGGCCCCAAGCCGCACTACAGCTTGTCCACAGGCCGTGACCAGCCTCAGCTCCCCACCGCGCCGCCGAGATAGGCAGCCTTGACCGAGTCGTCGTCGAGTGGCTTGTAGGCCTCGTCGCTCCGCACGATGCGGCCCGTCTCCAGCACGTAGGCGCGATTCGCGCGCTGCAGCGCCATGGCCGCGTTCTGCTCCACCAGCAGGATCGTCGTGCCCTGGTTGTTGATCTCGCTGATGATCTGGAAGATCTGCGCCACAGCTTGGGCGCGAGCCCCATGACGGCTCGTCCAGCAGCAGCCGGGGATGCGACATCAGCGCGCGGCCGATCGCCAGCATCTGCTGCTCGCCGCCCGACAGCGCGCCGCCCGACTGGTTGCGCCGCTCCTGCAGCCGCGGGAAGAGGCTGAAGACGCGCCCGAGGTCCGCCCGGACCTCGGCGCGCTCCGCCCGCGGCCGCGCGTAGGCGCCCATGTCGAGGTTTTCGAGCACCGTCATGCCCGGGAAGATGCCGCGGCCCTCCGGCGCCTGGCAGATGCCCATCTCGACGCGCCGGTGCGCCGGGACGCTGAGAACGTCCTCGCCCTGGAAGCGGATCTGTCCAGAGCTGACCGGCCGCATCCCCGAGATCGTGCGAAGCGTGGTCGTCTTGCCGGCGCCGTTGCTGCCGATCAGCGTGACGACCTCGCCCTCGTCGACGTGAAGGAGATGCCCTTGAGCGCCTCGATCTTGCCGTAGTGGACGTGAACGTCCGCCAGCTCAAGAAGCATCCGCCGCCCCCAGGTAGGCCTCGATCACTCTCGGGTCCTGCTGGACCTCGCTCGGCCGTCCCTCCGCGATCTTCTCGCCGAAGTCGAGCACCGCGATCCGGTCGGAGATCCGCATGACCAGGCTCATGTCGTGGTCGATCAGCAGCACTGTATAGCCGTCGTGGCGGATGCGCTGGATCAGCCCTGCCAGCGCCTGCTTCTCCACCGTGTTGAAGCCGGCCGCCGGCTCGTCCAGCAGCAGCAGTCGCGGGCGCGTGGCGCGGTCGGCCGGAACGTGAGCACGATCAGCAGGACCGTGAAGGAGATGACGTCCTCCCATTCCGCTCCCCAGATCGCGGCGCCGTAGTTCTCGATCAGCCCCAGCGCCAGGCCACCGATGAGGGCTCCCCGCAGGTTGCCGATGCCACCCATCACCGCGGCCGTGAACGCCTTGATGCCCAGCGGGAAACCGATGTTGTACCCGGTATTCTCCAGATACACCACGTACAGCAGGCCCGCCGCGCCGGCCATCAGGCCGCCGAGCAGGAAGGTCAGGCTCACCACCCGGTCGATGTTGACGCCCATCAGCGCGGCGGTCTCCGCGTTCTGCGCCACCGCGCGCACGCCGCGCCCCAGCCGGGGTCGCGCGCACGAACCGGTCGACCTCCTGCGTCCCATCGCCTCCCAGCGCGGCGGCTCCCCGCTCGACCCGCTCCCAGCGCTGCCCATCCGCACCGAACCAGATCACGCCGTCCGGTCACACGCGAAGTCTCGTGGCCCGCTCACCGCTTGGGACCCACGAACTCGTCGAGGAGCGCCACGCTCCCGCGCCTCGCCACCGACAGGCTCACCGCGTTGTGCGGCCGCCACTCGATCCCGAGCGCATCGCACGCCCCGCCGAAGATTGCCTTGATGTCGGCCGACGAGTTGCTGAAGTGGTACCTGGGATACGGGGTGCCTTTGACCCAGTTGTTCACGCGGCAGCCATCGGAGTGGAGCAGTCCCCGCAGCAGCACGAGAGGGTGCCCTGCGCAGATGGGGCAGGCGGCCTTGGACCGATCGAAGTTGGGGGCCCGTCCTGCGAGCCAGTCTCGGACCGTCGCTCTCGATATGCCGACTCGCCGTGAAATCTGGGAGTGGTTGAATCCTTCGGCATGGAGAGCCCGCACCTGGGCAACTTCCTCTTGCGAATACACGTACGCTACCCTCCTGATGCGAGCCCGAGTGGTGTAATCCGGCAGACACGATGCCCTCAAAAGGCATTGCCCGAAAGGGCGTGCGGGTTCGAATCCCGCCTCGGGCACCAACGCTAGCACGGGAGTCGAACGAATATTCGACTCCCGTGCTGTCTGTGGAGACCCTCGTCAGCGCCCGCGGACGGCGGCGGCGAGCTCCGCGGTCAGCGAGCGCACACCTTCCACCCCCTGCTCGCCCAGGCGGCGGACCAGGGCGGTGCCCACGATGACGCCGTCGGCGAAGGTCGCCACCACTGCCGCCTGCTCAGCGTTGGAGACGCCGATGCCGGCGCAGACCGCGCGGTCGGTGTGCGTGCGGACCCTGGCGACCAGCTCGTCGATGCCCGCCGCCAGCGAGGTGCGCAGGCCCGTCACGCCGAGCGTCGCCTGGGCGTAGACGAAGCCGCGGCCGGCGCGGGCGACCGCCTCCAGGCGCTCGTCCGCCGACGTGGGGGCGGCCAGGAAGACCGGGGCGATCCCCGCCCGCTCCGCCGCGGCCAGCCACTCGCCGGCCTCCTCGGGCGGCAGGTCGGGCACCACCGCGCCGCAGGCGCCGGCGGCCGCCAGCTCCTTGGCGAAGCGCTCCGGGCCGCGGTGGGCGATCAGGTTGTAGTAGACGAGCAGCACCAGCGGGGCGTCCGTGCTGGCGGCGAGCTCGCCGACCAGGGCGAACACGTCGTCCAGGCGGGTGCCGGCGGCGAGGGCGGCCTGCACCGCCCGCTGGATCACCGGACCGTCGATGAGCGGGTCGGAGTAGGGCGGGCCGATCTCGAGGACGTCGGCGCCGGCGTCGGCCATGGCGCGGAATGCCGCCAGCGAGGTGGCGTGGTCGGGATAGCCGGCAACGCCGTAGGCGATCAGGGCGGCGCGGCCGTCGGCGCGGATCTCGGCGAGCCGCGCCTCCAGCCGCTCCAGCGGGCGCTCCGCGGGCCGCTCGGGGACCTCGGCGGCGGTCACGTCGCCACCTCCTGGCCGAGGATGCTGGCCACGGTCTCGACGTCCTTGTCGCCCCGGCCCGACAGGCACAGCAGGACGCGGGTGCCGGGGGCGACCTCGCCGCCGCGGGCGGCGGCGGCGAGCCAGCCGATGGCGTGGGCCGGCTCGAGCGCGGGCAGGATGCCCTCGGTGCGGGCGAGCAGCTTGAAGCCGTCGAGGGCGAGGCCGTCGGGCGCCTGGGTGTAGGCGACCCTGCCGCTGTCCTTCCACAGCGCGTGCTCCGGCCCGACGGCCGGGTAGTCCAGGCCGGCGGACACCGAGTGGGTCGGCACGACCTGGCCGTCGGGGTCCTGGAGCAGGTAGGAGCGGGCGCCGTGCAGCACGCCGGGCTCGCCGAGGCTGAGCGAGGCGGCGTTGTCGCCCGGCGTGGTGCCGCGGCCGCCGGCTTCGACGCCGGTGATGCGCACCTCGTCGTCGATGAAGGGTGCGAACATGCCGGCCGCGTTGGAGCCGCCGCCGACGCAGGCGATCACCAGGTCGGGCAGGCGGCCGTTGGCCTGGAGGAACTGGGCTCTGGCCTCCTCGCCGATGACCCGCTGGAGCTCGCGCACCATGACCGGGTACGGGTGGGGCCCGACGACCGAGCCGATGGCGTAGTGGGTCGTCTGGACCGTCTCGACCCAGTCGCGCAGGGCCTCGTTGATGGCGTCCTTGAGGGTGGCGGTGCCGGTGGCGACGGGGCGCACCTCGGTGCCGAGCAGGCGCATGCGCACGACGTTGAGGTGCTGGCGGCGGGTGTCCTCCTCGCCCATGTAGACGACGCACTCCTGGCCGAGCAGGGCGGCGACCGTCGCGGTGGCGACGCCGTGCTGGCCGGCGCCGGTCTCGGCGATCACCCGCGGCTTGCCCATCCGCTTGGTCAGCAGGTGCTGGCCGAGGGAGTTGTTGAGCTTGTGCGCGCCGGTGTGCAACAGGTCCTCGCGCTTGAGCCAGATGTCGGGGCCGAGCGCCTGCGACAGGCGCCGCGCCGGGGTGAGCGCGGTCGGCCGGCCGGCGTAGGAGCGCCGCAGGTCGTCCAGCTCGGCGAGGAACGCCGGGTCGGCCATGGCCTCGTCAAAGGCGACGGTCAGCTCGTCGAGGGCGGCCATGAGCACTTCGGGGACGAAGCGGCCGCCCCAGGGGCCGAAGTGGCCCAGGGAGTCGGGTGGATGGGGCACGGGCCGGGCGGTGGCGAGGTCAGACATCAAGCAGGGTCCCGGAGTTGTAGTCGTCGTAGGCCTTGAGGTCGAAGTGGCCGTGGCCACAGAGGTTGAACACGATGGTCTGCGCCCTGCCCTCCTCCTTGCAGCGCAACGCCTCATCGACCACGGCGCGGATGGCATGGGCGGGCTCCGGGGCGGGCAGGTGGCCCTCGGTGCGGGCAAACTGCACAGCCGACTCGAAGATCTTCGACTGGGGATAGGCCACGGCTTCGACGAGGCCCTCCTTGACCAGCAGGGAGATCAGCGGCGAATCGCCGTGGTAGCGCAGACCGCCCGCATGGATGGGAGCGGGAATGAAGTCAGCCCCCAACGTGTACATCTGCATCAGCGGGGTCATCCCCACCTGGTCGCCGAGGTCATAGTCGAAGCGGCCCCTGGTAAGCGTCGGCGCGGCGGTCGGCTCCACGGCGACAAAACGCGCGTCGAGCGTGCCGGCGAGCTTGTCGGCCAGCAGCGGGAAGCTGAACCCGCCGAAGTTGGACCCGCCACCGACGCAGCCGACCAGCACGTCGGGCCGCACGCCGGCCCGGGCGAGCTGAGCCTTGAGCTCGAGACCGATGACCGTCTGGTGCAGCAGGACGTGATTGAGCACGCTGCCCAGCGAATAGTGGGTGTCCGCGCGGCCGGCGGCCACCTCGACCGCCTCGGAGATGGCGATGCCCAGCGACCCCGGCGAGTCGGGCTGGTCGGCGAGCACGGCGCGGCCGGCGGCGGTCTCCCGCGACGGCGAGGGCACGACCCTGGCACCCCAGGTCTCCATCAGCGAGCGGCGGTAGGGCTTGCTGTCGTAGGAGGTGCGCACCATGTACACGGTGCAGTCCAGCCCGAAGCGGGCGCAGGCGAACGCCAGCGCGCTGCCCCACTGGCCGGCCCCGGTCTCGGTGCTGAGCCGGGTGGTGCCTTCGGCGGCATTGTAGTAGGCCTGGGCGACCGCGGTGTTGGGCTTGTGGGAGCCGGCGGGCGAGCCACCCTCGTACTTGTAGTAGATGCGCGCCGGGGTGTCCAGCGCCCGCTCCAGGTCCAGGGCACGCACCAGCGGGGTCGGCCGCCAGATCCGGTAGGCGTCCAGCACCGGCCCGGGGATGTCGATCCAGGTGTCGGTGGCGACCTCCTGCTGGATCAGCGCCATCGGGAACAGCGGGGCGAGCGCGTCGGGGCTCACCGGCTCCCTGGTCTGCGGGTGCAGGTAGGGGGCTGGCGGGGTCGGCAGCGAGGGCACGATGTTGAACCAGGCCTCTGGCATCTCGTCCTCGCGCAGCAGGGTCTTTCTCGGCTCAGCCATCTGCACCATCCTTGGTCGAGGCATTGCTGCCAGCTTGTGCATGGGAAGACCGGGCGAGCAGGCTGGCGGTGGCGGCGGGGTCGTCGGCCACCACCAGGGTCTCGCCGACCAGGACCGCGTCGGCGCCGGCGGTGGCGGCGGCCTCGACGTCGGCCCGGGTGCGGATGCCGCTCTCGGCCACCAGGGCGGCCCCGGCGGGCAGGGCGTCACGGACCGCGGCGAAGCGGCTGAGGTCCACGGTCAGCGTGGCCAGGTCGCGGGCGTTGACTCCGATCAGGGCGGCGCCGGCCTTGCCGGCGGCCGCCGCCTCCTCGCGGGTGTGGACCTCGACCAGCGCGTCGAGCCCGGCGCGTCGCGCCTCGGCAAGCAGGTCCGCGAGCCGCTGGGGGTCGAGGGCGGCGACGATCAGCAGCACCGCGTCGGCGCCCCAGGCGCGCGCCTCCCACACCTGGTACGAGGTGGTGACGAAGTCCTTGCGCAGGACCGGCAGGGAGACGGCCGCGCGCACCGCCCGCAGGTCCTCCGGGCTCCCGCCGAAATGCAGCGGCTCGGTGAGCACGCTGATGGCGCTGGCGCCGCCGCGCTGGTAGGCGGCGGCGAGCCCGCCCGGGTCGAGGTCTGGGCGCAGGTCCCCCTTGGAGGGCGAGCGCCGCTTGACCTCGGCGATCAGGGCGATCCCGCGGGACGGTGCGCGCTGGTCGGCGTCCCGGCGGGCGATGGCGGCGCGGAAGCCGCGCGGCGCGGGCGCCGCCGCTGCCGCCTCGCGCACGGCCGCGAGCGGCAGGCGCTCAGCGCGGCGCTCCGCCGCAAGACGCGCACCGGCGCTGGCGCGCGTGAGGAAGCTTCCTCGACCAGACACGCGCAGGATTCTATCGGGGCCGGCTCCTCGAGTCCCCCGGGGATCCTCAGGCGCGCCGCTGGGTTGGCAGCTCGCGGCGGGCCGGCGGCGGCGGGGTCGAGCCGCGCGGCGGGGGCAGGGCGAGGCGGAACGCCATGCCGCCCCAGCCGTGCTCGCGGCCGGACTCGGCGCGGATGGCCACGCCCATCGCGTCGCACAGCGCCTTGACGATCGCCAGGCCGAGCCCGGAGCCGACCGCCCGCGTGCCGCGGTAGCGCGACCACAGGTAGCCGCGGTCGAAGGCGTGGGGCAGGTCCTCCGGCGCGATCCCCGGGCCGCGGTCGACGACGGCGACCTCGACCCAGCCGGCGTCCAGCGCCCTGGCCATGACCAGCACCGGGTGGCCGCCGGGGCTGGAGCGGGTGGCGTTGTCCAGCAGGTTGTCCAGCACCTGGCGCAGCCGCCCGGGGTCGACGTGGGCGAGCAGGGGGCCGTCGGGGATCCGCTGCTCCACGGGGATCTCCTTGGAGGCCGCGCGGTCCGCCGCCGCCGCGACCGACTCGCGCAGCACCGCGCCGACGTCGGCGTCGACCGGGCTCACCTCGAACTGGCCGCGGCCGAGCCGGGCCAGATCGAGCAGGTCGCGCACCAGCCGCGCCAGCCGCAGGGTCTCGCCGTGGATGCGCTCCAGGCTGCGCTGGCGCGCCTGCGGCTCGGAGACGGTGCCGTCCAGCAGCGCCTCGGTGTAGCCCTGGACCGCGGTGAGCGGGGTCTTCAGCTCGTGGCTGACGCTTGCCAGGAAGGCTCGCTGCTCTGCCTGGCTGCGCTCCAGGTCCGCGGCCATCTCGTTGAACGCCGCGCCGACCTCGGCGACCTCGTCGTCGCCCTCGATCCGCACCCGCGTGGACATGTCGCCGGCGCCGAGGTCGCGGGCGGCGGCGGCGAGCCGGCGCAGGGGGGCGGTGAGCCGGCGGGCGAGCACCCAGGCGACCGCGGCGGCGATCGCCACCGCCACGGCGGTGGCCAGCAGCAGCCGCCCGAGGACCCCGCTGACGGCGCCGACGCCGAGCCGGCCCAGCGAGTGGGCGAGCAGGATGCCGTCGAGCCGCACGCCCTGGTTGGTCTGCAGCGGCTCGGCGAGCGGCGCCACCGCGTAGACCACGCCGCCGCGGGTGCCGGTCACCACCGATTTCGGGCCGAGCGCCGAGCGCAGGTCGATGTCGGGCGCCGGCGCGATGGCGCGGGCGCCGCGCAGGCGGTCGCGCAGCGGCGCGCAGGTCCCCAGGTGCGGCGCGCCGGCCGAGTCGACCAGGTACAGCTCGGTCTGGACCGCCCGCAGGGCGGCGATGGTGACGCAGCCCTGCCGTTGCAGCAGCAGGGCCCCGCTGGCCGAGATCGCCTCCGCCTGGTCGCTGAGCTGCTGCTCGAGGCCTCTGGCCGCGGCGACGCGGACCAGCGAGAAGGTGACAACGCCGATGATCACCGCCGCAAGGGCGACCACGCCGACGAACGCCCACAGCAGGCGGCCCCGCAGCGATCTCAGCCCCGCCTCGCGCGCCGCGGACGCCACCACCCAGGTCCGGTCGCGGTCCCGCCCGCCGCCCGTCGGTTCGCTCGTCCGGCTCATCGTGGCTCAGATCTGGTCGTCGGCCTTGTAGCCGACGCCGCGGATGGTGCGGATCGGGGCGTGCTCGCCGAGCTTGGCCCGCAGCTGGCGGATGTGCACGTCCACGGTGCGGGTGTCGGCGGGAAAGGCGTAGCCCCAGACCCGCTCGAGGATCTGGTCGCGGGTGAGCACCAGGCCGCGGTTGCGGACAAGGTAGGAGAGCAGGTCGAACTCGCGGGCGGTCAGGTCGACGCGCTGGCCCTCGAAGATCACCTCGCGGCGGGCCGGGTCGACGGTGAGGCTGCCCAGGTGCATGGCCGGCTCGGGCCCGTCGGGCGGCTCCGGCTCGGCTCGCCGGAGCACGGCCTTGACCCGGGCGACCAGCTCGCGCGGGGAGAACGGCTTGGTGACGTAGTCGTCGGCGCCGAGCTCGAGGCCGAGCACGCGGTCGGCCTCTTCCTCGCGGGCGGTGACCACGATGATCGGCACCCTGCCGGCCCGGTCGCGCAGGGCGCGGGTCACCTCGAAGCCGTCCATGCCCGGCAGCATCAGGTCGAGGACCACCAGGCGCGGCCGCTCGCTGCCGACCGCGGCCAGGCCGGAGCGGCCGTCGCTGCGCCACACCACGCGGAAGCCGTCGCGCTCCAGGTAGAGCCTGATCAGGTCGGCGATCGACTCCTCGTCCTCGACCACGAGGATGGTCCCCTTGCCGCCCGTGGCCGTGTGCTCCACGCTCACCTGCCCTCTCCCCGAGGCTCGCCGGTCACCGCCGCTCAGCCATTGCTAGCATCCCTCCATCAGGTTCGGGCCGCGACCAGCAAATGTTCGAGCCAGATAAAGCGCCTGCGTGGGATGCCTCGGGCGGCCGCCGGCCGTCGCCGGCGGGCCGCGGCGTGCCTGGCGGATCAGTCGCCCTCCCAGGGCGGCTCGTCGTCGGCGGCGGGCGTGGGCGGCTGCCGGTCGGGCGGCGCCCGGAAGGCGGCGCCGAGCGCCGGCCAGCGCGCCCCGCGGCGCACGGCCTCCACCCCCGCAAGGCCCAGCAGCAGACCGCCGGCGGCGACGAGGACGGGGCCGGTCCGCGGCGTCTGGACCCGCAGCGACTGCCCTGGCGCCACGCCGATGACCTCGCCGTGGCGCGCGCGCGCCTCGGCCTCGGCACGGGCCACGCCGGCCACGCCGATGGCCTGGGCGAGCAGCGTGACGCCGAGGGCCAGCAGCGCGAGGCCGACCAGCCAGCGGCCGCGGCCCCGCGTGACGGCGATGCCGACGACCAGCACCAGCGCGAGCAGGGCGAGGCCCGAGAACGGGGCGAGGTCGTTGCCGTGCAGGGGCGTGCTGCCGCCGGGCGCCCGGCCGAAGGGCGGGATCGCGACCGTGGTGTCGAGCAGCGCCCACGGCCGTCCAGCGCCGATCACCGCCAGCAGCACCCCGGCAACCAGCACCAGCAGCGCCACCTGCAGCGAGCGCCGGTCGCCCGCTGACGGCGCCAGCGACCGCGCGCGCACGGCCGGCACGGCGCGGCCTACCCCTCGTGCCCCGGCGGCCGCGCGCGGGCGCGCTCCGGGAGCACCTCCGCGGCGGCGACCGCGGCCAGCAGCGCGCGGGCCTTGGCCTCGGTCTCGCGCTCCTCGCGCTCCGGGACCGAGTCGGCCACCACGCCGGCGCCGGCCTGGCAGTAGGCGGTGCCGCCCACGAACACGCAGGTGCGGATGGTGATGCAGGTGTCCAGGTTGCCGGAGAAGTCGAAGTAGCCGACGCAGCCGGCATAGGGCCCGCGGCGATGGCGCTCCAGGTCGTCGATGATCTCCATCGCCCGCACCTTGGGCGAGCCGGACACGGTGCCGGCCGGGAAGGAGGCCGCCAGCACGTCGAACGGGGTGACGCCGTCGGCCAGCTCCCCCACGACGTCAGAGACCAGGTGCATCACGTGCGAGTAGCGCTCCACCCGCATGAAGTCGTTGACCCGCACGGTGCCGGGCCGGCACACCCTGCCGAGGTCGTTGCGGGCCAGGTCGACGAGCATCACATGCTCGGCGCGCTCCTTCTCGTCGGCCTTGAGCTCCTCCTCCAGGCTCAGGTCGGTGCCGCTGTCGGCGCCGCGCGGCCGCGTGCCGGCGATCGGCCGCATGGTGGCGCCGCGGCCCTGCACGGTGACCAGCACCTCCGGAGAGGAGCCCGCCAGCGTGACCCCGGGCAGGCGCAGGAAGTACATGTAGGGCGACGGGTTCACCACCCGGAGCACCCGGTAGACGTCGAACGGGTCGGCGTCGGTGGCGACCGAGAAGCGCTGCGACGGGACCACCTGGAAGATGTCACCGGCGCGGATGTGCTCCTTGGCGATCTCGACCATCTGCTGGTAGCGCCCGGGAGGCAGGTCGCTGGTGGCCTTGGCCGGTGGCCCGGCGGCCGGCAGCGGCGTCGGCGGGCTGGGGCTCGCCACGGCAAGCCGCTCCGCCAGCTCGTCGAGCCTGCGCGTGGCGGCGGTGTGCGCCTCCTCGAGGTCGACCGCCTCGCTCACCAGCACGTTGGCGACCAGGGCCAGGCGCTGCCCCAGGTGGTCGAACACCACCACCGAGCGCGGCAGCACCAGCACCGCGTCGGGCAGCTCAAGGTCGTCGTCCGTCCGGTCGGGAAGGCGCTCCAGCTCGCGCACGGCGTCGTAGGCGAGGTAGCCGACGGCGCCGGCGTACAGCGGCGCGAGCCCCGGGATCGCCGGCGAGCGCAGCCGCTCGAGGGCGGCTCGCAGCACCGCCAGCGGTGGTCCGTCGGGCAGCCCGTCGGGTGGGTCCCCTGTCCAGGTGACCCGCCCGTCGCGGGCGACGAAGGTGGCGAACGGGTCGGTGCCGATGAACGAGAACCGGCCCCAGCGCTCGCCGTGCTCGACGCTCTCGAGCAGCACCGACCCCTCGCCGCCGCCGAGCTTGCGGAAGGCGCTCACCGGGGTCTCCAGGTCGCCGAGCAGCTCGCGCCACACCGGCACCACCGAGTACTCCTTGGCGAGCCGGACGAACTCGTCGAGCGAGGGTCGCAGGCCCCCGGGCCCTGACGCCACGACGCTCATGGCCGGGCCTCCACGCGCGCGGCGGGCAGCTCCTGGTCGAAGCAGCTGCGGGCGCCGGTGTGGCAGGCGGCGCCGACCTGCTCGACGCGGACCAGCAGGGTGTCGCGGTCGCAGTCGGTGTGGACCGTGTGGACGTACTGCCGATGCCCTGATGTCTCGCCCTTCTGCCAGTGCTCGCGGCGCGAGCGGCTCCAGAACCAGGTGCGGCCGGTGGTGAGCGTCCGGCGCACGGCCTCGGCGTCCATCCAGCCGACCATCAGCACGGTGGCGTCGGCGTGGTCCTGGATCACCGCGGTCACCAGGCCCTGGGCGTCAAATTTCAGCTCGGCGATGAGCTCGGCCAGGTCGGTTGTCCGGGTCGGCACCGGGTCGGGCACGGGGGGGCTCCTTCGGAGGATCCGTTTCGCGGGGAGTCCGCTTCTCGGGGCGTTGCGTCAAGGCTGCCATGCTATCCCTGACCCGGTCGCTCAGCGGTGGCCCTTGGTGTTGTCCACAGAAATTCGACTCTACCTACACGGACCGACAGCGATCTGCCATCGTGGTTCCAGCGCCGACCACCGGGGGCCGGGCGCAGGATGCGGACGACCGCGACGACACGGTGCCCCCGATACCGACGAGGAGGGGGTGACAACCGGTGCCGACCCAGCCGGAGCAGGCGAAGGCCGAGGTCCTGGAGCGGATCGTCGCCACCATCCGCGATCGCCTGCCCGCCGACCAGGCCGACCAGGCGGAGTCGTTCGCGAGACAGCTCTACCAGAGGGCCGACCCCGAAGACCTGCTCGAGCGCGCGGTCCCCGACCTGTACGGGGCCGCCGTGGCGGAGTGGGGCTTCGCCCGCCAGCGCACCCGCGGGGCCGCCAAGGTGCGCGTCTACAGCCCGCGCTTCGAGGAGCACGGCTGGCGCTCTGTCCACTCCGTGGTCGAGATCATCACCGACGACATGCCGTTCCTGGTCGACTCGGTGTCGATGGAGCTCAACCGCCAGGGTCTCACCATCCACCTGCCGCTCCACCCGGTGCTCACGGTGCGCCGCGACGACGCCGGCACGCTGCTCCAGGTCCTCCCCGACGACGCGGCGCCCCACGAAGGCCTGCGCGAGTCGGTGATCCACATCGAGGTCGACCGGCAGACCGAGCCGGCGGTGCTCGAGCGGCTCCGCGACGGGATCGAGCGGGTGCTCGTCGACGTGCGCGCCGCCTCCGAGGACTGGGCGCCGATGCGCGAGCGGGTACGAGAGATCCTCACCCGGCTCGGCGACGAGCCGCCGCCGGTCGACCGCGAGGAGCTGGCGGAGGCGCGGGCGCTGCTCGAGTGGATCGACCAGGGCCACTTCACCTTCCTCGGCTACCGCGCCTACGACCTCGAGGTCCAGGACGGCGCCGACGTGCTGCGCCCCGTCCCCGGCACCGGCCTCGGCATCCTGCGCGAGACCGCCGACAAGCCGCAGTCGGGCAGCTTCGCCAAGCTGCCGCCGGAGGTGCGCCGCCTGGCGCGCGAGCCGCACCTGCTGGTGCTCACCAAGGCGAACTCGCACGCCACCGTGCACCGGCCCTCCTACCTCGACTACATCGGCGTCAAGCGCTTCGACGCCGACGGCCAGGTGGTCGGCGAATGGCGCTTCCTCGGCCTGTACACCGCGGCCGCCTACAACCGGAACCCGCGTGACATCCCGGTGCTGCGACACAAGGTCAACCGCGTGCTGCAGCGCGCCGGCCTGGTACCGGGCGGGCACGACTGGAAGGCGCTGCTCAACATCCTCGAGACCTTCCCGCGCGAGGAGCTGTTCCAGATCTCCGAGGACCTGCTCATCGAGGTCGCCATGGGCATCCTGCGGCTCGAGGAGCGCCGCCGCGTGCGCCTGTTCCTGTGGCACGACCGCTACCGCCGCTTCGTCTCGTGCCTGGCGTACGTGCCGCGCGACCGCTACACCACCGCCGTCCGCCGCCGCATCGAGCAGGTGCTCAAGCAGGCGCTGCGGGGCGAGAGCGTCGACTTCACGGTGCGGCTGTCGGAGTCGGTGCTCGCGCGGCTGTACTTCATCATCCGGCTGCCGGAGGGCGGCTCAGCGGATGTGGACGTGCGCAAGCTCGAGGCCAAGCTCGCCGAGGCGACGCGCTCGTGGAGCGACGAGCTGCACGACGCGCTCTTCGAGCAGCAGGGCGAGGAGGTGGGCAACCGGCTGTACGCGCGCTACGCCGAGGCCTTCCCGGCAGCCTATCTCGAGGACTTCCCTGCCCGCGGCGCGGTCTACGACATCCAGCGTCTCGAGCTGCTCGCCGCGGGCCAGCCGCTGTGCATGAGCCTGTACCGCCCGCTCGAGGCGCCCGGCGGGACCCTGCGCTTCAAGCTGTTCTGGTCCCAGCGGCCGCTGCCGCTCTCCCAGATCGTGCCCATGCTCGAGGCGATGGGCGTACAGGTGGTCGAGGAGCGCCCCTACGAGGTGCGGCCCCGCGGGGGGGCGCCGGCGTGGATCCACGACATCGGCCTCGCCTACCGCCACGAGTCCGAGCTCGACCTGCACGAGGTGCGCGAGCGGTTCCAGGAGGCCTTCACCCGCACAGTGCGCGGCGACGCCGAGAGCGACGGCTTCAACCAGCTCGTGCTCGCCGCCGGCCTCACCTGGCGCGAGATCGTCGTGCTCAGAGCCTGCTGCAGGTACCTGCGCCAGACCAGGCTCACCTTCAGCCAGAGCTACATGGAGGAGGCGCTGGCCGCCAACCCGGCCATCGCCCGGCTGCTGGTCGAGTTGTTCCGTGCCCGCTTCGACCCCGACCTGGAGGTGCCGGGGGAGGGCCACGCCGGCGACCGCGCGGCCGCCGTCGCCGACCTCGAGCGCCGCGCCGACGCGGCCATCGACGCGGTGGCCAACCTCGACCAGGACCGCATCCTGCATGCCTTCCTCACCCTGTTGCAGGCGATGACCAGGACCAACTTCTTCCAGCGCGACGGCGACGGTGCGCCCAAGCAGTACCTGGCGTTCAAGCTGGACCCGGCCAGGGCGCCGAGCCTGCCGCGCCCGCGGCCGATGTTCGAGATCCTCGTGTACGCGCCCCGCACCGAGGCGGTGCACCTGCGCGGCGGCAGGGTCGCGCGAGGCGGCATCCGCTGGTCGGACCGGCGCGAGGACTTCCGCACGGAGGTCCTCGGCCTGATGAAGGCGCAGATGGTCAAGAACGCCGTGATCGTGCCCGCCGGCGCCAAGGGCGGCTTCGTGGTCAGGCGGCCGCCGGAGGCGGGCGGCCGCGAGGCGCTCCTGGCCGAGGTGGCCGCCTGCTACGAGATCTTCATGCGCGGTCTGCTCGACCTGACCGACAACCGCGTGGACGGCCGGATCGTGCCACCACCGCGAGTGATCCGCTACGACGGCGACGACAGCTACCTGGTCGTGGCCGCCGACAAGGGCACGGCCACCTTCTCCGACCTGGCCAACTCGATCGCGGCGGAGTACGGCTACTGGCTGGACGACGCCTTCGCCTCCGGCGGCTCGACCGGCTACGACCACAAGGGGATGGGCATCACCGCCCGCGGCGCGTGGGAGTCGGCCAAGCGGCATTTCCGCGAGCTCGGCGTGGACGTGCAGGCCACCGACTTCACCGTGATCGGCATCGGCGACATGTCCGGCGACGTGTTCGGCAACGGCATGCTGCTGTCACGGCACCTGAAGCTGATCGGCGCCTTCAACCACCAGCACGTCTTCCTCGACCCGGATCCGGATCCCGAGGCCAGCTACGGCGAGCGCGAGCGCCTGTTCCACCTCCATGGCTCCTCGTGGGCCGACTACGACCGCTCGCTCATCTCCGCCGGCGGCGGCGTCTGGCCGCGGACGGCCAAGTCGATCCCGCTCGCACCCGAGGCGCGGCGCGCGCTGGGCGTCGACACCGCGGCGCTGACCCCGAACGAGCTGATCAGCGTGCTGTTGCGGGCGCCGGTGGACCTGCTGTGGAACGGCGGCGTCGGCACCTACGTCAAGGCGACCACTGAGCGCGACGCCGACGTCGGCGACCGCACCAACGACGCGGTCCGCGTCGACGCCGCCGAGCTGCGCTGCCGCGTGGTGGTCGAGGGCGGAAACCTCGGCTTCACCCAGCTCGGACGCATCGAGTACGCGCTGTCCGGCGGGCGCATCAACACCGACTTCATCGACAACTCCGGCGGGGTCGACACCTCCGACCACGAGGTCAACATCAAGATCCTGCTGAACTCCGTGGTCGCGGCCGGGGACATGACCCGCAAGCAACGCGACCAGCTGCTCGCGGAGATGCGGGACGAGGTGGCCGAGGCGGTGCTGCTGGACAACTACCGCCAGGTCCAGGCGCTCAGCACCACCGCCGCACACGCGCCGGAGCTGCTCGAGGAGCACGCCCGCCAGATCCGTCGCCTGGAGCGGGCCGGCTCGCTCGACCGCAGGCTCGAGTTCCTGCCGAGCGACGAGGAGCTGGCCGAGCGCGGCGCGGCACGGCGCGGCCTCACCCGGCCCGAGCTGGCCGTCCTGCTCGCCTACAGCAAGGTCATCCTCAAGGAGGAGCTGCTCGCCTCCGACGTGCCCGAGGACCACTATCTCTCCGACGACCTCGAGCGCTACCTGCCCGCCAAGCTGCGCGAGCAGTTCCGCCAGCACGTGCGCGACCATCCGCTGCGGCGCGAGATCATCGCCACCTACGTCGCCAACAGCATGATCAACCGCGTCGGCAGCACCTTCATGCACCGGCTGCACGAGGAGACCGGTGCGACCGGCACCGACATCGCCCGCGCCTACACGGTCTCCAGAGAGGTCTTCGACGCCCGCCGGCTGTGGAAGGAGATCGGGCGGCTCGATGACGTCGTGCCGGCCCAGGTGCAGACCGCGCTGATGACCGACGGCCGCCGCCTGATCGAGCGCGCCAGCCGCTGGCTGCTGCGCAACCGCCACCAGCCGCTGGACATCGCCGCGGCCGTGTCCCATTTCGCGCCGGGCGTCGCGGCTCTGGGCCAGGAGCTGCCGAAGCTGCTCGCTCCCGCCGAGAGCACGGCGCTGCGGCTGGCGGCCGAGCGCTTCGTCGCCCAGGAGGTCCCGATCGACCTGGCCACCCGGGTGGCCAGCCTCGACACCCTGCACTCGGCGCTCGATGTCATCGAGGTGGCGAGTGCCAACGACGAGACGGTCGAGGCGGTCGCCGCGGTGTTCTTCGCCCTCGGCGCCCGGCTGGACCTGCACTGGCTGCGGGTCCAGATCGGCCGGCTGCCGGCGGGGTCGCGCTGGCAGGCGCTCGCCCAGGCGGCCCTGCGCGACGACCTTTCCGCTGAGCAGCGCCAGCTCACCGCGCGGGCCCTGCAGCACGGCGGCAGCGGACTGGACGCCGAGGCGGTGATCGACGCCTGGGTGTCGGACAACCGCGCCGCGGTCGACCGCTACCAGGGCATGCTCGAGGACCTGAAGCAGGTCGACGGCCCTGACGTGGCAATGCTCTCGGTCGCGCTGCGCGAGATCCGCAATCTCGGGATGGAGGTGCCGTGACGCCCCCGCCGTTCGGCGACCCCGCCGCGCCCGCCCGGGGGGCGGGGCCCTACGACGCTCCCCCTGAAAGCTGCGCGGCCCGCCGCTGCGTGGTGGAGGACACCACCCAGGCGAGGCGCTCGTCGAAGTCGCGCACGAGCGCCAGCGAGCGGTGCGGCCCGAGCGCGGCGGACAGCTCGGATGCGCGCCGCACGATCGGGTCGATCAGGTACTCGCCGGGCATGTCGAGCACCTCCACCGCCATCTGGCTCGCCTCGGCCGGATAGCCGAGCTGGCCCTGCGCCGCGGCCAGGTCCAGGCGCGCCATCGCCTTGGCGGCCGCCGTGTCGCGCAGCTCCAGGGCCCGCTCCACGTGCCGCTTGGCCTGCTTCGGCAGGTCCAGCCACAGGCAGGCGGTGCCGCAGTACTGCTCGAACTCCCCGGCGCTGAACGAGAACACCCCGCCCAGGCCGCGGTCGTCGTGCGCCGACTCGACCGCCCGGCTGCCGCGCGCGACCGCCTCCAGCACCCCGCGGCGGTCGCCCATGCGCGCCAGCGCCCTGGCCTCACCCCAGCTCGCCAGCTGCGCGCGCGCCAGGGGATTGGGCGCGAACCCCTGCCCCTCCCTGGCCAGGCGCAGCGCAGCCTCGATCCTGCCGTCGTACAGCGCCACCATGCTCTGCGCCCCCCGCACCCAGGCGATGAGCCCGTGATGGCCGGCGGCCTCGCCCAGCCGACCGGCGGCGCCGAGGTGGGCCCTGGCGGCGGTGTAGTCGCTCAGGTGGAACGAGAGGTTGCCGAGCAGGGCCGACAGCCAGCCGGCGACCAGGTGCAGGTGGCGGACCTGCCGCCGCGGCTGCGGCTGCTCCAGCATGGTGCCGACGAGCTGGCGGCACTGGCGCACCTGGTCGAACAGCATGGCGGCCGGCGTGGCCCAGTAGACGCGGGCGTAGTGCTCCACCGCCAGCTCGAGCTGCTCATGGGTGACCGGGCCCCCGCCGGGTCCCTCGACGTGCAGCGTGAGGCGCAACGACTCCAGAACCGCGCCCAGTCCGGTCCAGAGCGTCGTGCGGAGGAAATGCGACCGGTTCGCGGCTGACCTCGATTCCTCGTGCGACTGGTGCTGGTTCGGCGCCGCGTCAAGCTCGCCGCGATCCTGCGTTGATGAGGTCGTTTGCGATGCTGTGCTCGCTAGAGTGTATAGGGGAGGTTCGTCCGGGACTCGAGGATCCTCGCCGCGCCGCTGCCGCTGCCGCCCGCTGCGCTGCCTTGCGGTCTCCAGCAGCAGCACGGGGAAGCGCCTGACGAGGCTGCGGCCGCCCCCCAGCAGTGCGTCCATGGTCTCGATGAAGTCGGGCGACGGCGTGACGTCGCCGTTCTCGACCCTGCCGATGTGCGAGCGGGACCAGCGCCCACCGCTCAGCTCAGCCAGCTCCTGCTGTGTCAGGCCGGCGCCGATTCGCAGGTTGTAGAGCTCATCACCGAGCTGCCGGACCGCTGAGCTGGCCGGATCGATGGACCGAGGCTCCCAACGCCGCGCCACTTCCCAGTCACCCCCAATGCCGCTGACCGGAAGCATCGTTTCTAGTTGGCCGCATGCGTCGAAGGTGTTTTCCTGATTAGAACGCACATTGCATCCGCTGGACCACCTTAACTGACAAGGGTATACCTTATGGACTGAAGCTCTCAGTACAGTCGATTACGACTGTCAGTCACAGCTCGTCACAGCGGTGAAATGAGTCGGCGATCGCGATGCAGACGCGGTCAGGACCTCAAAAGGGGGACCATGATGCTTCGCACCAGCGCCGCAACCGGCCAGGGGGCGATCGGCATGAGCGCTCGCGAGGAGCACGGCCACAAGAACGGCCGGGCTGCCTTGCGCCGGACGCGCGACGGACAGTGGTCAGAACGGCTGCTGCGGACCTCGGAGGTCGCCGAGCTGTTCAGCGTCAGCTCGAGGACCGTCAGGGAGTGGGCACGGCGTGGGCTGCTGCCGACGATCCGCACGCCGGGGGGGCAGCACCGCTTCCCCGAGCGTCCGGTGCGGGAGCTGCTCCAGCGCGTCCGTGGCGGTCCCGAGGAGCGCTGACACAGCGCTCGACGGCGGGCCGGTCCCTACCGCCGAACGGGCAGACCGGCGGTGGCCAGCGCCTGCTTGACCTCGGCGATCGAGAACTGGCCGAAGTGGAAGACGCTGGCGGCCAGGACCGCGTCGGCGCCGGCCTGACAGGCGGCGACGAAGTGGTCCAGGCTGCCAGCTCCCCCGCTGGCGATCACGGGCACCTCGACGGCGCTGGTCATCGCCTTGACCAGGGCGAGGTCGTAGCCGGTGCGCTGGCCGTCGGCGTCCATGCTGGTGACCAGCAGCTCGCCGGCGCCGCGCCGCGCCCCCTCCTCGGCCCAGGCGAGCGCGTCGCGCCCTGTGGGGGTGCGGCCGCCGTCGACGACGACCTCCCAGCCACGGCCGTCGGGCCTGCGGCGCGCGTCGATCGCCAGCACCATGCACTGCACCCCGTAGGTGTCCGCCCCCGCCGAGAGCAGCTCAGGGTCGCGCACCGCCGCGGAGTTCACCGAGACCTTGTCGGCCCCGGCCCGCAGCAGCCTGCCGACGTCCTGGACCGCCCGCACGCCACCCCCGACCGTGAGCGGGATGAACACCTGCTCGGCGGTGCGGGCGACCACGTCGTACAGGGTGTCGCGTGCCTCCACCGTCGCGGTGATGTCGAGGAACACCAGCTCATCGGCCCCTTCGGCGTCGTAGACGGCCGCAAGCTCGACCGGGTCGCCGGCGTCGACGAGGTTGACGAACGACACGCCCTTGACCACCCGGCCGGCCGTCACGTCCAGGCAGGGGATGATCCGCCGCGCCAGGGTCATGGCAGCTCCCCGGTGGCGAGGGTGGCGAGCGCCTCGGCGACGGTGAAGCGTCCGGCGTACAGGGCCTTGCCGACGATCACGCCCTCCAGGCCACGCGCGCCCAGAGGCGTCAGTGCGCGCAGGTCGTCGAGGCTGGAGACCCCGCCGGAGGCGATCACCGGCCGCTCGGTGGCGGCCAGCAGCTCCTCGAGGCTGGCCAGCGCCGGCCCGCTCAGCATGCCGTCCCTGGCCACCTCGGTGTGGATGAAGCGGCGGCAGCCGGCCACGTCCAGCCGCGCGAGGGTCTCGAACAGGTCCCCGCCGCTGGCCGTCCAGCCACGGGCCTGGAGCACGCGACCGCGGGCGTCCAGGCAGACCGCGACCGCCTCGCCGTGGCGCCGGCACGCCTCGACAACCCACTCGGCCCGCTCAAGGGCCGCGGTGCCGACGACCACCCTTGCCGCCCCGAGGTCCAGCAGCGCCTCGAGGTCGTCCACGGTGCGGAGCCCGCCGGAGGCCTCGACCCGCACGGGAGCGACCGCCTTGATGATGCCGGCGATCTGCTGGCGGTTGCGCGGGCCGCGGCCGAACGCGGCGTCGAGGTCCACGACGTGGAGCCACTCGGCCCCTTGGGCCGCGAACGCGCCGGCCGCCTCGAGCGGGTCGCCGTAGGCCGTCTCGCTACCGAGCGCGCCCTGGACCAGGCGCGCGGCCTGGCCGTCGAGCAGGTCGACGGCCGGCAGCAGGGTGAGGGTCATGCGCGCCGCGCCTCGTCGACGAAGTTGCTGAGCAGGGCGAGCCCGTTGGCCCCCGATTTCTCCGGGTGGAACTGGCTGCCGAAGAGGTTGTCGCGTTCGACCGCGGCGGCGAACGGCCCGCCGTAGTCGCACACCGCGGCGACCGCCGGGCCGCCGGCCTCGGGTGCGTAGGAGTGGACGAAGTAGAAGCGCGTGCCGTCGGGCAGGCCGGCGAACAGGCGGCTGCCCGGCTGGACCTTCACCTCGTTCCAGCCGATGTGGGGCACCTTGACGGTGCCGGGCAGGCGGCGCACGGTGCCTGGGACCGCGCCGATGCCGTCGTGGACCGGGCCCTCCTCGCTGCCCTCGAAGACGAGCTGCATGCCGACGCAGATGCCGAGCAGCGGCCGGCCTCCCCGGATCCAGGCCGACACCGCCGCGGGACCGCCGACGCGGCCGAGGCCGGCCAGGCAGGCGCCGTAGGCGCCGACGCCGGGCACCACCAGCGCGGCCGCGCCTTCGGCCGCCGCCACCGCCGGCACCACCCGCACGTCGGCCCCGGCCCGGTCGAGCGCCTTGGTGGCCGAGTGGAGGTTGCCGACCCCATAGTCCAGTACCGCAACGGGTGGCCGTCTCATGCCAGGGTTCCTTTCGTGCTGCCCGAGCCGGCGCGCGGGTCGGGGGTGCAGGCCTCGCCGAGCGCGCGGGCGAGCGCCTTGAAGCAGGCTTCCAGGGCGTGGTGCGGCAGGTCGCCGGCCTCGAGCACCACGTGCACCGTGCAGCGGGCGCCGGCGACCACCGCCTCGAGCAGATGACGGGCCTGGCGCGGGTCGAAGTTGCCGAGCTCGCCGGGAGCCGCCGCCACGGCCACCTGCCAGACCAGGTAGGGCCGGCCCGACAGGTCGACGGCGGCGCGCGCCCTGGCCTCGTCCAGGGGCACCGTGGCGTCGCCGAAGCGGCGCACCCCGGACTTGTCGCCGAGCGCCTGGCCGAGCGCCTGGCCGATGGCGGTGCCGGTGTCCTCCACGGTGTGGTGCGAGTCCACCTCGAGATCGCCCTTGGCGCGGACGGCCAGGTCGAAGCGGGCGTGCCTGCCGAGCTGGCAGAGCATGTGGTCCAGGAAGGGCACGCCGGTGTCGGCGCTGGCCTGGCCCCGGCCGTCCAGGTCGAGCTCGACGGCGACCTCGACCTCGCTGGTGCGCCGCTCGACGCGGGCGCTGCGCGGTGCCTCCATCAGGTGAGCTCCGCCTCGAGGGCCCGCAGGAAGGCGTCGTTGTCCGCCGGCGTGCCGATCGTGACCCGCAGGTGCCGGTCGAGCGTCGGGTAGCCGGAGACGTCGCGGACCAGCACGCCACGGTCCAGCAGGCCGCGCCACAGCCGCCTGGGCGCGATCGCGGTGGAGAAGCAGAGGAAGTTCGCGCCGCTGGGCATGACCTCGACCTCTGGCAGGGCGTCGAGCGCCGCGGCGACACGCTCGCGCTCGCGCTCGGTGACGGGGATGTGGTCCATCAGGTCGCCGACGTGGGCCAGCGCCCGCAGGGCGGCCGCCTGGGTGATGGCCGACAGATGGTACGGAAGGCGCACCAGCCGCAGCCCGTCGACCACGGCGGGGTCGGCGAGCAGGTAGCCCAGGCGCAGCCCCGCCATGCGGAACGCCTTGGAGAAGGTGCGCGTGACCACGAGGTTCGGGAAGCTCGGCAGCAGGTCGGCCGCTCGCGACCGGCCGAACTCGCCGTAGGCCTCGTCGACCACCACCAGCCCTGGCGCGGCGCGGCAGATGGCCGCGATCGCGTCGCGGCTGGTCACCTCGCCGGTCGGGTTGTTCGGCGAGCACCAGAAGATGAGGTCGGCGCCCGCGTCGGCCACCAGCTCGGCGGCGACGTCCGGGGTGATGGGCAGGTCGCGCGGCTGCACCCGGGCGATGACCCGCGTGCCGGTCGCCCGCGCGATGAGGGTGTGCATCGCGTAGGTGGGCTCGACCACCAGCGCCGAGCGGCCCGGCCCGGCGAACGCCAGCAGGAGCTGCTGGAGCACCTCGTTGGAGCCGTTGGCGGCCCAGGTGCCCTCGAGCCCGTGGCCGGCGTGCCTGGCCAGCGCCTCGCGCAGCTCGGTCGCCTCGCGGTCCGGATAGCGGTGCAGCTCCAGCCCGCGGATCGTGCCGGCGATGTCGTCCAGCACCGCCGCGGGCACCGGGTAGCCCGTCTCGTTGGTGTTGAGCCGCACGGGCACGTCGAGCTGCGGCGCGCCGTAGGGCGTCAGGTCGGCGAGATCGTCGCGCACCCGCACGCCCGGCGCGCGGTTGGTGGTGCCGCGCGCGCTCACCGGCGGTCCCCCGGCGCGGCGCCGGTCCCGGCCGCCAGGCGCACGGCCACCGCCCGGCCGTGGGCGGGCAGCCCCTCGGCCCGTGACAGCGCGGCCACCGCGGGCGCCGCCTCGGCCAGCGCGGCGCGGTCGTACTCGACCACCTGCATCGGCCGGAGGAAGTCGAAGGTCGACAGGCCACCACTGAACCGGGCGGTGCCGGCGGTCGGCAGGACGTGGTTGCTGCCCGCCGCGTAGTCGCCGAGCGCGACCGGCGCCCACGGCCCGACGAACACCGCGCCGGCGTTGCGCACGCTGGCGGCCAGCGCGGCGGCGTCCTCGACCAGCAGCTCGAGGTGCTCGGGGGCGAAGGCCTCCGCCACCCGCAGCATCGCCTCGCGGCCGTCGCACAGCACCACGGCGGACTGGCCGGCGAGGGCGCGCTCGACCAGCTCGCGCCGGGGCGTGGCGGCCACCTCCTCGGCGAGGATCGGCTCGACCGCCTTCCACAGGTCCGGCTCGTCGGTCACCAGCAGGCACGCGGCGAGCGGGTCGTGCTCGGCCTGGGCCACCAGGTCGACCGCGACCAGGCGGGGATCGGCGCCGGCGTCGGCGAGGACCGCGATCTCGGTAGGCCCGGGAAAGCCGTCGATGCGCACCCGGTCGGCCACCTCCCGCTTGGCCAGCGACACGTAGAGGTTGCCGGGGCCCGTCACGGAGTCGACGGCCGGCACGGTGGCGGTCCCGAGCGCGAGCGCCGCCACCGCCTGCGCGCCGCCGAGCAGCCACACCTCGTCGACGCCGAGCAGCGCCGCTGTGGCCAGGATCGATGGGTGGCCGCGGCCGCCGGGGCCCGGCGGCGTCGCCAGCGCGATGCTCGCCACCCCCGCGGCCATGGCCGGCACCACGTTCATGACCACGCTGGAGGGGTAGGCGCCGCGGCCGCCAGGCACGTACACGCCCACGCGGCCGAGCGGCACGAAGCGCTGGACCAGGCGCACGCCGGGTCGCCCGGTCCAGACCAGGTCCGCGGGGCGCTGCGCCTGGTGGAAGGCGCGCACCCGCTGGATCACGTCGAGCAGGGCCGCGCGCAGCTCCGGGTCGAGCGCCCGCTCGGCGTCGGCGAGCTCCTCCGCCGTCGCCCGCCAGCGCTCCGGGGGCGCCTGCACGCCGTCGAAGCGATGGGCCGCCTCGGCGACCGCCGGGTCGCCGCGCTCGGCGACGTCGGCGACCAGCGCCCGGACGCTGGCCGTGGCGGCGGCGAGGTCCGCCGCTGACGCTCGTGGCAGCAGCTCGGCCGGGTCGCGGTCCGAGCCTCGAAGGTCGATGACGGGCAGCACGGGCAGGCTCCAGGGTCGCGAGCGTGGAAACCCGTTCCACGCAGGGTCGACGGCGGGTTGGGGACGTCAGTCACCCTACCGCAGGCTCACGGGCCGCCGCGACGGGATTTGCACGTACCATAGGGCGTGCAAGAGAGCCGAGCGCCCGCACGCCGGGGGGTGTCGTGGAGCTCCCGCTGTTCCCGCTGTCGACTGTCCTGTATCCGGGCCTGCCGATCCCGCTGCACGTCTTCGAGGAGCGCTACCGGCAGATGTTCGCCCGCGTCCTGGACGGTGAGCGCCGCTTCGGAGTCGTGGCGATCGTGCACGGCCACGAGGTCGGCGGCCCGGCCGACCACCACCCGATCGGCTGCGTTGCCGAGGTCCAGGACGTGCGCCGCCACCCGGACGGCCGTCTGGACGTGGTCGCGCGCGGCGAGCGCCGCTTCCGCATCGAGGGGGTCACCCAGACCGCGCCCTACATCGTCGCCGACGTGGCGACCCTGAGCGAGACCGCAGGTGACACGGCCACCGAGCGCATCGCGCCCGTTGGGCGGCTGTTCCACCGCTACGTCACCACCCTGCTCGAGACCGCCGGCGAGCACGAGGTCGAGCAGGTCGGCCTGCCAGACGACCCGGTCGCCGCGTCCTACCTGGTGGCAGGCGCGCTCCAGGTCGACCTGCGCGACAAGCAGGACCTGCTGGCGATCGCGTCCGCCGCCGACCGCCTGCGCGCGGAGATCGGCCTGCTCCGCCGCGAGCTGGTCCTGCTCGAGCGCCTCGGCATCGCCGGCCCCGCGCGCCTGAGCGCGTCGTTCTCGCTGAACTGAGCGGCCAAGTCCAGCAGGCGCCGTCTCCGGCCCGCCTCGCCTCGTCCCGACATGCCAGGTGGGAGTCGTTTTGCGTGCCTGGTCCCCGGGTAGCCGCGCCTCAGGCGGGCACCGTGGCCGCCCTGGTGAATTCCAGTGTCCGGAAGTCCAGGAAAGAGGAGCGGCAATGAGCACGGGTTTGCTGGTTGCCATCATTGTCATCGTCGCCGCCGTGGTGGTCCTCGCGGCCGTCGCCATGCTGCGGCAGCAGCGCACGCGGCGGCTGCGGGAGCGGTTCGGACCCGAGTACGAGCGCACCCTCGCCAGAACGGGTGACCGCCGTGCCGGGGAAACGGAGCTGGCCGAGCGTGAGCAGCACCGCCGGCAACTGCAGGTCGTCGACCTCGAGCCTGCCGTGCGGGTCCGTTACCACGAAGCGTGGCAGGCGACGCAGGCCAAGTTCGTGGACGACCCGGTGGGCGCCACGCGCGAGGCTGACGAGCTCGTCTCCAGCGTGATGCGCGACCGGGGCTACCCGGTCGACGAGTTCGAGCAGCGGGCCGCCGACATCTCAGTCGACCATCCACAGGTTGCGGAGAACTATCGCGCCGCCCATGCCGTGTCGCTCGCCAACGAGCGCGGGCTGGCGGCCACCGACGACCTGCGCCAGGCGTTCGTCCACTACCGCTCGCTGTTCGCGGAGCTGCTGGACGGCCGCCAAGGTCGTCACGAGGAAGGAGTCAGTGATGAGCGAGCGCCACAACGATCTGAGTACCGCTGATCTCGCCGACCAGCGGCAGCGTGACGGCGATCGGGCTGTCGACCCCTCGTACCGAGACGACGTCGACGCCCGTGACGCCGACACCCGTGATGACGCCGTGCGTGACGAGGGCGTCGTGCGGGACGACCGCGCGGCGTACGACGAGCACGACGAGCACGCCGCGGCCAGGGAGCAGGCACCAGACCTGACGCCCGAGCCCGACATGGCGCACGACGGGGACCGGCGATGGGGCGAGCGCGACCTTGGTCGCGACCTCGCTGAGGACCGCGGGCAGGTCCCGGCGCCAGACGGCCGCTCTCCGGCCCCGGCCACGGTGGACGGCTCGGGGACGGGGACCACCGTGGCGACGATCGGTCCGCTGCTGGCGTCCGAGGACGCCGAGCGCTTCCGTGCGCGCTGGACCGACGCGCAGACCGGCTTCGTCGACGCGCCGCGCCGCGCGGTTGAGCATGCCGACGGGCTGGTGGCCGAGCTGATGCAGCACCTGGCCAAGTCCTTCGCGGACGAGCGCGCCGGGCTGGAGCGCCAGTGGGACCGTGGGGACGACGTCTCCACCGACGACCTGCGCACCGCCTTCCAGCGCTACCGTTCGTTCTTCGAGCGACTCCTCGCGAACTGACCCGAGCGAGGTCGCGGCACGTCCGGCCGGGGCGGCGGCCGCCGCCCCGGCCGCGCCGTTCTCACCCACACAGCGATATCCCGCTACAGCACCACGACCGAGCGCAGGACCTCGCCGCGCCGCATTCTCGCGAAGGCCTCCTCCACCTGGTCGAGCGAGATCGTCTCCGAGACGAAGCGGTCGAGGTCATAGCGCCCGCGCAGATACAGGTCGATCAGGATCGGGAAATCCCGGCTCGGCAGGCACTCGCCGTACCACGACGGCTTGAGCGCGCCGCCGCGCCCGAAGAAATCCAGCATCCGCACGTCGATGCGCATCCGCGGGTCGGGCAGGCCCACCTGCACCAGCGTCCCCGCGTGGTCGCGCGCGTGGAACGCCTGCTTGAACACCTCTGGCAGCCCCACCGCCTCGATGGTCACGTCCGCGCCGAAGCCATCCGTCAGCTCGCGGACCCGCGCGACCACGTCCTCGTGGCTGGCGTCGATGGTGTCGGTGGCGCCGAGCTGCCTGGCCCACTCCAGCTTCCGCGCGTTCACGTCGATCGCGATGATCCTGCGCGCGCCGACCAGGGCGGCGGCGTGGATCGCGGCGTCCCCGACCCCGCCGCAGCCGAACACCGCCACCGTGTCGCCGCGCTGCACGTTGCCGGTGTGCAGCGCCGCGCCGAAGCCCGTCATGATGCCGCAGCCGACCAGCCCGGCCGCCTCGGGCCGCGCTGCCGGGTCGACCTTGACCGCCTGGGCGGCCGCGACCAGGGTCAGCTCGGCGAACGCGCCGATGCCAACCGCCGCCGACAGCTCAGTGCCGTCGTCCAGGGTCATCTTCCGCCTGGCGTTGCGTGAGTCCAAGCAGTGCCAGGGCCGGCCACGGCGGCACGAGCGGCACTGCCCGCACGGCGCGCGCCAGGCCAGGATCACGAAGTCCCCGGCATGCAGGCCGGTCACCTCGGGGCCCACCGCCTCGACCCTGCCCGCCGCCTCATGCCCGAGCAGGAAGGGAAAATCCGGCGTGATGGCGCCCTCGCGATAGTGCAGGTCGGTGTGGCACACGCCGCATGCCTGCACGCGGACCAGCGCCTCCCCAGGGCCGGGGTCGGGGACCACCACGGTGGCGACCTCGACCGGCGCGCCCTCGGACCTCGACACGACTCCACGAACCTCGTGCGGCATCCCTGCTCCTCTCGCTTGGGGCTCGGTGGACCGGGCAGGACGGAAGCGTATCCGCTGGCGATTGGCTGCTCGACCCTCGGCGGCACGGTATCGTGGGCCCATGCGGATCGACCTCGACCGGGTACGGGCGGAGACGCCCGGCTGCCGCAACGTGGTCCACCTCAACAACGCCGGCGCCTCGCTGCCGCCACAGCCGGTGCTCGACACGGTCATCGGCCACCTGCGCCTGGAGGCGGAGATCGGCGGGTACGAGGCGGCGGCCGATCGGCGCGCGGCGATCGAGGGCGTCTACGACACGATCGCGCGGCTGATCGGCGCCCGCCGCAAGGAGATCGCCGTGGCGGAGAACGCCACCCGCGCGTGGGACATGGCGTTCTACGCGCTCCCGCTGGAGCCCGGCGACCGCATCCTCACCGCCACCGCCGAGTACGCCAGCAACGTCATCGCCTTCCTGCAGGTCGCGCGGTGGCGCGGGGTGAGCGTCGAGGTCGTCCCCGACGACTCCAGCGGGCAGCTGTCGGTCGACGCCCTGCGGGCGATGCTCGACGAGCGCGTCAAGCTCATCGCCGTGAACCACGTCCCCACCCACAACGGCCTGGTCAACCCGGCGGCCGAGATCGGCAAGGTCGCCAGGGAGGCCGGCGTCACCTACCTGCTGGACGCGTGCCAGTCGGTCGGGCAGATGCCGGTCGATGTCGCCGAGATCGGCTGCGACCTGCTCTCGGCCACCGGGCGCAAGTTCCTGCGCGGGCCCCGCGGCACGGGCTTCCTGTTCGTCTCGGAGCACCTGCTCGAGCGGCTGGAGCCGCCCTTCCTGGACCTGCACTCGGCCAACTGGACCGCGCCGGACGAGTTCACCATCCGCCCGGACGCGCGCCGCTTCGAGAGCTGGGAGTCCTCGCCGGCCACCAAGCTCGGCCTGGGCGCCGCCGCGGAGTACGCGCTCGCGCTCGGGCTGGAGGCGATCGGCGAGCGGGTGGTGGCGCTGGCCGAGCGGCTGCGCGAGCGGCTGGACGCCCTGCCGGGGGTCACCGTGCACGACCGCGGCGCGCGCCGCTGCGGCATCGTCGCCTTCTCGGTCGCCGGCCGCGAGGCCGGCGAGGTGGTCGAGGCCCTGGCGGCCAGGCGGGTCAACGTCAGCCGGGCGACGGCAGAGGCCGCCCGCTTCGACTTCGAGGCCCGCAACCTGCCGGCCCTGGTGCGGGCCTCGGTGCACTACTACAACACCGAGGCGGAGCTGGAGGCGCTCTGCCGGGTCGTCGAGCGCGGCCTGGACGGTCTCAGGTGACCAGGGCGTCCGGTCCGAGCTCGGCCTTGATCTCCGCGTAGAGCCCGTTGCGGGGGTCGACCCGGAACTCGTCGCCGAGCTGCACGACCATGGTCGAGTGGGCGCCCCGGATCTGCAGGTGCACGGGGGACCTGCCCCGGTGCGAGCCGAGGATGCGCTTGATCCGGCTCACGATGCTGTCGTCGCAGTGGCGGGCCTCGAGCTCGAGGACCACCGGCCGCGCGGCCGGGACGCCGAGGTTGGGCGGGCGCACCTCGAGCGCGACCAGCTTGGGAGTCTCGTCGCGGCCGTCGACCCGCGCCCTGACCACCACCACGGTGTCCTGCACCAGCAGGCTCTGGTACTGCTGGTAGACCCTGGGGAAGAAGATGCACTCCGCGGCGCCGTCCAGGTCCTCCATCTCGGCGACCACGTAGGTCTCGCCGCCCTTGGTGAACTTCTTGATCAGCTTGGCCAGGATGCCGGCGACGGTGACCACCGCGCCGTCGGAGCGCTCGGCGAGTGACGACAGCGAGGTGTCGGACTCGCGCTCGAGCACGTGCTCCAGCCCGAGCAGCGGGTGGTCGGAGACGTACTGTCCCAGCATCTCCTTCTCGAAGGCGAGCCGCTGGGTCTTGTCCCAGTCCTCGGCGCCGATGGGTCGCCGCTGGACCGCGCCCTGGTCGCGCTGCTCGCCGGCACCGCCGTCCCACAGCATGAACTGGCCGGCCGCCTCGTTGCGCTTACGCGCGAGCGCCTCGTCGATGTGGGTGTCGTGGATCTCCATCAGGCCCTTGCGGACGTGGCCGAGGGAGTCGAAGGCACCGGCCTTGATCAGCGACTCCACCACGCGCTTGTTGAGGACGCTCGCGTCGACCTTCTCACAGAAGTCGAAGAAGTCGGTGAAGCTGCCCTTCGAGCGCCGCGCGGCGATGATCGCCTCGACCACCTGCTCGCCGACGTTGCGCACCGCCGACAGACCGAAGCGGATCGCTCCTGACGTGTCGCCATCGCTGCTCGCCGGGACCGGGGTGAAGTCCGAGTCGGAGTCGTTGACGTCGGGAGGCAGCACGGTGATGCCCATGCGCCGGCAGATGCCGAGGTACTTGGGCCGCCCGTCCTTGTCGTCCTTCACGCTGGTGAGCAGCGCGGCCATGTACTCGACCGGGTAGTGCGCCTTGAGGTAGGCGGTCTGCCACGAGATGAGCCCGTAGCCGGCGGCGTGGGCGCGGTTGAACGAGTAGCCGGCGAACGGCTGGATGAGCCGCCACAGGGTCTTGGCCTGGTCGGCCGAGAGCCCACGCTCCTTGCAGCCGGCGAGGAAGCGGGGCTCCTCCTTTCGCATCAGGGCCTCGATCTTCTTGCCGATCGCCTTGCGGACGATGTCGGCCTCACCCGCGGAGTAGCCGGCCACCCGCTGCAGCAGGGTGATGATCTGCTCCTGGTAGACCATCACCCCGTAGGTGTCGGCGGTGATCTCCTCGAGCAGCGGGTGCAGGTGCCTGATGCTGCTGCGGTCCTGCTTGCCCCTGATGTAGGTGGGGATCTGCTCCATCGGCCCCGGCCGGTACAGGGCGATGACCGCCACGATGTCCTCGAAGCGGTCCGGCCGGAGCTGCCGCAGGATGCGCCGCACGCCCTCCGACTCCATCTGGAAGACCCCGTCGGAATCACCGGCCTGGAGCATGCGGAAGGTCTCGTGGTCGTCGGTGGGCAGCTTGCTGAGGTCCAGCTGGATGCCGCGGGCACGCAGGTGGCGCAGGGTGTCGTCCAGCACGGTGAGGTTGCGCAGGCCCAGGAAGTCCATCTTGAGCAGCCCGAGCTTGGCCACCCCGTTCATCTCGTACTGGGTGATGATCGCCCCGTCGGCCTCCCGCTTCATCACCGGGACGTGCTCGAGCAGCGGGTCGCGCGAGATCACCACCGCGGCGGCGTGCACGCCCCACTGCCGTCGCAGCCCCTCCAGCCCCTCCGCGGTCTCCAGGACCTTCCTGGCGTCGGGGTTGCTCTCGCGCGCCTCGGGCAGCTCGGCCGAGCGCTTGTACGCCTCGGCAAGGGGCCACTCCTTGCCGAGGACCGGCGGCGGCATCATCTTGGCCAGGTCGTCGCCCAGCTTGTAGGGGAAGCCGAGCACCCGGGCCGAGTCGCGGATCGCCTGCTTGGCCTTGATCGTGGAGAAGGTGACGATCTGCGCGACGCGGTCCTCACCGTACTTCTCGGTGGCGTAGCGGATCATGTCGCCGCGCCGGCGCTCGTCGAAGTCCATGTCGATGTCCGGCATCTCGCGCCGCTCGGGGTTGAGGAAACGCTCGAACATCAGCCCGTACCCGATCGGGTCGAGGTCGGTGATCCACAGGCAGTAGGAGACGCACGAGCCGGCCGCGCTGCCCCGGCCGGGGCCGACGCGGATGCCGTTGTCGCGGGCGTGGCGGCACAGGTCGGCCACGATCAGGAAGTAGCCGGCGAAGCCGAGCTGGTCGATCACCGACAGCTCGTAACCGATGCGCTCGCCGACCTCCCGCGGCAGCGGGTCGCCGTAGCGCTCGCGGGCGCCCCGCTCGACCTCGTGGCGCAGCCAGGATTCGAGGGTGTGGCCCTCGGGCACGTCGAAGCGGGGCAGCTTGTTGTTGCCGAACTCGAGCTCGACCGCGCAGCGCTCGGCCAGCAGCAGGGTGTTGTCGCAGGCCTCTGGGTGGTCGGCGAACAAGGCCCGCATCTGCGCCGGCGACTTGAGATAGAACTCCTCGGTCTCGAGCCGGAAGCGCTTGGGGTCGGCGAGCGTGGCGTTGGTCTGGATGCAGAGCAGCACCTCGTGCGGCCGGGCGTCGGCCTTGCGGGTGTAGTGCAGGTCGTTGGCCGCCAGCAGGGGGATGCCGAGGTCCTTGGCGAGCGGGATCAGCTCGCGGTTGAGCTTGTGCTGGTCGGCGATGCCGTGGTCGTGCAGCTCGGCGAAGTAGTTGTCGGGGCCGAACAGGTCGCGGAGCTCGGCGGCGACGCGCCTGGCGCCCCCGAGGTCTCCTTTGAGGATGGCCTGGTTGACCTCGCCGCCGAGGCAGCCGGTGGTGGCGATGATGCCCTCGTGGTAGCGCGCGAACAGCTCGCGGTCCATGCGGGGCTTGTAGAAGTAGCCCTCGAGCGAGGCAAGCGAGCAGAGCTTGAGCAGGTTGGCGTAGCCGGTCTGGTTGGCGGCCAGCAGCGTGAGATGGCTGTAGGGCTCGGCCGTGTCGCGCCGCCGCTTCTCGAAGCGGCTCCCCGGAGCCAGGTAGGCCTCGCAGTTGTGGAGGACGAAGTCGGACACGTAGGAGTTGTCCTCCTCGACCTCGAAGTTGAAGACCTCGGTCTCGAGCATCACCGATTCAACCGCAGAGATGGGGCGGTAAACGAAGTGATCGTCGTGGAGGGTCCGCGAATATCGCCGATCAGGCTGGTAGGAGACCATGTGCCAGCGGTAGGGCCCGCGGTTGCCTTGACCGCGGGGGAACCCCCCGAACGCCTCGCCCGTGCTCACGGTTACCCAGTGGCCGACATCGGCGAGCAGCGCTCGTACACCCCAGGCGAGTGAGCGGGAGGCGGTCTTGAGGTCCCGGCGACCGGTGCGGTTGGACGCTCGCTCCGGGCTCTTACCGTCTCCGTCGAGGAGTCCGTCCAGGAAGCCGCGGCGGGCCTCCGGCGGCCCGTTGAGGATCTCAGCGGGAACCCGCTTCTCCTTCGCGCCGTTTCCCACCAATGCCGAAAACAGGTACGCCAAGGGGATACTCTGCGCCTCGAGCTCGATCGCCAACGCCTGTCGATCCGGCCGCACGTGTGGACGAGCGGTCACACCGAAGCAGGCGAGCAACCCGCTGACCCGGGCGGCAAGCTCTCTCTCGTCGCGGTGGAACGTGAACCCCAGCCCGCCGTTGATGCGACCTCTGATGCGGGTCACATCCCCCTCGGCGGCGTAGATCCCCAACAGGTAGCCGAAGTCGTAGTCGAGTTGTACGCGCACAGGAAACGATCGCCATGCCTCGTCTGCTCGGTACCTGGACGCGTACGTTCGAGAGATGCCACCTCGTGGTGTCGCCGTGAAGCTGCTCGGAAGGTAATCAAGAACCGTGATCTCGGTCCATTCCGTCCGCAGACGAGGGAGGCACGCCCACGACTCCCAGCACTCGACCCCACCTTTGGCGCTGTGCGGGCCTGGGGTGATGTCACCTGGCTTCTTCCAGTCCAGGAGGCCATCCTTCGTACGGATGAGAACGGGATGCTCCTCCGTCAGGGTGAGGGAACGACCGTATCGTCCACCGAGGGAGATCGTGTACCCCTGGCCACGGTAGGGTCGCCGCATGGTGCGGAGCACGCGACGGAAACGCCCTTGGTGGGTGAGCACCATGTCCCCAACTCGAACGTCCTCCACGTTCTTGACGCCGTCTGATGTGATGATCTCCTGTCCGGCGAGCAGGCAGCCGAGGATGGGCTTGACCCCGTGCCTGCGGCCCGCCTGGTAGAAGTCGACCGCGCCGAACAGGTAACCGTGGTCGGTCATGGCCAGCGCCGGCATCCCCATCCGGGCCGCCTCGGCGAACAGGTCGTCGACCCGGGCGGCCCCGTCGAGCATGGAGTACTCGGTGTGCACGTGGAGATGAACGAAGCTGTCCGGCACGCTTCCCCCGTGTTGCTCGTCGCTGTGAACACGCGGCCGTCCACAGGCTGTGGGCAATGTTTCCACAGGGTGTGGACAAATTACACCCGTGTAAGTTGCCCTCAGGGTAGCTCCGATCGGCCGCCCGATCAATGACGCCCGCGGCGCCAAAACCCTTGCGCCACAAGGGATACGCCACAGTTCTCGCAGGTCACGAACTCGGCATATTCGGACCCGGCGACGACCCCGTTTCCTCACCGCCGGTCAGGGTAGGCAACCGAGGGGGCGCGACTCGACAGAGGGGACGCCACATGAGCATCGGTATCAGCATCTTTCTCTTGGTCGTCGGCGCAATCCTGACCTTCGCCGTGAACGTGAGCACATCAGGCTTCAACATCAACACCGTCGGGATCATCCTCATGGCCGGCGGCGCGCTTGGCCTGCTCCTGTCGCTGATGTTCTGGAGCAGCATGTCGCCGTGGAGCCGGCGCAGGACCGTCATGGACCCGCCCTACGACAACGAGCGCAGGGTGGTCGAGGAGCGGCGGACCGAGCGCGATCTGCCGTACTAGTAGCTCGTCAGTCCTGAATTACAGGGTAGAGGTGCTTGAGCTTGATGCGGGCATCCTCGGTCGTGAAACGCCAGTCCACGCCACCCCCGGTAGCGTTGCGGGCCGTCTGCCACGCCGCGACCTCCCGCTGCAGGGTCGCCCGGTCGGCCAGCCGGCGGTCCAGGCACTGCTCAGCCAGCACGGCAAGCTCGATCTCGGCCATGTTCAGCCAGCTGCCATGCTTGGGCGTGTCGTGCAGCTCCAGCCGGTCGGCCAGCCGCCTGGCCTCCGCGGGCGGGAACGCCTCGTACAGCGACGCGGGCGTGTGGGTGTTCGGGGTTGTCTTGCACCAGCACGACCCGCTCGGCCTCGGGGTAGTGGACATCCAGCAGGTCCTTGACGCAGTGCGCCCAGTCGATGCGGGTGCGCCGCGCGCTGACCATGACGTCGCGCCAGCCAGCAAGCGGCTCACAGACCAGGAACAGGTTGCACACCCCGCGGCGCTGGTACTCGTAGTCCTGCCGTGCTGGACGCCCAGGGGCGACCGGGCGGGGCGGGGTCACCTCCCCAAGCAGCTGGCGGCTGGTCTCGTCCAAGCAGACCTGCGGGCGGCGCGGATCATAGGCCCGGGTGTACACCTCCAGCACGTCCTCCATCCGCCAGCAGAACTCGGCGTCCTGCTGTGGCAGGATGCACCAGCATTCCTTCAGCCACGGCTTGAGCCGGTTTGCTTTAAGACCTGGCGGACCGTCTCATACGACACCGACTCCACCAGCTCCAGCTCCACCAGCCGATCGGCCAAAAGCCGCAGCGTCCAGCGCTTGCGACCCTGGGGTGGGGCGCTGCACTCCAGCGCCGCCAGGTACGCCTCCTGCTCGCCGTCGAGCCTGCGGCGGTACTGGCGTGCGGGCGGCTTGCGGTACACCGCAGCGTCCAGCCCCGCCGCGACGTACCGCATGCGGACCCGGGCGACGGTGGCGGGGTTGACCTCCAACGCGGCCCCGATCGCGGCATCGCTCCAGCCAGGGCCCGCCTCGCCCTGGTTGGCCTTCAGCAGGATGCGCGCGTGGTCAGCACGCTGGCCGGGGCGACGCCCCGCCCGATCATGGTATGCAGCCGGGCGCGCTCCTCCTCCGATAGCACCACGATGTGTCGCTTGCGCACCTGGGCCTCCTACAGCGGCGGTATCCCTCGACCGCACGAGCATGAGACCAAACCCCACATCCCACAAGTCACGACTGACGAGCTACTAGGGACATTCCTTGAGACTCGCGCAGGCGAGAGTGCTGCCAGGGAACCCGGTGTTATCTGTCGAAGCGGACATCACGAGCAGGCTCCGGATCTCCTTCACCTCTTGGCGCCGTTGGCTCTCTCGCCCGCAACGTCTCGTCCTCATCGCGCGTGGTTGTGACGTCGCCCTCGCCGACACCTGCGGCTCGCCAGTCGAATCCTTGGGGCCAACTGGTCCTCGCGTCGGCGTGTGCCCCCCGCAGGAGCGTGCCCGTGAGCTCCGCTCCCTCCAGGTGGGTCGCTTGGAGGAACGCCCCATCCAGCCTCGCCTCTTGCAGGAGCGCCCACTCCAGGTGCGCGCGACCAAGGACCGCCCCCTCCAGGTGCGCGTCGATGAGGTCAGCGCGGCGCAGGTCGACCTGGCGCAGGTCGAGCCGGGCCGACCTGGGCGCTTGCGGGTCGCGGGGTTTGGGAAAGGGACCGCGGCCGAGCACGGTCAGGGCGGCCAGGGGGAGCGCTGGCGGATATAGGCGGTCAGGATCTCGCCGATCGTGGACCGGTCGGGCGGCGAGTCGCGGGCGATGCGCTCCAGCGCATGGATGCCACCCAGCCGCACGTCGAGCCGCTCAGAGCCAAGCTGATCGATGGCACGAGTGAACCGCTCAGTAACCTGGCCTTGTTGGGCGATGGCGAGCTGCTCACGGGCTTGCTCAGCGGTCGCCTGCGCCTGCCGGCGGGCGACCTCAAGCTGCTCGCGGCCGGTCTGAAGCTGTCGGAAGGTGAAGTAGGCGCCGAGTAGGACCGCCAGTCCGCCAAGCCCTTGGAGCAGGACGGCCCGTGCATCACCCTGCATCTTCAGGCGGGCATCCTCGAGTTCATGCCGCTTTGCCAGGTCGGCTACGTCCCGCAGCGAGGCGTCAGACCGCGCGGGGACCAGGAGCTTGGGGACTACCAGGACAAGCCACAGCAAGAACGCCACGCCGAGGATCGCAAGAGCGGGCCAGCGAATGCGCACGAGGGTGTCCTTGGTTGCAGGCACCCGCTTCGGCGTTTGCGCCATGGCGTCCCCCTTCGCCGCCATGTCGGCGGGGCATTTGATTATCCTGGATCGGCGCAAGTCTTCGTAGCTGCGCTCGCAGGCCGACGGTGACCCGCAAGCTGCGCAGAGTGTGAGGTTCCCCTGAGGTCGCCGGAGTACGCCGGAACATGCCGTAGCGCTGGCTGGAGCGTCCTGCGCCAGTTCGCTGACAGCTCCAGGCCTGGATACGGTCCGGTCCAAGCACGACACCGACAAATCGGCCGCGAGCAGTGCGGACGGCGGCCCATCGCACGGGTCACCGCGGCGTGATGTCACAGCCAGCCGGCGTCCCGGGCGATGCGGATGGCGTCGATGCGGTTGCGCCCACCGACCTTGCTGATCGCATTGGACAGGTAGTTGCGCACGGTCGCCGGTGACAGCGACAGCGCCGCGGCGATCTGGTCGGTCAGCAGGCCGCGCCCGGCGGCGCGGAGCACGTCGGTCTCCCGCGGGGTCAGTGGGGTGCTGCCCGTCTCCAGAGCAGCCGCGACCAGCTCCGGGTCGATCACCCGCTCGCCTTTGGAGACTCGTCGTATGCCGTCGGCCAGGGTCTCGGCGGGGGCGTCCTTGACGATGAAC
>WNGA01000780.1_pt1 | contig 48562 bp, 50 predicted proteins | sample 5400061 | NCBI WGS metagenome assembly WNGA01 (sample SAMN13153366, study PRJNA577476) | soil metagenome | isolation source: 100 cm soil or saprolite under grassland replicate 2 | place: USA:California | collected 2016-06-15
CGCCTCGCACGTTCGCCACTCAACGGGACGCGGAACGGTGGCTGACTCGGGTCGAGTCGGACATCATCCAGGGAACCTGGACCGATCCTGATCTCGGAAAGGTCCCGCTTGGTGAGTACCTCACGGCGTGGATCGACCACCGAACCTCCCTGCGTCCTCGGACGCTCGATCTCTACCGCTGGCTGTACCGCAGGCACATAGAGCCGGCGTTGAAAGACCGCCTCCTGTCGGACATCGCTCCCGGCCTGATCCGAGCCTGGCGAGCCGACCTCATCAACGAGGGCGTCAGCCCGAACACGGTAGCCAAGGCGTACCGTCTCCTCCGCGCGGTATTCAACACCGCTGTCGATGACGAGCTCGTCCGGCGCAACCCTTGCCGTATCAAGGGCGCCGGCCAAGAGAATCCCGACAAGCGACCGACTGCCACCGTCGCCCAAGTCTTCGCGCTGGCCGGCGCTGTTCCTGGCCGCTACAGCGCCCTGGTCCTCATGGCCGCATTCACTAGCCTTCGGTACGGCGAGCTCGCCGCCCTCCGTCGCCAGGATCTCGACTCGAAGTGTGAGACCGTCACCGTCCATTCGACACTGGTCGAGTTGCAGTCCGGCGAGCTCGTGTTCGGGCCGCCCAAGTCGGAAGCCGGCAATCGCACGGTGACCATTCCGGCAGCAGTCCGCCGCGACATCCGCGCACACTTTGAGACCTACGTGGCCGACGATCCCGACGCCCTTGTCTTCACCAGCGTCAACGGCGGCCTCCTTCGACGTGGCAACTTCCATCGCGCTACGAACTGGACGAAAACCGTTGCCGAGATCGGTCTGCCAGGGTTCCACTTCCACGACCTTCGGCACACTGGCAACAAGCTTGCCGCCAGCACAGGCGCTAGCCTCGCGGACCTGATGGCACGCATGGGTCATGGCTCCACACGAGCCGCGATGATCTACCAGCACGCCAGCCGGGAACAAGATCGGCACATCGCCACAGCCCTCAGCGATCACATCGCCAAGGAGCGCCATCGGGCACGCAACGGGCACGGTCGGAAGAAGAAGCGGTCTGCATAGCACGAAGCCCAGGTCAGAAACCGGCTCTGACCTGGGCTTTCATATCGTGGAGCGAATCGGACTCGAACCGACGACCCCCTGCTTGCAAAGCAGGTGCTCTACCAACTGAGCTATCGCCCCGCCTCGTGTCACCGGCTGCCCGGTGACACGCAGTTGGCGGAGTACGGCCACCGGCCGCGACTCCGCCGTATCAGTTATCTGCGATCAGTGCACGTCCGGGGCGGTGGTGGCCTCGTGCCACAACGCCCGGTCTTCGTTGGCGTCCTTGACCTTCTTGGCGATCAGGGCGGCGGCGCCCAGGATGCCAATGACGATCAGAAGCTTCTTCAACATTGGGTAGATCCCCCTTTGAGACGCTCTCACCGGACGGATGAGTGGGGCTAGCTGGAATCGAACCAGCGACCTCAGAGTTATCAGCTCTGCGCTCTAACCGACTGAGCTATAGCCCCGTGCGCGCGGAGCAACGTTACCCCATCGCGTACGGCGGCCCCAACTCGGATACGGCGTCCGGCAGATGGGCCGGTTGCCAGTCCCAACCCTACGGTCGGGGACGTTCCAAGGGGGGCGAATCCGACGATCAGTCCTGCTCGGCGAGGGTGACCTGGATGCCTCCGACGAGGTCCGCGCAGACGTTGTAGATGAAGGCGCCGAGGGTGGCCAGCGCGGTGAACAGCACCATGTTGACGATGCCGAGCAGCGCGGCGATCCCGATCACGCCCTTCGCGGTGATCTTGAAGTCGAAGCTGCCTTCGCCGCCGCCGATCAGCGAGCCCAGGGTCTCGTTGACGCTGTCGAAGACACCCATCGCGTCGAGCGCCACGTACAGCACGGTGGTGGCGACGATCATCACGATGAACAACACGATCGACACGGCGAACGAGAACTTCATGACCGACCACGGGTCGATCCGCTTCAGCGCCAGCCGGGCACGGCGCGGACCTCGGGAGGCAGCCGACGAGACGGTGGCGCGGGCAGCGCGTACCGCCTCCGCCACGCTTGCCCGGGGTGGGCCGGCGAGCCCGCCCTGAGGCGCACCCGGCAGGTCCTGGGGCGACATCGGGGGCGGCGGCATACCGGGCGGCCGTACGTAACGCGTCGCGCTCTCCCCAGGTACGGTTGCGCGACCCACCGCGTGAGCCGGCGATGCAGGGCCGACAGGCGCACCTGGGCCGGCGGGGGCCGCCGACTCTGTCCTGGCGTCTGTGCTCATGTTTTAGTCCTGTTCGTCGGGCTCATCTGCGTTCCGGGTTATCGCCACCAGCGTGACTCCGTCGGGCAGGTCCATCAACTTGACCCCCATTGTGTTCCGATCACGGGTACGCCGTACAGGCTTCGCAGGAGTCCGGATCACGCCGCCGTTCGACGTGATAGCGAACAGTTCATCCTCCTGACGTACCGCAAGCGCGCCGACAAGACCACCCCTGCGTGACGTGATCTTCGCCGTCAGTACGCCTTTACCACCGCGACCCTGACGAGGGTACTCGTGGATCGGCGTGCGCTTGGCATACCCACCTTCGGTGGCCACTAACACGTCGACGCCTTCGCGTACGACTTCCATGGCCAGCAGCTCGTCGCCATCGACGAATCGCATGCCGATCACACCGGAGGTGGCGCGGCCCATCGGACGCAGCGCCTCGTCGGTGGCCTGGAACCGGATCGCCTGGGCCCGCTTGCTCACCAGCAGCAGGTCGTCCTCGGGTCCGATCAGCTCGGCGGCGACCAGCTCGTCGTCGTCCTTGAGGTTGACGGCGATGATGCCGCCGGTGCGGTTGGAGTCGAAGTCCTCCAATTTGGTCTTCTTGACCAGGCCCTTCTTGGTGGCGAGCACCAGGTACGGCGCCACCTGGTAGTTGCTGATCTGCATCACCTGCGCGATGTGCTCGTCGGGCTGGAACGCCAGCAGGTTGGCCACGTGCTGGCCTCGGGCGTTGCGGTTCGCCTCGGGCAGCTCGTACGCCTTGGCGCGGTACACCCGGCCCTTGTTCGTGAAGAACAGGATCCAGTCGTGGGTGGACGTGACGAAGAAGTGGGCGACGATGTCGTCCTGCTTCAACGCGGCGCCCTGCACGCCCTTGCCGCCGCGGCGCTGCGACCGGTAGAGGTCGACCTTCGTACGCTTGGCGTACCCGGTACGGGTGATGGTGACCACCACGTCCTCGCGCGCGATCAAGTCTTCCATCGACACTTCGCCGTCGAACGGCACGATCCGGGTACGGCGGTCGTCGCCGTACTTCTCGACGATCTCGGCCAGCTCGTCGATCACGATCTGGCGCTGCCGCTCCGGCCTGGCGAGGATGTCCTTAAGGTCGGCGATCTTCAGCTCGATCTCGGCCAGCTCGTCGATGATCTTCTGGCGCTCGAGTGCGGCCAGCCGGCGCAGCTGCATGTCCAGGATCGCAGTGGCCTGGACCTCGTCGACGTCGAGCAGCCGCATCAGGCCCTGCTTGGACTCCTCGGCAGTGGGTGAGCGCCGGATCAGGGCGATCACCTCGTCGAGCATGTCCAGCGCCTTGACCAGACCACGCAGGATGTGGGCGCGCTCCTCGGCCTTGCGCAGCCGGTAGCGGGTACGCCGGACGATGACCTCGACCTGGTGGTTGACGTAGTACCGGACGAACTGGGCGAGGTTGAGCGTACGAGGCACCCCGTCGACCAGCGCCAACATGTTGGCGCCGAAGGTGTCCTGCAGTTGGGTGTGCTTGTAGACGTTGTTGAGGACGACCTTCGCCACGGCGTCGCGCTTGAGCACGATCACCAGCCGCATGCCGGTGCGTCCCGACGACTCCTCACGGATGTCGGAGATCCCGGCGAGCTTGCCTTCCTTGACCAGCTCGGCGATCCGCTCGGCCAGGTTGTCCGGGTTCACCTGGTACGGCATCTCCGTGACCACCAGCATCTGCCGGCCCTTGGCGTCCTCCTCGACCTCGATCACGGCGCGCATCCGGATCGCGCCGCGGCCGGTGCGGTACGCGTCCTCGATGCCCTGCTTGCCGACGATCAACGCCTTGGTCGGGAAGTCGGGGCCCTTGATGATCCCGAGCAGCGCCTCGAGGGTCTCCGCCTCGTCGGCTTCCGGGTGCTCCAGGCACCATTTCACGCCCTCGGCGACCTCCCGCAGGTTGTGCGGCGGGATCTTGGTGGCCATGCCGACCGCGATCCCCTCCGACCCGTTGACCAGCAGGTTCGGGATCCGCGACGGCAGTACGGTCGGCTCCTGCGACTTGCCGTCGTAGTTCGGCATGAAGTCGACGGTCTCTTCGTCGATGTCGCGGAGCATCTCCATGGCGAGCGGGTCGAGCCGGCACTCGGTGTACCGCATGGCGGCGGCCGGGTCGTTGCCCGGCGAGCCGAAGTTGCCGTGGCCGTCGATCAGCGGGTAGCGCAGCGACCAGGGCTGCGCCATGCGTACCAGGGAGTCGTAGATCGCGGAGTCACCGTGCGGGTGGTAGTTACCCATCACGTCACCGACGACGCGGGAACACTTCACGAAACTGCGGTCCGGACGGTAGCCGCCGTCGTACATGCCGTAGAGGATCTTCCGGTGTACGGGCTTCAACCCGTCCCGTACGTCCGGCAGTGCCCGTCCCACGATCACGCTCATCGCATAGTCGAGGTACGAACGCTGCATCTCTACTTCGATGCCGACCGGCTCGATGCGCTCGCCGCTGCCTGGCGGGACCGTCGTCTCCGTCACGAGTTACCTTTCCGCTCTTCGTACTGCCCCGGGGGACCGAGAGTCCCACCTATGTGGATAAAGCTGTGGACTATGTGGATGCCGTATACACACCGTGTAGCAGCGAGGGCACCCTCTGTCAGATGTCGAGGAATCTGACGTCTTTCGCGTTGCGCTGGATGAACGAACGGCGCGATTCCACGTTCTCACCCATCAGGACGCTGAACAGCTCGTCGGCCGTTGCCGCGTCATCGAGGGTCACCTGCTTCAAGGTGCGGGTCGCCGGGTTCATCGTGGTGTCCCACAACTCGTGGTAGTTCATCTCGCCGAGACCCTTGTTGCGCTGGATGTCGTCCGGCTTGGCGTTGGGCTTCTGCTCCTGCCGGATCCGGATCAACCCGTCGCGCTCCTTGTCGGAGTACGCGTACTGCACGTCGTCGCCCTTGCGGTTCCACTTGATCTTGTACAGCGGCGGCTGCGCCAGGTAGACGTGGCCCATCTCCACCAGTGGCCGCATGAACCGGAACAACAGGGTCAGCAGCAGGGTGTTGATGTGCTGGCCGTCCACGTCGGCGTCGGCCATCAGCACGATCTTGTGGTAGCGCAGCTTCTCGATGTCGAACTCTTCGTGAATGCCGGTGCCGAGCGCGGTGACCAGGGCCTGCACCTCGTTGTTGCGCAGCGCCTTGTCGATCCGGGCCTTCTCCACGTTGAGGATCTTGCCGCGGATCGGCAGGATCGCCTGCACCCGCGGATCCCGGCCCTGCTTCGCCGAGCCGCCGGCGGAGTCGCCCTCCACGATGAACAGTTCGCTCTCGCGCGGGTCGGTGGACTGGCAGTCAGCCAGCTTGCCGGGCATCGAGCCGGACTCCAGCAGCGACTTGCGCCGCGCCAGCTTGCGCGCCTGTGCCGCGGCCTTGCGGGCGTTCGCGGCGGCGAAGGCCTTGGTGATGATGACCTTGCCTTCGGCCGGATTGCGCTCGAGCCAGTCGGCCAGCCACTCGTTGCAGACCGTCTGGACGAAGCTCTTCACCTCCGTGTTGCCGAGCTTGGTCTTCGTCTGGCCCTCGAACTGCGGGTTGGCCAGCTTCACCGAGATGATCGCCGCCAGCCCCTCCCGGATGTCCTCGCCGGTGAGCCGGTCGTCGCCCTTGAGCAGCTTGCGCTCGAGTCCGTACCGGTTGACCGTACTGGTCAGCGCGGCGCGGAAGCCTTCCTCGTGGGTACCGCCCTCGTGCGTGTTGATCATGTTGGCGAAGGTGTAGACGCTCTCGCCGTACGACTCGTTCCACTGCATGGCGACCTCGACGGCCATGCCCTCCACCTCGGAGCCGAACTCGACCACTGACTTGTGCATCGGGCTCTTGGAGGCGTTGAGGTGGCGTACGAAGTCGGCGATGCCGCCCTTGTAGTGGAAGGTCACCTCGCGGGGCTCGGACCCGCGCTCGCCGTTGCGCTCGTCGCGCAGCACGATCTCCAGGCCGCGGTTGAGGAAGGCCGTCTCCTGCAGCCGGCGGTAGATCGTCTCGAAGTTGTACTCGACCGCCTCGAAGATCTCCGTGTCCGGCCAGAACGTGACGCTGGTGCCGGTCAGCCGGGTCTTCTCCATCTGGTTGAGCGGGCCGGGCTTGGAGTTGGTGTACGTCTGCCGCCACACGTGCCCGGACTGGCGGACCTCCACCTCCAGCCTCGCCGACAATGCGTTCACCACGCTGACGCCCACGCCGTGCAGACCGCCGGAGACCGCGTACGCCTTACCGTCGAACTTGCCGCCCGCGTGCAGCATGGTCAGCGCCACCTCGATGCCGGACTTCTTCAGCTTGGGGTGCTGGTCGACAGGGATGCCACGACCGTTGTCGACCACCTGTACGCCGTCGTCGGCGAGCAGGGTCACCACGATCCGGTCGCAGTAACCGGCGAGCGCCTCGTCGACCGAGTTGTCCACGACCTCCCACACCAGGTGGTGCAGACCGCGTTCACCGGTCGAGCCGATATACATTCCGGGACGTTTGCGTACCGCTTCGAGGCCCTCCAGGACGGTGAGGGATGCCGCGGTGTATTCGTTCTTCTTCTTGGCCGCTGCCACGCTCGGTCACTTCTCCAGTCGGTATACCCGGTCGGTCATTCATGCTCGGCGGCCAGCCGCAACGTGGCGCGAGGCGCCGTTGTCAGTGCTGGCCGCTGCCGCACGTGTCGGGCTCCGGGTGATGGTCGGACCCCCAGCTGTCAATCTTACTGGGCCGGCAGCTCAGAACGGGTGCGCGGCACCCCTGTCACGCCCGTGGCGTGGAGAAAGCCACAGGGGCCGGCCCCCCACACGCGCCCAGGGGCAAATCGCGCGTTCCAGGCCGCTCGTACCGGCCGCGGCGCCGGGTCAACCGGGCGCCGGGTCAACCGTACGTGTCGCCGGGGCCCTTTCCGCGTACCCGCCGAGGTCCGTGACGCCACGACGGAGCCGCAGGTCCGTGGATCCGTAACCGGGTGACTACGTTGGGTCCCACCTCGCGGGCGATCTTGGTGATGATCTTCTTCGTCAGCAGTCGCAGCTGGGTGGCCCAGGCGGTGGAGACGGCTTCCACGGTCAGTTCGCCGTCCTCGAGCTTCACCGGCCGCGACTTCGCCGCGATCTCGGCGCCGACCACCCTCTCCCACGCCCCGAACACCGCACCCTCGGCGGCCGGCTGTTGCCAACCCCGGTCCTTGATCAGCTTGGCTAGCAGCGCCCCGAACGGCTGCGGGTCCCGAGAATCCGGGCCCGGCCCGGTGTAGCCGCGCAGCCCCCGGCGCCGCTGCGGCTCCTCACGCCACCTGCCTTTGTCGGAGGTACGCCGAGCCGGCCCCTTCGCCCGTGCGGCATCCAGCATCGCCCGGGCCAGATCGGCTCCGGTCACCTCGTCCGGCGGCGCCTGCGGCTGGTCTTCACCGGCGTTACCTTCGTTGGCGTTGTCCTGGGCGGGCCGGCCGTCGGCGGGCTGGTCAGCGGACATGGCGTACCTCGCCGCCGGCGACGTCGTACCGGGCGCCTTGCAGGGCTTCAGGTACGTCGGCCGCCACCGCACAGGTGACCAGCACCTGACCGGCCCGGCCGACGAGCTCGGCGAGCCGGTTGCGCCGGTCGACGTCGAGCTCGGCGAACACGTCGTCGAGCACCAGCACCGGCTCGGCCGCCTCGGCACGCAGCAGGTCGAAACTGGCCAGTCGCAGCGCGAGGGCGTACGACCAGCATTCGCCGTGGCTGGCGTACCCCTTGGCGGGCAGTTCCCCGAGTTGCAGGGCGAGGTCGTCGCGGTGCGGCCCGACCAGGGTGGAACCGCGGGCGACCTCGTCGCCGCGGGCCTTCGCCAGGGCGGCCAGGATGCGGGCGGCGAGCACCTCCTTGTCGCCGGCGATCTGCTCGCCCTCCTCGGCCAGCCCGCACCGGTACGCCATCCGCGCCGCGCCCCTGCCCTGGCTCACCGCGTCGTAGGCCTTGTCCGCGTACGGCGCCAGCACCTCGACCAGCTCCAGCCGTCCGGCGAGCAACTCCGAGCCGTGCTGGGCCAGGTGGGCGTCCCACACGTCGAGGGTGCGCAGATCCGTCGACCCGCCGCCGGTCTTCCGCGCCAGGTACGCCGTGCGCAGCAACGCGTTGCGCTGCTTGATCACCCGCTCGTAGTCGGCCCGTACGCCGGCGTACCGGGGAAAGCGGGCGACCAGCAGATCGTCGAGGAACCGGCGGCGTTCGGCGGGCTCACCTCGTACCAGGGAAAGGTCTTCGGGGGCGAAAGCGACCAGTTTCAGGGCGCCCAGGATCTCCCGGGGGCGGCTCACCGGCAACTTGTTCAACCGGGCCCGGTTCGTCTTGCCCGGCACGATCTCGAGTTCGACGGTGAGCTCGCGTCCACTGTGGACGACCATTGCCCGGATCACGGCACGTGGCGCGCCGGCGCGCACCAGCGGGGCGTCGGTGGCGACCCGGTGACTGGACAGGCTGGCGAGGTAGCCGAGCGCCTCGACGAGGTTGGTCTTGCCCTGCCCGTTGGGGCCGACGAGCACGCTCGGGCCGGCTGCGAAATCCACCGCCACCGTGGGGTAGCTGCGGAAATCGGTCAGCTCGAGCCGTCGTACGTGCACGTGCTCAGGCTACTTGGACTTCGTCGCGTGGCCGCCGAACTGGTTGCGCAGCGCGGCCACCGCCTTCATCGCGGGCGAGTCGTCCTGCTGGGAGGCGTACCGGGCGAACAGGGAGGCGGCGATCACGTTCATCGGGACCTTCAGCCGGATCGCCTCTTCGACGGTCCAGCGGCCCTCGCCGGACTCGGCGGCGTACCCGGCGATCCTGGCGAGCTCGGGGTCTTCTTCGAGGGCGGCGTCGAGCAGATCGAGCAGCCAGGAGCGGATCACGGTGCCTTCCCGCCACGACTTGATCACGCCGGGCACGTTGGTGACGTGCTCCGAGGCTTCGAGCAGCTCATAGCCTTCCGCGTACGCGTGCATCAGGCCGTACTCGATGCCGTTGTGCACCATCTTCGCGTAGTGCCCGGCGCCCACCCCGCCGGCGTGTACGAAACCGAACTCGCCCTCCGGCTTGAGCGACTCGAAGATCGGCATCAGCCGCGCAATGTCTTCGTCGCCGCCGCCGACCATCAGGGCGTAGCCGTTCTGCAGGCCCCATACGCCGCCGGATACGCCGGCGTCGACGTACCCGACGCCCTTGGTTTTGAGGTGTGCGGCGTTGTCGAGGTCGTCGGTGAACCGGGAGTTGCCACCGTCGATCACGATGTCGCCCTCGCCGAGCAGCTCGCCGAGATCCCGGATCGTCTGCCGGGTCGGGTCGCCCGCGGGCACCATCACCCACACCGCCCGTGGCGCGGCGAGCTTGGCGGCCAGGTCGGCCAGGTCGGCGGTGTCCGACAGCTTCGGGTCGCGGTCATACCCGATCACGTCGTGGCCGGCGCGGCGCAGCCGTTCGCGCATGTTGCCGCCCATCCGGCCCAGGCCGATGATCCCCAGCTGCATGCCGCTCCTCCCCGCCCCGCCGCTATCCGCCGACCCGTACCGGCATCAGCACATGACGGTATCCGGCGTCGTTCTCACCGTCCTCGGCGGCGCCCGCCATCACGGCCGGCTTCTTCGGGTCGTTGAACGACAGCACCGCCACCGGGTGCTCCAGTACCCCGAGCGCGTCGAGCAGGAACGCGGGATTGAACGCGATCGTCATCGGGTCGCCGGCGTACTGGCACTCCATCGCCTCGCTGGCGCGGGCGTCGTCGTTGCCGCCTGCCTCCACGATCAGGCCCTCGTCGGAGAAGCTGAGCCGTACCGGGGTGTTGCGTTCGGCGACCAGGGCCACGCGCTTGACCACCTCGGTGAGCCCGGCGACCGGCATCTTCGCCTCGGCGGCGTAGCTGTCCGGCAGCAGCGACTTGACCTTGGGGAAGTCGTCGTTGAGCAGTCGACTGGTGGTACGCCGGCCACTGCCCGCGAAGCCGATCAGCCCTTCACCGAGGCCACCCTCCGCCAGTGCCACGGTCACGTCGCCACCGAGCGCGCCGAGGGTCCGTGCGGTCTCGGCGAGGGTACGGGCGGGCACCAGCGCCGCCGTACTGATCGCGGAGTTGTCCGGCCGCCACGGCAGTTCCTTGATCGCCAACCGGTACCGGTCGGTCGCGACCATGGTCATCGTGGCGGGTTCCAGCTCCACCCGTACGCCGGTCAGCATCGGCAGGGTGTCGTCGCGGCCGGCGGCGATCGCGACCTGGGCGACCGCGGAGGCGAACGCCGAGGACTCCACGGTGCCGATCCCCGAGGGCATCTCGGGCAGCGTCGGATAGTCCTCCACCGGCAGGGTCGGCAGCGTGAACCGGGCGCTGCCACAGGTGATCTCCACCCGGGAGCCGTCGGTGGCCACGTCGACCGGCTTGTCAGGCAATGCCCGGGTGATCTCGGCGAGCAGTCGCCCGGAGACCAGGATCATGCCGTCCGCGTCGGCCTGGATGTCGACGCCGACCTGACTGGACACCTCGTAGTCGAACCCCGACACCTCCAGCCGGCCCTCGCCGACCGAGAGCAGTACGCCGGCGAGCACCGGTACCGGCGGGCGGTTGGGAAGGCTCTTCGCGGTCCACGCCACGGCGTCGGCCAGGGCGTCCCGCTCGACCCGGAACTTCATCGATGCCTCCTGGGCAGCGTTGCTGTCTGTTGGCTCTGGGCGGCTGGTGGGAATCGGGGGACGGCACCCGGGCACCGGTTATCCCGACTCCTACGTTGGTTTGGCTTTCCTTTAAGAGATAAGAACCGTCGTAGTCATAGGGGCTGTGGGTGATGTGGACAACCTACGTTGTCGCAGGTCGTTTCGGGTTCGGCCCTGTGGAACTGATGTGTACGCATCGACCCAGACCTGTGGGCGTGCGGGGGATATCCCCGGCGGCCGCCGTACCGCCATGTTTATCCACCCCGCTGTCCACCGGTTGTCCACGCCGTCGTCCACCGGCTTGTCCACCGAGTTGTCCACGGCCTTATCCACAGTCTGTGTACACAGGCTGTGGACGAAGCAGGTGGTACGGGGTGGTCGGCGGCGATTGACGGGGCTCATCCGAACGCCTGCTGCTTGATCCGGTTGGTCAGCTCGGCGATCTGGTTGTACAGACTTCGGCGCTCCGCCATCTGCTGCCTGATCTTGCGATCGGCGTGCATCACGGTCGTGTGGTCGCGTCCGCCGAACGACTGGCCGATGCGTGGCAGGGACAGATCCGTCAGCTCCCGGCACAGGTACATCGCCACCTGCCGGGCGTTGACCAGCACCCGGGACCGCGAGCTGGCCCGCAGGTCCTCGACGCTCAGACCGAAGTACTCGGCGGTGACGCTCATGATCTGGTCCGCGGTCACCTCGGGGCCGCCGCCGTCGGGGATGAAGTCCCGCAGCACCTCTTCGGCCAGGGCGAGATCGACCTCGGAGCGGGTGAGGCTGGCGAACGCGGTGACCCGGATCAACGCGCCCTCGAGCTCCCGGATCGAGTCGGCGATCCGGCTGGCGATGAACTCCAGCACCTCGGGCGGCGCGTGCAGCCGCTCCTGGGCTGCCTTCTTCTGCAGGATCGCGATCCGGGTTTCCAGATCGGGTGGCTGGATGTCGGCCAACAGCCCCCACTCGAACCTGGTACGCAGCCGATCCTCCAATGTGGACAGCTGCTTCGGCGAGCGGTCGGACGTGATCACGATCTGCTTGTTGGAGTTGTGCAGCGTATTGAAGGTGTGGAAGAACTCTTCCTGGGTACGTTCCCGGTTCTCCAGGAACTGGATGTCGTCGATCAGCAGGATGTCGACATCCCGATAGCGACGCTGGAACGCCTGGGTCTTGTCGTCGCGCAGCGAGTTGATGAAGTCGTTGGTGAACTCCTCGGTCGACACGTACCGCACCGACCGGGCGTTGCCGAGGCTCTGCGCGTAGTGCCCGATGGCGTGCACCAGGTGGGTCTTGCCGAGCCCGGAGTCCCCGTAGATGAACAGCGGGTTGTACGCCTTCGCCGGCGATTCGGACACCGCCACCGCGGCGGCGTGCGCGAACCGGTTGCTGGAACCGATGACGAACGTCTCGAAGGTGTACTTCGGATTCAACCGGCTCAGGCCGTCGGTGTTCCTTGCCCGGTCGGCGTACTTGCTGCGGTCGGCGAAGTCCACGATCTCGGCCAGGCCGCCGGGGCGTCCGGAGGTGGTGCCGCGACTGTCGAGGTTGTGGTGGTCGGGCTCCCGGTCACGGCGCTCGCCGGCGCCCGGCGGCTCGCCCGGAATGGCGGCATCGGCGGGTACCGGCGTACCGAGGTCTTCGGATGCGGCCGCCGGTGCGGCGAGATGGATCCGGGGCTCGGCGGCGGCCCGGTCGGCGTCCTCGACCAGTCGTACGGTCACCGCGACCTGGATCGGGCGGCCCAGCCGGCGGGACAGCGCGTCGGTGATCGCCGGACGCAGCCGGGACTCGATGGCTTCCTTGGTGAAGGGGTTCGGAGCGGCGATCAACGCGGTGTCTTCGACCAGAGCCAGCGGGCGGGTCAACCGCAGCCACGCGCGCTGCTGCGGCGAGAGCGTGTCGTCCGTGAGCTCCTCGGTCGCCGCTGCCCAGACAGCTCCGAGATCGACTGCCTCATCGGTCACCGTCGCGCACCCCCTCGAATCCCCGCCCCAGGCCCGCCCCATAGGCCGCAGCGCACTGTCCACAGGCTGTCCACAGCTTGTGTATGTTGTGCCCCCGATGTGCGTCAGCACACTTTCTGACACCTCAGGTTCATTGCGTCGTTGCTAGCCGCGCGCAGTGCCCGAATTCTCCGGGATCCCTCAGGGGGTTGCCGTCTCATCGGCCTCGAGACGGCCAATCGGACGAGCAGTTGAACCGGTGAGAAAACTAGCAACCGCGGACGCTAACAGCGTCATGCACCGGGAACAAGCGCGGTCCCGAGGCATCAGGACAGCTTAGGCGGTCCGGACGGCGGCGTGTCGTCAGTTCGGTCTTTGACCATGACCTGTGACCGGCGTACCCTCGGTCGGCTGTATCTGCACGCCCTTGTTAGGCTTGCGGGCAGTTAGTCTTGCAGAGCAAGTTGCGCACGCCGGGCCGGTCCCGCGGGTCGAGGGCAGCGCACTTGTCCCGAGCATTCACCCGCAGTACCGAGCTTTGGAGACCGTGACGTGAGCAAGCGCACCTACCAGCCGAACAACCGCCGCCGGGCGAAGACGCACGGCTTCCGGCTGCGGATGCGTACGCGTGCCGGCCGGGCCATCATCGCCTCGCGGCGCCGCAAGGGCCGCACCCGCCTCGCGGTCTGACGCCGGACAGTCGTTCCATGCTTCCCGCAGCCGCGCGGCTGCGGCGCCGCGCAGAATTCGTCGCCACCGTCCGCGGAGGCCGGCGGCGCGGTAATGGTGCGGTTGTCGTACACGTGAACGAGGTCGAATGCACGACCGAAGCCGACGCGCAGCCGCGCGTCGGCTTCGTGGTTTCCCGTACGGTCGGCGGCGCCGTGGTCCGCAACCGGGTACGCCGCCGGCTGCAACACCTGGCACGTGAGCGGCTCGACCGGCTCCCCCCCGGTGCCCGGATCGTCGTACGTGCGCTGCCCCGCGCGGCGGACCGCAGTTACACCGAACTGGCGAACGACTTCGAAGGCGCGTTGAGTGGTGCGCTGAGTGCCCGCCGGCGCGGCGGGAAGGGTAGCCGCGGCAGGCCGGCCGACGCCCCTGCATCACCCCCCGTCACGGAGGTCGCGAGCGAGCGCGCCGAGGTGCGACGGCCGCGTTCGATATTGGCCGGCGCACTGGCGGCTCCGGTTGTCGCGTACCGTCGATGGGTAAGCCCGGCATTGCCGGCACGCTGTCGGTTCTATCCGTCGTGTAGTGCGTACGCGCTGGAGGCCCTTGAGACCCATGGGGCGCTACGCGGACTGTGGCTCACGATCTGGCGGCTGCTGCGTTGCCATCCGTTCCACCCCGGCGGGTACGACCCGGTGCCGCCGGCGCCGCATCGCCGGCACCACGCCACAGTCACAGGAGCATCGACGTGAATTGGCTCAGTCTGGACCCGGTCTACTTCGGGATCTCGTGGATCCTGTTGCGCTGGCACGAGCTGTGGGATCTCCTGCTGCCCGACGCGAGAGTGCTCGGCACCAACTTCGACTGGATCCTGGCGATCGTCTTCCTGGTGCTGACGGTACGGGTGATCCTGTTCCCGCTGTTCGTCAAGCAGATCAAGTCGCAGCGGGCCATGCAGGCGGTGCAGCCCAAGGTCAAGGAGTTGCAGGAGAAGCACAAGGGCGACCGGGAGACGTTGCAGCGGGAGCTGATGGAGCTCTACCGCCGGGAGAACGCCAACCCGCTGATGGGCTGCCTGCCGCTGGTGCTGCAGTTGCCGGTGTTCCTCGGCCTGTTCCACACGCTGCGGCGACTGGACCCGCGTACCCACACCTCGGGCGCGTCCAAGACGCTCTACGGCTGGACGGTGGAACAGTTCGACAGCGCCAGCGACGCCCGGCTGTTCGGAGCTCCGCTGTCGTCGAAGTTCCGCTCCACCTCCGGCGAGCTGGCCGCCCTGCACGCCGACGGCACGACGGTGATGATCGTCGCCGCAATACTGGTCGCGGTCATGATCATCACGACGTTCCTGACGTCTCGGCAGATGATCCTCAAGACCGGGTGGTCGGAGGACCCGAACCAGAAGATGATCCAGCGCGTGATGCTGTACGGCATCCCGTTCTCACTGTTGATCTCCGGCGCTCTGTTCCCGATCGGCGTGGTGATCTACTGGGTGACCACCAACCTGTTCTCGCTCGGCCAGCAACACTGGGTGCTGCACAAGTACCCGCCGCCGAACGCGAAGGCCGCCGCCGTGGCGGCCGGCAAGAACGGCAGCGCCAGCAAGGGCTCCGGCGGGAAGCCGCAGGCCGGTAAGGACGGCAAGAACGGCGAGCCGGCGCAGATCGACGGCAAGGCTCTCGCACCCCGGCCCGGCGTCAAGCCGGTGAACCCGAAGAAGAGCAACCGCAAGCGGAAGGCACGCCGCTAACCTCATCGGCGAGGGCGGAGCCTTGGACACTGCACACTGAAGCGCTGACCCGTTCGGCGCGTAAGACCTGGAGTTTGCACCGTGACCGATACGAGTTTCTCGAGCACAGACACCGTCGACGACAAGCAGAGCGGTGAGGTACCAGAAAAGCCGGCCGCTGATGAGCCGGCCCCAGACCAGCCGGATAACGACGAGCCGGACACCGACCTGCTGGTACGCGAAGGCGACATCGCCGCGGACTACCTCGAGGGCCTGCTCGACATCCTCGACTTCGACGGCGACATCGACATGGACGTACGAAACGGCCGTGCCATGGTGGCGGTCTCCGGTTCGCTGCAGGACCTGGTCGGTCCCCGGGGCGCCACCCTGGAGGCGTTGCAGGACCTGACCCGGCTGGCGGTCTACCGGTCGACTCAGGTGCCCAGCCGGTTGATGCTCGACGTCAGCGGCTACCGCGAGGCACGCCGCAAGGAGTTGACCGCGCTGGCGAAGAACGCCGCCGAGCAGGTCCGCAGCTACGGCGAGCCGGTACGCATGGCCACGATGACCGCGTTCGAGCGCAAGTGCGTGCACGACGTGATCAACGCGATGGACGGCGTGGAGAGCGAGTCCGAAGGCGAAGAGCCGGATCGCCGCGTCGTGGTCCACCCGGCCGAGGACTGAGCGGCGAACCGGGGCGCGGACAGACCCCGGAACAACGGCTACACAGTGGCCCGGCGAGGTTCAGCCGAACCTCTCCGGGCCGGTTCCATTTCAGGAGACTTTGTGAGTACGTCAGCGCCACTGCCCGACGATCTCCGTGCGGCCGCCGAACACTACTTCGGCGACCGGCTCGACCTGGCCGCCCGCTATGCGGAACTGCTCGCCACCGACGGGGTGGTACGCGGCCTGATCGGCCCCCGCGAGGTGCCCCGGATCTGGGACCGGCATCTGCTCAACAGTGTGGCGATGGTGGAGTTGATCGGGTCGGACGCGACGGTCGCCGACGTCGGATCGGGTGCCGGGCTGCCGGGCATTCCGTTGGCGATCGCCATGCCCGACCTCGACGTGCAGTTGGTGGAGCCGCAGTTGCGACGTACCACCTTCTTGGCGGAAGTGGTCGAGGCGCTGAAACTGGATCGGGTGACGGTGGTGCGGGCACGGGCCGAGGAGGCGCCCCGGCGGATGCCGCAGGTAGACGCGGTGGTGGCACGGGCCGTGGCGCCGTTGGGCCGGCTCGCGGAATGGTGCCTGCCGCTGGCCAAGGTGGGTGGCCGGCTGCTGGCGTTGAAGGGCGCCTCGGCCGCCGAAGAGGTAGCGGCCCAACGCGCCGCGGTACGCCGTGCCGGCGGGGGCGAGCCGGTGGTGCTGACGTGCGGCAACGTGCTGGGGCAGCCGGCCACGGTGGTGTCGGTCGTACGGGAACGGGCGGTCGCTTCGAGGTCCGCTGTAGGGCGGGGGCCGAAGCGGACCTGGGCAGGCAGGTCCGACCGCCAGCGCTAGCACGGGGTCTGCAGGGCGGGTGTCGACGCCCGTCTCGCGCGCGCAGTCACGGTGCCCCGCTTGCCAGCGGCTCGACGGCCCGAGCCGGACAGGGAAATCGTGGAATGTGGTGTGGCGGTCCACCTTGATCCCGCGGATTCGGACGAGTGTGGTCTCGAGCAGAGACTCGCCGGGGCAGTTCGGCGTTGTCTGATCAGGGGCGGACAGGTGGAGGAGCGATGGCGGGATCTCAGCTGCCTCGGCAGCGGAGCGAGGAGCAGCCGGAGCCGATCGAGGATCGGGACTCCGAACGGGCGACCTCACCCCACGGCCGGGTGTTGCGCCGGCGGAGCGGACGGCAGCAGCGGCGCCTGTGGCCCGCTGCGACAGAGGGCCGGGAAATTTTCGAACCACAGGAAGACGACGTCACCGCAGGTCAGGACGTCGCCGAGAACCGGGGTCGCGGCGGTGTCGGAAAGGGCACGCCGACCGGCCGTGACGTCTCCCGTGAGGCCGCCGTACGCTTGCCGGGCGCGGTTGCCGATGAGTGGGGTGAGGGCGAGAGCATGCAGGAAGACGGCATGCGCGAGGAGCGCGTTTCACGTGAAACAGCGAGCGACGAACGAGACGCCCCGAAGCCCCGATCGGCGGAGCCGGGGCGCTCGGAGTCGGCGGATCTGGACGTGGCAGGGGATGCCGTTCCGACTCATGCGGCCAGTGGCTGGGAGGCAGCGCAGCCGGCGATCGGCCGGGCATCCGTGGCGGGTGCCTACCGGCAAGAGGGGGGCTATGGGGTGTACGACGAGACTTACACGGAAGTGGTTTCACGTGAAACCGAGCCGGTAGACGAGGAGCCGCCGCTCGCGGTGGAAGCCCGCCGGGCGATGCAGATCCTCAATCCGCATGGCGAGGCAACTCTCCCCCGACCGCCAAAGCGACGGGTGGTCTGCATCGCCAACCAGAAGGGCGGCGTCGGCAAGACCACCACGGCGGTGAACCTCGCGGTATCGCTGGCGCTGCACGGCAGCCGGGTGCTGGTCATCGACCTGGACCCCCAGGGCAACGCGTCGACCGGTCTCGGTGTCGAGCACCGCGCCGGCACCCCCAGTGTGTACGAGTGCCTGCTCGGCGAAATCAACCTGGCCGAGGCGGCACAACCCGTCGGAGGTATCCCGGACCTCGCTTGCGCCCCGGCCACGATCGACCTCGCGGGAGCAGAGGTCGAGCTGGTGTCGATGGTGGCGCGGGAGTCCCGGTTGAGCCGGGCCATCGAGGCGTACGACACCGAGTTGGACTACGTGTTCATCGACTGCCCGCCGTCGCTCGGGCTGCTGACGGTGAACGCCCTGGTCGCCGCCGAGGAGGTGTTGATCCCGATCCAGTGCGAGTACTACGCCCTCGAAGGGTTGGGTCAGCTGCTCCAGAACATCGAGCTGGTACGTGCACACCTCAATCCCGAACTGCGGGTGTCCACGATCCTGCTCACCATGTACGACCGGCGTACCAAGCTGGCGGACGATGTGGAGCAGGACGTACGGGGCCGGTTCGGGGACACCGTGCTCGAGACCGTCATCCCCCGCAACGTACGGGTCTCCGAAGCCCCCTCGTACGGAGAATCCGTGATCACGTACGACCCCGGATCGCGGGGTGCCATCAGCTACTTCGGCGCGGCCCGGGAGATCGCCGACCGGGGAGCCAAGGCAGGTGACCACTGATGAAGAACCGACGCGGCGGCCTGGGTCGCGGGCTCGGAGCCCTGATCCCCAGCGGTGCGCCCGACAAGCCCGGTGGCGCGGTGATCGCCACGGTTCCCACGGATCCGGCGCAGGAGTATTCGGACGGACCCGGCCACGAGTCGGGCGGGCCTGACCAGGGCTCGGGTAGCCGGGACGGCCATGCCCGACCGGCCATCGACCCCCACATCGACCTGGCGCCCGTACCGGGTGCCCGGTTCCGTGAGGTGGCGGTACGCGACATCAGCCCGAACCCCCGCCAGCCCCGGCAGGTGTTCGAAGAGGAGTCCTTCGAAGAGCTGAAGTCCTCGATCCAGCAGGTCGGCCTGTTGCAGCCGATCGTGGTACGCGAACTCACCCACGGCCGGTACGAGCTGGTGATGGGCGAGCGCCGCTGGCGGGCGGCGATGGCGCTCGGCATGGAGATGATCCCCGCGATCATCCGGGACACCCGCGACGACGAGATGCTCCGCGACGCGTTGCTCGAGAACATCCACCGGGCGCAGCTCAACCCGCTGGAGGAAGCGGCGGCGTACCAGCAACTGCTGGCGGAGTTCGGCGCCACCCACGAAGAACTCGCCCAGCGGATCGGACGCAGCCGGCCCCAGATCTCGAACACCATCCGACTCCTGAATCTGCCGGCCGCCGTACAGCGGCGGGTGGCCGCGGGGGTGCTGTCCGCGGGTCACGCCCGGGCGCTGCTCGGGCTCACCGACCCGGAACGGCAGGACGACCTGGCCAAGCGGATCGTCGCCGAAGGCCTGTCGGTACGGGCCACCGAAGAGATCGTCGCGCTCGGCGACCCGGAGAAGCCGCAACCGCACAAACCGGTACGCCGATCCAAGCCCCGCTCCCCCGGTGTCGCCGAACTGGCGGATCGGCTCTCCGACCGCTTCGACACCCGGGTCAAGGTCGATCTGGGCAAGCGCAAAGGCCGCATCGTGGTGGAATTCGCCACGGTTGACGACCTCCAGCGCATCGTCGACCTGATGGGTCTCGACGGTGCGTCCAATGTGGACACGTAACGATTTGGTCCGACCGCAACGGGTGACCCTTCGCCCGTACCCAGACAACCCTCAATACCGATAAGGTGCCGGCCATGGCGCAACATCGACCCACTAACTCGGCACTCCCCGATTTCGTGGGGTGGCCGACCTTCCCCTTCGAGGGAAATCTCCGGGTTCGCAAGCTGGACCCGCCGGCGGCCGAGGAACCACCCCGGCAGGGTGAGCGCGGTGAGAGCTGCGCGAAATGCCAGGCGCCGGACGCCGACTACATCTGGGTCGACGAGCGGTGGCGGGTACGCGCACTCGGCAAACCCAGTGGACTGCCGGCGGTCGTCGTACTGGAGACCCGGCACCACTACGACATGGGCGACCTGTCGAACCTGCTCGCCGCCGAGCTGGGTGTGCTGACCGTACGGCTGGAGCGGGCGATCCGTTCCATCAGCGGCGTGGCGCGGGTGCACGTGAACCGGTGGGGCGACGGGTCGGAGCACCTGCATGTGTTCTTCCTGGCGCGTCCGACGGGGATGCTGCAACTGCGCGGCACCTTCCTGTCGATGTGGGACGACATCCTGCCGCCGATCGCCGAGGAGCAGTGGCGGGAGAACCTCGCGTTCATCGCGGCATGGCTCGCCGAGTACGGCGGCCGCGCGGTGGCCGTACCGCCACCGATGCACTGGGACGAACTCGAGGACGAGGAACCGGCCGACGCTGAAACCGCACTCGCAGCCGGCAGCGTTCCGGCGCACGCCACACCCCCGAACGGCGCGGACCGCGGCGGCGACGGATCCGGCGTCGGGCGACCCAACGGAGCCGACCAGCCGGAACTCGTGGACGCGGGCTTCGAGGACGGCACTGGGTCGGCTCAGGAGGCGCATCGACGTCCGCCTAAGGCTCGGGAAGCACCGGACGTCGCGAGGCCTTCAGCAGCCCGCTGAGCGCGCTACAGCGCCCAACGGTTCAGGGGTTGGCGCGGCGTACGGCCTGGTCGACCAGGCGCGCCAGTACGTCACCGAATTCCAGCCCTGCGGCCTCGACCGCGACCGGCAGTAACGAGGTCTCCGTCATGCCCGGAGCCACGTTCACTTCGAGCACCTCGACCGCACCGGCGCCGGAGGCGGAGTCGACGATCAGGTCCACTCGGGAGAGGTCCCGCAGTCCGAGCGCGGTGTGGGCGGCCACGGCCACCCGCGCGACCTCCGCTGCCAACTCGTCCGACAGCCGGGCGGGTGCGTGGAACGTGGTCAGCCCGGCGGTGTAGCGGGCGGTGTAGTCGTACACGCCGCTGTGGGGTTCGATCTCGACCGCCGGCAACGCCTGCGGGCCGTCTCCGAAGTCGACCACGCTGACCGCCAACTCGGCGCCGGTGACGTACCGCTCGATCAGGGCCGTGGAGTCGTACGCGAAGCAGCCGACCATCGCTGCGGGCAGCTCGCCTGCGGACTTCACCGGGTGGGCGCCGAGCCCCGAACCGCCCTGCGCCGGCTTCACCATCAGCGGCAGCCCGAGTCGGGCGGCGATCCGGTCCAGCAGCGCGGTGGCGCCCAGCTCGGAGAACGTGTCGTGCGGCAACGCGGTCCAGTCCGGGGTCGACAGGCCGGCTTCGGACAATACGGTCTTGGCGCTCGGCTTGTCCCAGGCGACTCGGGCGGCGTGGGCTTCGGTGCCGACGTACGGGACGCCGACCAGGTCGAGGACGCCGCGCAGCGAACCATCCTCACCGGACGCACCGTGCAGCGCGATCACCACGGCGTCCGGCGGGTCGGCGGCCAGCGTCGGCAGCAGGGTGGCATCGGCGTCACGCAACTCCGCGTCGACACCGGCCTGGCGTAACGCGGTGAGCACGCGCCGGCCGGAGCGCAGCGAGACCTCCCGCTCGTAGGACAACCCGCCCGCGAGCACCATCACCCGGTGTGAGTCGGCCCCGCTCATGCCAGCCCCTGGGGCGGGCTGTCCGCCGCGGTCGTCGGGTGGTCGTCGGTCGGCGCCGCGCCGAAGGTGGCGCGCAGGTCGAGCTCCTCCTCCATCACGGAGGCGAGCCGGCGTACGCCTTCGCGGATCCGTTCCGGCGGCGGGAAACAGTACGACAGTCGCAGGTGCTGCCGCCCCGTCCCGTCGGCGTAGAAGCCGGTGCCCGGCACGTACGCGACGCGGTTGTGGATCGCCCGGGGCAGCATCGCCTTCGAGTCCAGGCCGGCCGGCAGGGTCAGCCACACGTAGAAGCCGCCGCCCGGCCGGGTCCACGACGCTCCGGATGGCATGAAATCGTCGAGCGCACCGAGTACGGCGTCGCGGCGCTCGGCGTACAGGTTCCGGAAGGTCTTCAGCTGTTCGCGCCAGGGCATGGTCTGGAAGTACGTGGTCACGGCGGACTGCGACAGCATGCTCGGGCACAGGATCTGCGCTTCGGAGGCGATCACCAGCTTCTCGCGTACCGCGTGTGGGGCGAGGGCCCAGCCGGTGCGTACCCCGGAAGAAAAGGTCTTGGAGAACGTGCCGAGGTAGATCACCCCGTCGCGGACCCGGGACCGCAGCGCGGGCAGCGGGTCGGCGTCGAAACCGAGCAGCCCGTACGGGTTGTCTTCCAGCACCAGGGTGTCGGCGCGCTGGCAGATCTCCAGGATCCGTTCCCGCCGCTCCTCGGGCAGCGTGACGCCGCCCGGGTTGTGATAGTTGGGCACGGTATAGAGGAACTTCGCGCGCCGACCCTCAGCCGCGACTCGCGCCAGCGCCTCCTCCAGCGCCTCGGGAATCAACCCAAGATCATCCATTGGTACGTGGACCACGTCGGCCTGCGCCGCCTGGAACACGCCCAGCGCCCCGACGTACGAGGGACCCTCTGCCAGCACCACGTCGCCCGGATCGAGGAACACCCGGGCGACCAGGTCGAGCGCCTGCTGCGCGCCGACGGTGACCACGACGTCGTCCGGGTTGGCGCCGCAGGAGGCGTCGACGCCCTCGAGCGACATCACGTCGCAGATCACCTCACGCAGCGCCAGGTCGCCCTGCCCGATGCAGTACTGCAGGCTGCTCGCGCCGTGCCGGGCGACCAGCTCGCCCAGCATCTCCCCGACCGCGTCCAGCGGGAGCGCCGAGACGTACGGGGAGCCGCCGGCGAGCGAGACCACCTCGGGCCGGCTCGCGACGGAGAACAACGCTCGGATCTCGGAGGCGGTCATGCCGCGCGCGCGTTGCGCGTACCGGTCGGTGTAGTCGTCGAGGGTGGTGCCGCTCACGGCGCTCTCCGAAAATCGGGCACAAGGGATCCGCCGAGTTTACCGGGCGGGTGCGGGGCCGTGACCAGGAGTTTTGCCGAACCGTCGCGATTGTCACTGTCCGGGCGTACGATCTGCTTCGTGTTCTGGGGTCGGCCCTCTCCCGATCACGCGGTGATGCCCTGATGTCACGGCGTTTGGTGAATCTCACCCTGGACACCCTTGAAGACATTCCCGGCCGCTGTCGTCGCTGCGTGTTCTGGGAGCTTGATCCGGTCGCCGCCGAGCGGGCGAAGGAAGCCGGGGACCCCGAGTTGGAGAAGGAAGCCTGGGTCTCCCAGACGCTTCTCGAGTGGGGTTCCTGCGGCAAGTTGATCTACGTCGACGGGATGCCCGCCGGGTACGTCATGTTCGCTCCGCCGGTCTACGTACCCCGGGGCGGCGCGTTCCCCACCAGCCCGATCTCGGCGGACGCCGTACTGCTGATGAACGCGTACGTAGTGCCCGACTTCGAGGGCGGCGGCCTCGGCCGGATGCTGGTGCAGGGCGTGGCGCGCGACCTGACGAAGCGCGGCATCAAGGCGATCGAGGCGTTCGGCGACGCGAAGGGCGACAGCGCCGGATGCGTCGCGCCGGCGGACTTCTTCCTGTCGGTGGGGTTCAAGACGGTCCGGCCCCACCCGCGGTTCCCCCGGCTGCGGCTGGAGCTGCGTACCGCACTGTCGTGGAAGTCCGATGTGGAGTACGCCCTCGAGAAGCTGCTCGGCTCGATGAACCCGGAGGCGTTGCTGCGCCCCGCGGTGCGGCCGTTGACCCGGCGCAGCGATCCGTTCGTACCGCAGTCGCTCTAGTCGGGGCGCCGGCCGTAACGGCGTTGGGATTCGTTCTGATGCGCGAGTCGTCGCATCGCCATGAGCACCTCGTCTCCCAGTACGGTGCCGATCACCATGCCTTCGACCAGGTCCTCGGGATGGTTGCGGTCGGCGATGGAGTCCAGATCGACCGTAGCGATGCGTTCCACCGCGTCCGCGTACGCGTCGAGCATCTCGTCGGGGACCTGGTAGTTGAGCCGATCGACCGCGGCCAGTACGGAGACCAGCCGTTGCCCGGCGGCCCCCCGTCCACTGGAGTGCCACTTCCGGCGGGCGATCAACTCGTCGACCCGCCGCCTCGCGGCGGCCCGGCTGTGGTCTGTGGTGTCGTCTTCCGACGGGCGGGTGACGCTTGCCTGCACCACGCCCAACCGGTCGTGGAGCGGCCGATCGGTGTCGATCGCGTCGAGCACGGCTCCCACCGCGGCGATCGACACGCCTCCGACGGTGACCAGAGTCCGGATCAGCCGAAGTCTCCGTACGTGTTCTTCGCCGTACTGGGCCTGGTTGGGGCCGGTGGCCTCGCCCGCCGGGAGTAGACCCTCGCGCAGGTAGTACTTGATCGTCGGCACCGGTACGCCGGTCTGCCGACTCAACTCCGCGATCCGCATGCCCCTCCCGTAACCGTCTTGCATCCACTGGCAACTATGGATAGTGTAGCTATCCGTAACGGATAGTCGCGCTATCTAAATGGGGGTGTGGGATGGCTTCGTTCACCGGGATCCTTCGACGTTCGGTCGGCTGGCACCGGCCACTCATGATCTACTCCGCCGCGATGGTCGTCGTGGCCGTGGTCGCGGCGATCGGCCTGCTGGTCGACGATCGGGTCCTGGTCGGCGCGCCGATCTGGCTCAAGCCGTTCAAGTTCGCGGTCTCCTTCGTGGCGTACGGGGTGACCTGGGCGTGGCTGATGTCGCTGCGGCCCAAGGCGTCCCGCGTGCTGTGGTGGGTCGGCACCGTGCTGGTAGGGGCCGCGGCCATCGAGATGATGATCATCGTGGGGCAGGTGGTCCGCGGCCAACGCAGCCACTTCAACGTCGCCACACCGTTCGACGCCGCGCTCTTCTCGATCATGGGCGCGACGATCGTGGTGTTGTGGCTCGGCACGCTGGCCGCCGTACTGCTGCTGGCTTTTCAGCGGCTCGGTGACCGGCCGCAACAGTGGGCGATCCGGCTCGGCATGGTGATCTCCCTGATCGGCCTGGGCCTCGGCTTCCTGATGATCGGTCCGACGCCGCAGCAGCAGGACGCGGACCGCGCCGGTACGGCGACCGTGATCGGCGCGCACAGTGTCGGCGTGCCCGACGGCGGGCCGGGGATGCCGGTCACCGGCTGGAGCACGACCGGCGGAGACCTGCGGATCCCGCACTTCGTCGGCATGCACGCGCTGCAGGCGCTGCCGCTGTTCGTACTGCTGGTAGGTCTGCTCGCGACCAGAGTGCCGCGACTGCGCGATGCGCGCGTGCGGCTCGGTCTGGTGTGGACCTTCGGCCTCGGGTACGCCGGCCTGGTCGCCCTGGTGACCTGGCAGGCGCTGCGCGGCCAGCCTCTGGTGCACCCCGATGCCGCGACGCTGACCGCGCTGGGCGTGCTCGTGGCCGGGGTCCTGGCCGGTGTCGTGCTGTCGCTGCGAACTCCGGGGGCGGCGCGCCCGGGGCAGCAGGCCGTTCGCGAGGCGGGGAAGGTGACGGTGTGAACGGCTTCCTGTTCGACCTGGCCTTCTACGTCGCCGCGCCGTTCTGGGCGCTGATGATCCTCGCGCCCACCTGGGGGTGGACGAAGCGGATCGCCGGCTCGCCGTGGATCGTCGCGCCGGTGCTCGTGGTGTGGCTGGTGCTCGCCGTACCGCGGTTTCCCCAGCTGCTGGCCGCGGTGACGCAGCCCAGCCTGCCGGTGCTCGAGTCGTTCGTACGGGACCCCGGCGCGGTGTCCCTGCTCTGGGCACAGATCATCGGCTGGGACCTGTTCATCGGCCGGTGGATGTACCTGGACAGCCGGGAGCGTGACGTATCTCCGCTGGTCATGGGGCCGGTGCTGGTGGTGACGATCCTGCTCTCGCCGGTCGGCCTGCCGTTGTACCTGGCGATCCGGCAGTACGTCGGTCGTACCCGGCCCGTGGTCGTCGCGGCCGAGCGGTGATTGGATCGGGGTATGTGCCGAAGCATCAAGACGCTGCGCCCGCCGTTCACCGAGACGGTCACCGAGGACGACGTACACGCCGCCGCGCTGCAGTACGTACGCAAGATCTCCGGTTTCCGAAAGCCCGCGCCGCACAACGCGGAGGCGTTCGACGCCGCCGTGGCCGCGGTGACCGACGCGAGCCGGCAACTGCTCGACACCCTGGTGATCGGCAAACCGGCCGCCTCACACTGACATGTCATGCACATGAGATGCATGTAGGGTCGATGTATGGCCGCTACACTGCAGATCCGAAATGTCCCCGAGGAGATCCACGCAGCTGTCCGTACGCAGGCCGCCCGGGCCGGTTTGTCGGTGTCCGACTACCTACTTCAACTGGTGAGCGAACTCGTCAACCGACCCACCATGGACGAGATCGTGGAACGTGCCCAGACTCTGGCTCAGGCTGGCGGGGGCGCGAGCCGTGCCGACATCCTCGCGGCGGTCCGAGAAGGGCGTGATCGTTGATCGCCGTGGTGGACAGCTCCGCCCTCGTGATGTTGTTCGCTGTCGACTCCGCCGTGCAGAACCAGGCCCTGGCCGTTCGACTCACACAGGTGATTCCCCACGCCCCTGACATCGTGGACGTGGAATTCCACCATGCACTCAGGGGACTGGCCCAGGGCAGGAAGATCAGTCCGGAACGCGCGGAGCTGGCACGGTCCCTCTACGCCCAGATGCCGATGGAGAGAATCCCGAGTCGTCGACTGCTGGATCGGGTCTGGTCATTGCGGCACAACCTCGGTGCGTACGATGCCTGCTTCCTGGCGCTGGCCGAGGCATTGGACGTACCGCTGATCACGTGCGACGAAAAGCAGCGGCGGGCAGACGGTCACCAGGCACAGGTCGAGGCTTACTGAGACCTGTGGTCGTTCTGGCATGCCTGGCCGTACGGGCCATCCCGATCGGTCGCTGATGCGGTGATGATGACTGCGGGCCCCCCGAGTACGACGGAGGGGACACATGTCAAAGATCATCTTGCGCCGCCGTTGGTCCGGCCTGATGGCGGCAGGGTTTGCGGCCCTGGTGCCTACCGTTTTCGGCGTCGGGGCGCCTGCGAGCGCCGCGCCGGCCACGAACGTGATCGTGCTGCCGGGGGCCACCTCGGCCGAGGGGATCGCGGTCGGCGACGGCGCGACCTTCTACGCCGGGGACCTGTTCACCGGTGACATCTACCGGGGCGACCTGCAGCGCGGCACCGCTGGACTGCTCACCGACGCACCGGCCGGCCGGATGGCGGCCGGCATGAAGCTCGACCGCCGCAGCGGCCTGCTGTACGTCGCCGGCGCCTTCACCGGTCAGGCCTACGTGTACGACGGCGCCACCGGTGCCACCGTCGCGGCGTACCAGTTCGGCGTTGCCGGCCAGTCGGTGATCAACGACGTGATCGTGACCCGGGAGGGGGCCTGGTTCACCGACTCGGTCGCGCCGAAGCTGTACTTCGTACCGATCAGTCCGACCGGGGCGCCCGGCGGGTTCAGCGTGCTGACGGTGACCGGGCCGGCCGCCGAGATCAGCGGCGACTTCAACCTCAACGGCATCGCCGCGACGCCTGACGGACTGACCTTGATCGTCGCCCACTCGGCCAACGCCAAGCTCTACACCGTCGACCCCGCCACCGGCGCCAGTACGACGATCGACGGCGTCAGCGTGCCGAACGTCGACGGGATCGTGTTCGATGCCGGGCGGCTGTGGGCCGTACAGAACTTCGACAACAAGATCACCCGGTGGCGGCTGAGCCCCGACCTCGGCTCGGGCGTACTGGACGGAGTGATCACGAGTGAGCTGTTCCAGGTCCCGACCACGGCCGCGCTCTACGGCAACGAACTCGCGGTGGTCAACGCCAAGTTCGACACCGGGTTGCCGCCGACCGCGGACCAGTACGAGGTGGTGATCGTCGATCGCTAGGTCGCGGCGTACGCGGCGCGCAGCGACCGTACGTCGAAGGTGCCGGTCGCCACGTCCGACTCCCGGGGCAGGTAGATCCGCTGCACCGCGGCGATCACCGACTCGACCACGGTGTCCCGGAACGCCGGATCGACGATCCGCGCCCGGTCGTACGGCGAGGTCAGGTAACCGGCCTCGACCCGTACGGTCGGCATCTGGGTGAACCGCAGCAGCTGCCAGGTCTTGGCGTGCGTACGCCCGTCCAACAACCCGGTACGCGCCACGATCTCCCGCTGGACCAGCCCGGCGAGCCGTTCCCCGATCGTGGAGGTGACACCGGCGGAGGTGCCGTAGTGGTAGGTGGCGACCCCGCTCGCGGCCGGGTTCGGATGCCCGTCGAAGTGCAGCGAGATCATCAGGTCGGCGCCGAGGTCGTTGGCGAACTTGGCCCGGGCGTCCTCCGGGTAGCCGGCGTGCGGTCCGCGGGTGAGATGGACCTCGACCCCGGCGGCGGCCAGCCGTTCCTCCAGCCGCGACGCGAGGTCGTACGCCAGGTGGGCCTCGGACCACAGCAAGGTGCCCTCGGCGACCGTGACGCCGAGATCGTCCCCGCCGTGGCCGGGGTCGATCACGATCGTCTTGCCGAGCAGCGCCGGCCCGGACGCGCGCAGCATCTCGGCCTCGCGCAGCAGCTGGGGCCGGCCGCCGGTGACCTTGCGTCCCAGCCGGCGCAGCGCGTGCATGGTGGCCTGGCCGAACGTACCGTCGGGGACCAGGCCGGCCTCGCGCTGGAACTGGGCCAGCGCCCTGGCCGTACGCAGGCCGAACATCCCGTCGGGCCGCCCGACGTTGTAGCCCATCTCGAGGAGTCGTTCCTGCAGGTGGCGTACGTCGTCGCCGTACATGGTCTCGGGGCTGATCCGGGCGAGTACCCGGTCGCCGAGCCGCCAGCGGGCCGCCTCCAGGGCACGGCGGGTTTCCGTACCGACCAGGCCGTCGGCGATGAGCCCGCGGGACTGCTGGAATGCGCGTACCGCCCGATCGGCGGTGGCGTCGAACGCGTCGGTGCCGCTGTCGGGGACCAACCCGAGCCGACGGAGACTTTCCCGAATTTCGGCCGCTGCCGGACCGCTGTCGCCTAGGCGAACAGGACGCATTCCCACACCCTTCCCATACCCCCGGCCTGCCGGAGCCTACCGTGGATCGAGCTCGTCGCAAGCCGGGCACACGGGAGCGCTCCGGTCTGACAACTACCAGACGCGGAGCGCTCACCCACGGTGTCAGCGCAGCGCTGCTTCGAACTTCTCCACGAGTACGGACTTCGGCTTGGCGCCGACGATCTCGGCTACGGGCTCGCCGTTCTTGAACACCTTCAGCGTCGGAGCGGACAGCACGCCCTGCTCCCGTACGGTGTTCGGGTTGTGGTCGATGTCCAGGCTGACGATCTTCAGCTTGCCGGCCATCTCCTTCGAGATCTCCTCCAGCAGCGGGTCGATCTTCTTGCAGGGCGCGCACCACTCGGCCCAGAAGTCGACCACCACTGGGAGGTCCGACTGCAGCACATCGGTGGCGAAGCTGGCGTCCGTTGTCGGGTTGAGCGCCACGGGGGATCCTCCTGGTTGTCGGGTCGGATGGTCAGTGCAGGGAAGCCAGGTAGCGCTCGGCGTCCAGCGCCGCGACGCAGCCGGTGCCGGCGGCGGTGACCGCCTGCCGGTAGGTGTGGTCCACCAGGTCGCCGGCCGCGAACACACCCGGCAGGTTGGTACGGCTGCTCGGCGCCTCGACCTGCACGTACCCGTCGGGGTCGGCGGTGACCTGGTCGCGGAACAGTTCGCTGCGCGGGTCGTGACCGATCGCGACGAACAGGCCGGTCACGTCCAGGGTGCGCTCCTCACCGGTCTTCACGTTGCGTACGGCGACGCCTTCGACCTTGCCGTCGCCGAGCACCTTGGTGACCACGGTGTCCCACTCGACCTTGATCTTCGGGTTCTGCAGCGCCCGCTCCTGCATGATCTTGCTGGCGCGGAACTCGTCGCGCCGGTGGATGATCGTGACGGTCTCGGCGAACTTGGTCAGGAACGTCGCCTCCTCCATCGCCGAGTCGCCACCGCCGACCACCACGATGTGCTGGTCGCGGAAGAAGAAGCCGTCGCAGGTGGCGCAACTGGACACCCCGTGCCCGAGCAACTCCTGCTCACCCGGTACGCCGAGCGGCCGCCACGCCGAGCCGGTCGACAGGATCACCGCGTCGCCCAGGTATTCGGTCTCGCCGATCCAGACCCGCTTCACGTCGCCGCCGAGCTCCACCCGGGTCGCGTCGTCGGTGATGAACTCGGCACCGAACCGCTCCGCCTGCTTGCGCATGTTGTCCATCAGGTCGGGGCCGAGGATGCCGTCGGGGAAGCCGGGGAAGTTCTCCACGTCCGTGGTCGTCATCAGCGCGCCACCGGACTGGGCACCTTCGATGACCAGCGGTTTCAGGTTGGCGCGGGCGGCGTACACGGCGGCGGTGTAGCCGGCCGGGCCCGATCCCACGATGATCAGGTTACGAACGTCCGACACGTCTTCTCCTCATGACTACGGCACGGGATCGCCCGTACCTGTCCCGCGAAACGTCATGGTACGGACTGAGAATTCCCCGACGAGGCGTACTTCACGCGCGTTGCCGAATTCAGTTGGACGTGGCGTACTTCTCGTCCGTACCGGCGGCTCCGCAGTCGGGTCCGGCGACCACGACGCGGCGGACGTCCCGCGGCTGCGTGATCTGGATCACCAGCGCGGGGTCGCCTTCGAATCTGGCGTAGTCGACCAGGGTCACGTCACCCGGATAGCGCGCGGTCACCGACGCCAGGCAGTCCCGCAGCGCATCGGCCGCGGTGAGCCGGGACAGCTCGGACGGGGGCCGCAACGGGGCCGCCTTGAGACCGCTGTCGCCGTTGGCGCGTACCCCCGAAAGGTTTTCCCGGGTGTAGTCGGTGCCACTCGCCGTGACCGGAACCGAGTAGCTCGGCGGCTGAGCGTCGGCGGTGGGGCCGTTGCGTTCCGCGGACGGTGCCGCCGCGCCGCCCGCGCTCGACTTGGCGCGGTCCGACTCGACGCTGGAGATGTAGGACTCGCCGGGGCCGAACAGCGCGTACCCGCCGATGCCGACCACGCCGAGGAACGCCGCCGCCACCGCTACGGCGGCGGCGACCCGGTATCTGCGGCGACGCCGGTCCCGCAGCGACACCACCGGGGCGACCGGTCGCTCTGCCTCTGCCAACGCCCTGTCGAGCCGCGCGGCGACGTCGTCGGGCAAGGGTGGTGCCGCGCGGGCGAGCCCTGCCAGGTCGGCACCCACCAGAGCATCGGCGGTACGCAGCGCGTCCAGCGCGGCAGCCCAGGCCGGATCCGTGCGCACCAGTTCGGCGACCCGGGCGTACGCGGGCGTGCCGTCCAGCGCCCCGCCGGCGTAGTCCGCCAGCAGGTCGAAGTCGACGTCCCGGTGGCCGCTGGTCACGGGTTCTCCCTGGTCAGATCCGGTGTTGGTGCGCTCGAAGATGGGACGGACTGGCCGGCCGCCGGGTTCCGCAGGTAGCCGAGAATCATCGCCAGCCGGGCGCGTCCCCGGCTGCAGCGGCTCTTCACGGTGCCCTCCGCGATCTCGAGGATCTCGGCGGCTTCGGCGACCGACAGGCCGTGCAGGTCGACCAGCACCAGCGCGGCCCGCTGCTCGACCGGCAGCCGGCGCAACGCTTCGTGGACTGCGAGCGAGGTGTCCCGTTCCGCCGTACGGTCCGCGACCGACGGCTCACCGGGACCGGTCTCCCGCAACGGCACCGTCGGGCGTACGGCTTTTCGGCGGGCGCGGTCGAGGCAGGCGTTGACCACGATCCGGTGCAACCAGGTGGTCACCGCCGAGTCGCCCCGGAACCGCCCCGCCGCCCGGTACGCCGACAACAGCGCGTCCTGCAGCGCGTCGGCGGCCTCCTCGCGGTCCCCGAGCGTACGCAGCGCGACCGCCCAGAGCCGGTCACGGTGCCGGCGTATCAACTGGTTGAACGCATTCCGGTCGCCGGCCAGGTGTGCCCGCAGCAGGGCGTGGTCGGACGGCGCGTCCCCGGGGTCGATCGTGCCGGCCATCATCGGTCAATCGGTGGCGGCGTAAACCTGGATCTCCTTGATCTGGACCTGGTACTTGCCACCTTGGGTGGGCAGTTCCGTGATCCAGATCAGCAGGTACTGGGTCTTCACGTTCAGCGGCACCTGCGCGGTCGCGCCGAGCGGCTTGGCCGCCACGGCGTCCTTGTAGTCGTTCGCGATCCGCTTGTCGCCGCTGGACGTGTCACCGAAGTCCTCGGCGCCGTACCGGATCGCCACCGTCGCGTCCGGCGAGGACATCGTCAGATGTACGGCGCTGAGCCGCTTCGCCGAACCCAGGTCGATCAGCAGGCCCATCCCGGGCTTGAGGTTGCCGAACCGGGGGCTGTTGTACTCGTCCGTGGACCAGCCGGTGGTCTTGTCCTCGTCGATCGCCTTGTCGATGCCGTCGTTCTCCGTACGGTCCCCGCCGGGCGGGTCGACCAGCCGGATCATGTTCGGCGTCAGCTTGATCGGGTCGGGCTCGGTGGAGCCGGCGCCGCCGGTCTGGCCGCCCGCGGGGTTGGTCTCGGAGGCGGCCGGCGGTGTGGACGGGCCCTTGGCCAGCCACATCGTGCCCACCAGTCCTCCGGCCAGCACGATCGCGAGCAGCCCGGCGACGACGACGATCGCCCTCTTCCAGACCGGTCGCGGCCGCTCGACGATGCGCTGCGCGTTGCTGGCGAAGCCGAGCGGGCCTTCGACCCGCAGCGGCGGGTAACCGTTGCCGGCAAAGCCGTTCTCGGAGTAGCCGTTGCCGGCGTATCCGTTGTCGGAGTAGCCGGCGTCGACGTACCGCAGCTCCGAGAAGCCGGCCTCGGTGAACCCGGGATCGTGGAAGCCGAGTCTGGACAGCTCCAGCGACAGCTCGGCGGCGCCGGGTGCGGGGATCGTCGGATCCAACAGGTCCATCGCCAGCTCGTCGACCGCGGGCGGTACGCCGGCGCGGATCTGCCGGGGCGCGGCGAGCTTGCCGTTGTCCATGGTCGGCGCGTCAGGCAGCATGGCGGGCCCCGCGATCTGACGCGGCCAGTGCCCGGTCAGCGCGCAGTAGAGGATGGCGCCGACCGCTCGTACGTCCCCGTCCACGGTCGCCTGGTCGTTGGCCCGGGCGTCGCCGAGCACCACTCGGCCGTCTACGGAGAGCAGCACCGTACCGGGGTGGACGTTGCCGTGGGAGACGCCGGTGGCGTGCACCGCGGACAGCGCGTCGGCGACCGCACGGGCCACCCCGATCGCCTGCGACGGCTCCAGCGGGGCCTCGGTCACCGCATCCCGCAGCGCCCGGCCCTCGACCCACTCGCGGACCACGTACGCCCTGGTGCCTTCGTCGATCGCGTCGTACACCCCGACGATGTTGGGGTGGATCACGCGGCTGGCGGCTACGGCAGCCCGGAGCATCTCGTCGGCGTCGGCACCGCCGGGCGTACGCAACACGATGGTCACTGCGCGTTGCAAAATCACATCGACACCACGCCACACCTGACGACCTGTGGAGTCGTCGTTGACGTGCTCCTCGATGCGGTATCGATCGGCGAGTATCTCGCCGATGGCGGGCGCACCGACCTGGGTCAAACCCCAGCCTCCCTCACAATGGCACTCCGCGCAGTTCAGACCTGTCCATAAGCCTATGTCCTCGGCTCATCCGCTGATCGTGACCCTACCTACGGCGTGGCGCGTTGTCGGCCCACCGTTAGGCCCGCGATCTTCCACGAATGTACGGGGGCGTAAACCGGTGGTTCGGTCTACGCCCCCTGTACCCAGTTCTTTCGATGACACGCCTCAGCCTTGGCCGGGGTTGCGGGGTTCCTGGCGGGGGTGCCGAGGGAGCCGCTGGAGCGCCCGGCGGGGCAGTTGGCGTACTCAGGCGGCGAAGGCGACCGGTGCCACCACGAGGCCTGTTCCGAGCAGCGTTGAGATTGCCAACAGGGCGAGGGTGATCTTGGTACGGAGAGAGCTGCGCTTGACCCGTCGTACGGTACGACGCTGCATCGCTGCGGTTCCTTCCAGCACGCCTGCGAGGTGAGCTGTCGGGTTCGGGCGGGAAGGCTGCCCGGCCTCGCCACGGCTGGTCGCCGTGATTCGGCTTCACCCCAAGGGACGTGGTGCTCGTGTCCCAGGACCGAAGTCCGGTGGGTCCCCCACTCCTGCCCGTTGCCCTTGGCGTGTCCGTGCGGTCATCTGCGGGGGGCGGACAGGACTCGGCGTGACCCGCCACAGATGGGTACGCGGTCGCGTACCACCATGCATTTTTAACTGATCCGGAGCCTCCGTGGTGACGTGACATTGTGTAATCCATTCGGGGGCGGCGCCGGGTTTTGGCGATTCCGTCCGGGTTAGTCGAGAAGATGGCCGGCAATCAGTCATTCCCTGATTACATAGAGCTTCTTGGACCGCACGTCGAATGTGCACGACCTCACACGACTTCTCGCGACGCGAAGCGACCGCGCATGAGTGGCCAGGAGATCATCGAGCAGGTCCGGGCCGGGTACGCCTTCGACGGGCCAGCGGTGGAGCTCGGCGCACTCGTCACCTCCGACGGCGGAAAGCCCGGCACCGTACCCGACGTGAAGGTACGAATCCCCGGGCCACCATCACCTCGTTCGGCCCCACCCTGCTGTCCAAGGTGCTCGGCCTCAACGAGGTGCCGGAATCCTCGCTCGGCCTGGTGTTCCACTTCGCCGACCAGAACGGGCTTCCCCTGCTCGACCCTAAGGACCTGCGCGCGGTGATCCAGTACCTGATCAGCGACGAAGGCGGCACCGCGCTGCAGTCGCTCGGCGGGCTGTCGAAGCAGACCGCCGGGGTGCTGCTGCGGGAACTGGTGACCGGGTACGACCTGGCGGAGTTGCTCACCACGCTCGGCACCGGCGAGGCGGTCGTCACCGTGCTGTCGGACCGGGGCGCACCGACCCCGGTGGCGGTTCCGGTGGGGCGGCTGCCCGGCGGGAGGCGCCAGCTCGCAAGGAGAAGGACGAGGACTCCATGCTGGAGAAGGTGCTCAAGACCCCCGCGGCGAAGAGCTTCGCCCGTACCGCGGCCTCCGCGGCCGGCCGGGCGATCATGCGGAGCATCTTCGGCACCGCCCGCCGTTGACGCTCGGCGCGCGGCGCCGACGTCGCGTTACCGGTGCGGCCGGTCGTCCCACTCATCCGGGTACGGCCGGTCGTCTCCGTAGCGCGGGTCGCGTCCGTAGCGTGGGTCGCTTCCGTACCTGGGGTCGTCCTGGTAGCGGGGGTCGGGGCGGTTGCGGGGGTCTGGTGGGCGACGAGGATCCGGGTCGGGTGGTAGGTCGCGCCGCCCGCGGGGGCCGCGACCCTGCCGCGCGTCGCGAGGGCCGGGAGCCTGTCGGGGATCGGGATAGCCGCCGGGCTCGTCCGGATAGGACGGTCCTCCGGGGTACGGCGGCGGCGCATCCCGATACGGCGGCTCGTCCCGGTACGGGGGCTCCCCACGGTGCGGGGCCGCACCGCGATGCGGCGGTTCGTCCCGGTAGCGCGGCTCGTCACGGTAGGGCGGCTCACCACGATATTGCGGTTCGTCTCGGTACGGCGGCCGATCGCGGTGTGGCGGCTCAGCGCCGTAGGTCGGGTCGTCCCGATAGGGCCTTCCGGGAGGAACGGAGCCATCGTCCTGATAGGAGGGTGCGCTGGAGGGTCGGGTGGCTCCGGCCCCGTAGACGGTTCCCCGGGTACGAGGGGCAGGCGCCGGATAGTCGTCGTAGTCGTCCACGTCCGGCGGGGCCGAGGGCTCCTGCCGGCGGCGGGGCAGCGGCAGGCGACCGCCGAGTTTCCGGTCGACCAGCTCGAGGACGTCGCTGACTTCGCGTACCCGCATCAGCCACGCGGTGGCGAGGTAGACGGCGGCCAGGACGGTTCCGCCGACCACGATGCGTACCAGATTGGAGATCTTGCCGTCGCCGAGCACGAGGTTGAGCAGGGACAGTACGAGCCACGAGGCGAACACGCCGACCAGACCGGCGATGGCGAGCCGGGCCAGCGTACGGAAGACCTCGCCCTGACCCATCGGGCCCAGCCGGGACCGCAGCAACCGTGCCGAGATGTACGCCCCCAGGCTGTACGAGATCAGGTTGCCGACCATCAGTCCGGCGGCCACGTAGCGGGCCGGCATGGTGTAGAAGATCCCGATGTCGACGATCACCTTGATCGCCACGACCGGGATGTTCACCAGCGCGGCGGTCTTGGTCTCGGTGAGCGCGTAGAAGGCGAACGTCTGCAGTTGGCTGATCGCGAACGGCACCAGCCCGAGTCCGGCGACCGCGACCACGACCGCGGCGGCGCGGGCGTCGGCGGCGGAGTAGTGGCCGTACTGGAAGAGCACCGAGGTGATCGCACCGGCCAGGACCACGTACGCCCCGGTGGCGGGGATCAGGACGACCGAGGTGAGCCGGGTGCCGAGCGAGAGGTTGCGGGCCACCTCGCGGTATTCGCCGTTGGCGGCGGCGGCGCTCATCCGCGGCATCAGCGCGGTGATGATCGACACCGCCACGATGCCGTGGGCCATCATGAACAGCAGGAACGCGTTCTGGTAGATGAACGGCCCGGCCGCGGTGACGCCGTCGGCGGACTTGGAGTTGCCGGCGGCGAACGCCAGCTTGACGATCACCACGACGCCGATCTGGCTGACCGCGACGTAGCAGGCCATCCAGAGCGCGATGCGGCCCAGTTCGGCCAGGTGCAGTTCTCGGAAGTCGAACCGCCAGCGCCACCGGAAGCCGACCTTGCGTAGCGCGGGGATGAGCCCGCACGCCTGCACCACGATGCCGAGCGTGGTGCCGAGCCCAAGCACCGCGACCTGGGTGGTGGTGATCGTCTCGGGGGTGGGGATGCCGGCCGGCGACACCAGCCAGAAAACTCCGGCGGTGGCGATCACGACCACGTTGTTGAGGATCGGCGTCCACATCGGCGCCGCGAAATGCCCCCGCGAATTGAGTACGGCGGCGAGCACCCCGGCGAGCCCGAAGAAGAACACCTCCGGCAACAGCAGGTACGACAGCGACGTCATCAGATGCCGCTGCACCTCGGTGGCGCTCCCGTTGATCATGATGCTGGTCAGCAACGGCGCCGACAGCACGGCTATCAACGTGGCGGCCCCGAGCGCGATCACCGCCAGGGTCAGCAGTCGCTGGGCGAACGCCTGCCCGCGATCCGGGTCGGTTTCGCGGGCCCGTACGAGTTGCGGCACCAGGACGCTGGTGAGGATGCCGCCGAGGAGCAGCTCATACACCATGCTCGGCACGGTGTTCGAGGTGGTGTACGTGTTGCCGACCAGTTGCGCACCGATCACGGCGCCGAGCACCACGACCCGCAGGAACCCGCTGATCCGGCTGACGATGCTGCCCACGGCCATGATCGCGCCGCTGCGGGCGACGCTCGCCGCCGCGCCTGCCCGTTCCGCCTCGGGCCGGGCGGCCGCCTCGTCCTCCATCTGGGCGCGGCTGGCGGCGTACGAAACGTAGATCGTGCCGGTGTACGCGGGCGTCGCCGACGGCGCGAAGTACGGCACCGCCGACATCAGCATGGTGGCGTCGGCGGGGTTGAACCGCAGCTGCGGAATCGGCGTCGGCGGCGCCTGCGGCGCGTTGCGCAGGCTCGGCATCAGCATGGTCGCGTCGGAGTCCGGCGGCGGTGGCCGGCGTCCCGGCGGTGCCGCCCCACCCCGCGGTGCCCCACCCGCCGGCCCGGGACCGCGTGGCGGGCCCGGATCGGGCGGCGGGCCTGGCTGTGGTGCCGGCCGTCCCTGAGGCGGCGGCGGTGGCATGTACCGGGTGGGCTCGTCCGAATACCGCGTCGGCTCGTCGGGGTGCGGTTGGTACCTGGTCGGCTCGTCCGCCGGCGGTTGGTACCTGGTGGGCTCGTCGTCGGACGGGCCGGGGCCGGGGCGCCGGTAGTGGCGGTCCTCCGTGGAATAGCGCCGGGGCTGCTGCTCGTACGACTGCTCCTCGTACGCCAGCGGGCCCCGGTCGATCCAGGACGTGGGTTCATCCGAATCCGGAGGCGGGTTCCCCCATCCAGGTTCAGGTGGATGACCGCCCTGGGGGTAGTCGTCGTCTTCCGGCTTGCGACGCCGGCCGCGGTAGTCGTTCATCGGGTCACGCGCTCTTCGCCAGCAGGTCGCGCACCTGCCCCATCAGGCGTCGTTCGTCGCGGTACGCCAGCCGGTCCGGAATCTCCGACAGCGGGAACCAGGCGACCTCGACCACCTCGACGTCGTGGTCGGAGAGCTCGCCCCCTACCCAGCGCAACAGGAAGTGGTGCACGGTCTTGTGGATCTTGCGTCCCCGGAACACGAACCAGTAGTCGACCTTGCCGAGGGCACCGATCACCTCGCCGGCCACCCCGGTCTCTTCTTCGACCTCGCGGGCCGCGGTCTGCTCCAGGGTTTCGCCGTCCTCGACGTGCCCTTTCGGCAGCGACCATACGAGCCGCCCGCGCCGGTCGTGCTTGGCGATCAGTACGCCGACCACCTGGTCGTCGGTGTCGCGTACCACCAGTCCGCCGGCGGAGACCTCTTCGACGCGACGCAGCCTCACCGCCCGGGCAGCGGACCCGCCGCGACGCCGCCCGCGGCTCTCACCCGCGGGGGTCGGGATGTCGCGTCGGGTCATGTCTCGACCCTAACGCCCGGCTCTGCGGCCGGAATCCATCACCACAAGATCGGTACGGGCCTCACACCAGCGCGGGGTCAGGCGGCGTCGGCGGTCACGGGCTGCTTCGCGGCGGCGGGCTCCGCGCGGCGTACCCGATGCGGCAGTCTCAGTAGGCCCTGCGAAATCGCCACCCCGGCGAGCACGATCGCGGCGCCGGCGGGTTGCCGCCAACTGACCGGCTCCCCCAGCACGGCCACGCCGATCACCGTCGCCACGATCGGGATCAGGTACGTCACCGACGCCGACATGCTGGCGCCCGCGAACCTGATCACCCGGAAGTTCAGTACGAAGGCCAGGCCCGTACCGAGCGCGCCGAGGGCGACCACGCTGCCGATCGCGCCGGCCGACAGTGACGTGACCGCGGGCGGCGGGCCGGCCACCAGTGGCGCCACGATCGCGAGCTGGGCCAGTGCCATGAGCAGTTGCCCGGCTGGCACCGAGACGCCGGAACCGCCGAGCCCGCTGAGGAACTTCCGCTGGTACGGGATCGCGATGCTGTAACAGATCGCCGCCCCCAGACACATCACCTGCCCGGTGAACTGCGCCCCGCCGACCCCCTGCCACACCCCGAGCACCACGAGTACGCCCACGAAACCGGTCAGTACGCCGACCACCCGGCGCCAGGTCCACCGTTCGGTACGGAACAGCAACACCGCGACCGGCAACACGAACAGCGGCGTGGTGGCATTCCAGATGCCGGCGAGGACGGAGGAGACGCGCTGCTCGCCGTACCCGAAAAGGGTGAAAGGGATGGTGACGCCGACCAGGCCGACGAACGCCAGGTGGGCCCAGACCTTGGCCCCCCGGGGCAGTCGGGCGCGGGTGAGCAACAGCACCGCGACCACGACAAGGGCGCCGGTGGACACCCGGCCGAGCGTGACGTAGAGCGGGTGCATCTCGTGCACGCCGAGCTTGATGAACAGGAAGCTGGAGCCCCAGATCACGGCGAGGGCGAGATACCCGGGCAGCCAGAGACCCAGATCGCGCCTGTCAGGAGTGGTTGCGGTGTTCACCCCTGACACTCTGCCTCAGGGGTACGACAAAGTCGCGCGAAAACCGGACCTGTGGTTGGAGACACGCGCCAGCCCGTTACGCTGCGCTGCGATGTCCGATCGTGAAGCCAGGGCGAACCTTTCGGCCGCGCAGCGCCGTGCGGTCGCCGAGTTGCTGCAGGTGTCCCCCGTCGCCGACGAGCTGGGCCGGCGGTTCGCCGAGGCCGGGTACGAGCTGCACCTGGTCGGCGGATCCGTACGCGACGCCCTGCTGGGCCGGCTCGGCGAGGACCTCGACTTCGCGACCAACGCCCGCCCGGAGCAGACCCAGGAGCTGCTCAAGGACTGGGCCGAGGCGATCTGGACCACCGGCGCCGAGTTCGGCACCATCGGCGCGGCGAAGCGCGGGCTGCGGGTCGAGGTCACCACATACCGGGCGGAAGCGTACGACCGGGTCAGTCGCAACCCCATCGTCCGGTACGGCACCTCCCTGCAAGACGACCTGCGACGGCGGGACTTCACCGTCAACGCGATGGCGGTGTCCGTGCCGGCCCACAAGTTCTCCGATCCGTACGGCGGCCTGGACGACCTCGCGGCCAAGCGGCTGCGGACCCCGGGCGCCCCGGAGGACTCCTTCGCCGACGACCCGTTGCGGATGCTGCGGGCAGCCCGGTTCGCGTCCCAGTTGCGGTTCGAGGTCGATCGACCTGTGGTCGCCGCGATGACCGCGATGGCCGGTGACCTGGCCCGGATCACCGCCGAGCGGATCCGTGACGAGTTCGTGAAGCTGCTGTCCGGCGCCGACCCGGTGGCCGGGCTGCGGATGCTGGTCGACACCGGTCTGGCCGAGCAGTTCCTGCCCGAGCTGCCCGGGATGCGGATGGCGATCGACGAGCACCACCAGCACAAAGACGTCTACGAACACACCCTCACGGTGGTACGCAACGCGATCCGGCTGGAGGACGACGGGCCGGACTTCGTACTCCGGATGGCGGCTCTGATGCACGACGTCGGCAAGCCGGCCACCAAGCGCAACGAGCCCGGCGGGCGGGTCAGTTTCCACCATCACGAGGTGGTCGGCGCCCGGATGACCAGGCAGCGGATGAAGGCCCTGCGGTTCCCCAAGGAGACCATCGAGCAGGTGTCGCAGTTGGTCTTCCTGCACCTGCGCTTCCACGGGTACGGCACCGGAGAGTGGACCGACTCAGCCGTACGCCGCTACGTCACCGACGCCGGCGACCTGCTGCCGCGGCTGCACAGACTGGTCCGGTCCGACAGCACCACCCGCAACAAGCGCAAGGCCGCCCAGCTCGCCGCCGACTACGACGCCCTCGAGGAGCGGATCGCCCGGATCCAGGCCGAGGAAGACCTTGCCCGGGTACGCCCCGACCTCGACGGCAACGCGATCATGGAACTCCTTGGCATCCCCCCGGGCCCGCTCGTCGGCAAGGCATGGCGCCACCTGAAAGAGCTCCGCCTGGACCGCGGCCCACTGAGCCGTGACGAAGCCGAGCAAGAACTCCGCCGCTGGGCGACCGACGAGGGCATCGCGGACCAACTCCCCAGGTGAGGTGATGGCGTCACGGGTGCAGGCAGGCGACGCTGCAGCCGGGGCCGGAGGCCCAGCCGTACGGATCGAGACGTTCGTCCATGGCGGCTCGATGGCGTACTATCTGTGCTGTCTAGACAGGACAAGCTTCTTGGCAGGGAGGCCTCGGTGGCGGAAAACGCGCGGTGGCAGGTGCAGGAGGCGAAGCAGCGCTTCAGTGAGGTGCTGCGAGCCGTGGAGCGGGACGGTCCGCAGACGATCACCCGACACGGAGAGGAGGTCGCGGTGGTCATCGACATCGAGCAGTACCGCAAGCTGTCTGGTCCGAAGAAGGGCGATCGTGACGTTCTGATGGGACCGCCTTACTTTGACGACGAGACGATCGCAGTGATCGAGGAGGTCGAGGCAGAACGCAAGCGGGACTTCCCGAGAGAGATTGACCTGGGGATCGAAACGTGAGCTATCTGATAGACACCAACGTCTTGTCGGAGACCCGGAAGCGGCGCCGAAACCAAGGTGTCACTGGGTGGATCGCGGAGACGCCGCGGGAACGGCTGCACCTTTCGACCATGACCATCGGAGAGATCGCACGAGGCATCACGCAGCTGTCCGAGCGTCGCGACCGTCAGCAGGCTGCCGCGCTGGAACGTTGGCTCGACGACGTTGTCGAGGAGTTCGGTGGTCGTATCGCGGGCGTCACGGTCGAGGTGGCCCGTGAGTGGGCCGCACAAAGTCAGTCCCAACCGGTGCCCGTAGTCGACGGCCTGATCGCGGCGACGGCGAAGGTGCACAACTGGACGCTGGTCACCCGTAACGTCAAAGACTTCGAAACCACGGGCGTACGGCTGCTCAACCCGTTCGCGTCACTGGAATGATGATGGCATGATGGTAGCATGCTATTGTCATGATATGGCGACGCTTCAGCTCAAGAACCTCGATGACGGGCTGCACGCCGCGCTGCGGCAACGCGCGGAGCAGGAAGGCACCACCTTGAGCGAGTTGGTGACCCGCATGATCCGGCGGGAGTTGGCCCGCCCGTCGATGACCACATGGCTCGCAGAGGTACGCAAGCTACGCCGGCACGACGATCTCGACACCACCGCCGTACTTGACGACGTGCGAGCCGACCTTGATCGTCGTTGACGCGAGCGCCCTGGTCGAACTCCTGCTCCAGACCCCGAGAGGCATCCAGGTCGCCGTACGACTCGACGGCGAGGATGCCGCCGCCCCTGAACTACTGGACGCGGAAGTGCTCTCGGCCATGGCTCGCCTGGAGCGGGCCGGGACGATCGACCGCGCCGATGCCGATGCCGCGGTCGACGTACTGGAGAGCATGCCGGTCACCCGGGTACGCCACGAGGTGTTGAACCAGCGGGCCTGGCAGCTCCGCGACCGGATACGCATCGCAGACGGTTTCTACGTGGCCTGTGGCGAGCTGTTCACAAGCCCTCTGCTGACCTGTGATGCGAGGCTGGCCAGGGCCGCCCTGCCCGGCACCGCCGTCCTGCTGGTCAGCTGACCGCTGGTCAGCTTGCCGGTCGTACGGTCACGGAGGTGATCGAGATGGGCCGCTTCGGCGTGCCGTCACCAGGGCCGTTCTTGTCGTCGGTGCCCGCGGCGGCGACCTGCTCCACGATGTCCAGGCCCTTAGTGACCGTCCCCATCACGGAGTAGCTGGCCGGCAGCGGGTTGTCCCGGTAACAGATGAAGAACTGCGAGCCGTTCGTGCCGGGTCCCGCGTTCGCCATCGCGACGGTGCCTTTCGGGTACGCCGGAGACTCGCCCTCGGGCAGGTTCTCGTCGTCGTACTTGTAGCCCGGGCCGCCGGTGCCGGTGCCGGACGGGTCACCGCACTGCAATACCCAGATGCTCTGGGTGGTGAGCCGGTGACGCGGGGACCGGTCGTAGAAATGCTCGCCGGCCAGGTGCCGGAACGACGCCACCGCGCAGGGCGCCGCCTCGCCGTCCAGCTTGATCTCGATGATGCCGAGGTTGGTGCTGATCCCCGCGATCATCGGCTTGCCGTCGACGGCCGGGTCCGGGCTGGGCGGCGTCACCTCCCGTACCACGTCTCCTTCGGTGTTCTCGGAGTACGTGCAGCTGAGCGGCACCGCGGAGGAGGCAGGCGGCTCGACCACCCGTGCCCTGCTGCCACCGGCAGGAGCGGCGATGACCGAACAGCCGCTCAGCGCGACAGCGACACCGACCGCGATCGCCGCGATCCACGGTGTCAGCATGCTCAACCGTTCCCCCCGTCGTGGGCCACGACAGTCTGACGGCCCGCGAGGGCGATGTCATGATCGGCGCGCCGGGCCCAGCGGCCGGACGCCCACCAGAACCACGGCACCAGCGCGGCGTACCCGAGACAGACCGCGACCAGTACGGCGGGCGAGTGCCCATCCTCCGGAAGCAGCACGGCGCCGGCGAACAAGCCCAGTACGAAGCAGAAGTTGAACGACGTGTCGTTGACGCTGAACACCCAGCCGCGGTGGTCGTCGGAACACTCCTGCTGGATCGCGGTGTCGACCACGATCTTCGTACCCTGCGAGGCGATGTTCATCACGAACACGGCGCAGACCAGCAGGAACGGCCGGTACGGCAGCCCGAGGCCCAGCACCGCAACGCCGACCGAGCCGAGCAGCAGCGTGATCCAGGCGCGACCGCCGAGCGCACGTGTCGCCATCGGTGTGATGAACGCGGCGAGCAGCGCCCCGGCGGCGCCGGCGATGACCACCTGGCCCAGCCCGGAGATCGACGAGGAGAAGTCGTCCCCCGCAGTGAAGTAGTTGCGGTAGAGCAGCAGGGTGCCGATCGCGAGGACGCCGTACAGGCCGCGGTGGATCGCCTGCGCGAGCAGTGGGTACGCCGCCCCGCCGCGTTCCGCCAGGTGCCGCGCCCCGGAGATCATGCCGCGCGCGACGTCCACCATCTCGCCGACCAGGCCACGGTGCCTGACGTGCTCGTCCGGCCCCAACTCGTCCAGGGTGAAGGAGTTGCGGGCGATCAGGGCGCCGATCACGTACCCGATGATCGAGCCGACGGCGATCGCGCCGTAACTGTGGTTGCTCGCTCCGGTCTGGTGTTCCACCAGGGCCGCGGCACCCAGCCCGAGCGAGAAGCAGACCGTGCCGAACGTGGTCGCCACCGCGTTGGCGGTGACCAGCCGCGGTTCCTCCACCACGTGCGGCAGCGCCGCCGACAGCCCGGCCAGCACGAACCGGTTCACCGCGATCACCAGCAGCGCGAACAGCGCGAACAGCGACTGGTCCCCGTACCAGATCAGGGCCGCGGTCGGCAGCACCAGCGCGGCCCGGATCAGGTTGGCCTTGAACAGGATGTTGCGGCGGCTCCACCGGTCCAGGAAGACACCCACATAGGGCCCGATCAGGGAGTACGGCAGCAACAGCACCGCGAAACCGATCGCGATCGCGAGGCCGCTGGCGCGCCGATCCGGGTTGAACAGCACACTCCCGGCGAGCCCGGCCTGGAAGAATCCGTCGGCGGCCTGGCTGGCGAGTCGTACCCACAACAGCTTGCGGAAGCCTCGGCTCGAGACGATGGCGCGCAGGTCGCCGTTGCGGATCACGGAGTCAGCCTACGGCGGTGGCGCCATACCCGCGCCGGCAGAGTCGGATGGCTGGTTGAACGTTTGTTGACGGCGCGGCTAGCCGCAGCAACCGCCGCCGCAGCAACCGCTGGACGCCTGGGCGGGTCCCGTGGCGGACATCGAGCCGGCCGACGATCCGCCGAGTGCCACCGTGGTGAGCAGCTTGACGGTGTCCTCGTGACCATCCGGACACGTCGCGGGGGCGCTGGACTCGCTCATCGACCGTCGCAGCTCGAAGCTGCGGTCACAGTCGCGGCACCGGTACGCGTACGTCGGCATGCCAACCATTATTGCCCTGTGCCGGCACGTCCGGGCCCACCGCGCCGCGGCGACGGGCCTTGACGGCGGGTGATGTCCGGGACAATCTCGTGCAGATCACCCCCGGCACCCCCTCGCAGGAGGCTTCATGCGCAACGGAACGTTGCACGTACTCTTCGGGTTCTTCGCGGCCCTGTTCGTGGCATCGCAGGTCAACATCATCGCCGGCCTCGGCTCGATCGGGGGCAAGTTGATCCAGTTGCAGACCACGCTGTCGGCCGAGACGTTCCGGAGCATCCTCGAAGGCTGGGACCACGAGGAGTTGCTGCGCTACCGGACCCACTTCGCGTGGGACTCGGTGCACCCGCTGATCTACGGCGGACTGCTGGTGCTGTGGATCCTGGTGTTGCACGGGCACCGGCCGTTCACCCCGCGCGGGCTGCGTGTGTTGTTGACGTTGGCGGTCATACCGTCGGTGCTCGACTACGTGGAGAACGCCTTCCACCTCTACCTCGAGGCCAACCGGGGTGCGATCAACAGCGTGACCGTGCTGCTCGCCGGGCTCGCGGCGGACGCGAAGTGGCTGATCGCCGCCGTACTCGTGGTGGTGCTGCTGCTGGCCAGCGTGCGGGCGATCCTGTTCCGGCCTCGACCCACGCCCGCCGTGGCGGTCGGGCCGACCACGCCAGCGTTGACCCCGGCACCGGCCGGCGGCAACCACGCCGACCTGTCCGGCGACAAGGACCGGAACCCCGACCGGGACTTCGACAAGGACTTCGACGAGATCTGATCCCGAGACGACAGTGGCCCCTCCCGCGCCCGAGCAGCGGGAGGAGCCACTTGCTTCGTGTCACCGGCGAGCCTGGCCGCCGGCTCGGATCGGCTACTTCGAGTCGGCGGGACCCTCGACCGCCTTCGCGGGCTCGGCACCGTTGGTGCCGGTGACCAGCCCGCCCAGCTTGCCGACCAGCGCGGTGAGGTCCACCCCGGTCAGGTCGCTGCCGAGCTGCAGGCCCTGGGCGACGTTGTTCGCCACCGACTTGGTGACCGCGCTCGCGCCGTCGGTGGAGATCACCGTCAGCTTGTCGATCTCCGACATCGGACGGCTCGCCGCCTCCACCACCTGCGGCAGTACGTTGACCAGCAGATCCAGCACCGCGGCCTCGCCGTACCTGGCGAACGCGTCGGCCTTCTTCAGCTGCGCCTCGGCCTCGGCCGTACCGCGGGCCAGGATCGCCGCGGCCTCGGCGGCGCCTTCCCGCTCCAGCGCCTCGGCGAGTGCGGCCCGGCGAGCCCGTTCACCTTCACCGGTCAGTCGGGACTGCTCGGCGTCGGCCTGCGCGGCGGCGATGGTGGCCTGCCGGCGCGCGTCGGCGTCGAACACTGCCGAGTTCTTACGCGCTTCGGCTTCCTGCTCGATGCGGTAGCGCTCGGCGTCGGCCGGCTTGCGTACCTCGGTGTCGAGTTCGCGCTGCTTCAACTCGGCGTTGCGCTCGGCCACCTTCTGCTTCTCGGCGAGGATCGCCTGGTCCCGCTCCGCCTGGGCAAGCGGGCCGGCCGCCTCCGACTTGGCGTTCGCCGCGTCGATCTCGGCCTGGATCCCGGCCTGCTTGAGCGCCAGGTTCCGCTCCGACTCGGCGATCGCCTCCTCGGCGAGCAGCCGTTCCTGCTCTGCCGCCTGTCGCGCACGTGCCTCCGCGATGGTGGCTTCCTTGAGTACGCGTGCCGACTCCGGCCGTCCCAGGTCCGCCAGGTAGTTGCCCTCGGTGACGATGTCCTGGAGCTGGAACGTGTCGAGCACCAGGCCCTGGTTGGTCAGCGAGTGCTCGGCCTCCTCGGCGACGGCGGATGCGAAGGCGGCCCGGTCGCGGATGACCTCTTCGATCGTCAGCCGGCCGACGATGGCCCGCAGCGCACCGGCGAGCACCTCCTCGGTGAAGCCGTCGATCTCCGCCTGCTGGTGCAGGAACCGCTGGGCGCCGGCCCGGATCGAGTCCTCGGTGCCGCCGACCTTCACGATCGCGACCCCGTGCAGTTCGGCGCGGATGCCCTGCTTGCTCACGGCGCCGCTGATCCGTACGGAGATCCGGCGGCTCGACAGGTCCAGCCGGTGCAACTTCTGCACCACGGGCAGTACGAAGACCGACGCGCCCATCACGACCTTCTGGCCGGACAGATCCGTGACCGTACGCCCGTCGACGCCCTGGGTGGAGCGGCCCTTGCGTCCCGTCACGATGAACGCCTCGTTCGGCCCGGCGACCTTGATCCGGGAGAGCACGAACAGAATCAGCAGTACGACCAGCAGGATCGCGCCACCGATAGCCATTGCGAGTGCTGTCATGTCCCTTCCTTGGGGTTAGTTGGATTGGTGTAGGGGATTGCTGGGGGTCTGGGCAGGGGGCACGCAGCCCCGGTCTGGAGTGCTCGCTGGCGCTGCCGGCCTACGCCCCGGGCAGGATCGAGTCCATCGGCTCGACCACCACGCTGGTCTCGGTCGGGGTGCCGATCACGAACACCTTGCTCCCCGTCGGGATCGGATGGTCGGCGCGGGCGTTGTACTTGAGCTGCTGGCCGGCGACCAGGAGCCTGACTTCGCCGTACCCGTTCTCGGGGACCGGCGAGACCACGACGCCGGAGGCGCCGATCAGGTCGCCGCGGGTGAGCGTCGCGTCCGTACGCATGTTCATCACCGCGCGGGTGAGCCGGATCGCGAACCACGCGGCCGGTACGGCGGCGAGCAGCCCGGCGGCGGCCGCGAGCAGCAGGCCGAGGGCGCCGAGGTCGGGAAGCACCGCGGAGACCGCGGCTCCGCCGAGCCCGAAGGCGCCGATGAACGCCGCGATCGCGGCCAGTGAGAACGGCCCGTCGGCGTCGACGTGCCCGAAGTGGAGGATCTCGCCGAACAGCAGCGACGCGGCGAGAATCGCCAAGCCGACGCCACCGATGACCAGGAATACGGTCGTCACCGACGTTCCACCCCGTTCCGGGCGGTCAGCCTCCGACCGCTCGATTCCACGATAGCCGCGCCCCGCCAGTGCCAGCTCGCCGCCTGGGCTGCGGTAATGCCGGTTGCCGGGTCGGTAATTACGTCGCCTGGCATCGCGAAACTGTCGTAGCCGGGTGGCAGCATCGTCGGTGTGCGGTGGACGGTGTTCGACTCGCCCGTCGGTGACCTGCTGTTGGGTGCCGACGGCGACGCGCTGTGCCGGTTGAGCTTCGGCGGCCGGCGCCCGTCCGGTCCGCCCGCGGACGACGACCCGGTGTTGCGGGCGGCGGCCGGCGAGCTGACCGCGTACTTCGGGGGTGGGTTGACCGAGTTCACGGTGCCGCTGGTGCTGCGCGGCTCCGACTTCGAGCAGCGGGTGTGGGCGGCGCTGCGCCAGATCCCGTACGGCGAGACCCGCAGCTACGGCGCGATCGCCAAGCAGGTCGGTGAGCCCGACGCGGCTCGGGCCGTGGGTGTGGCGAACAACCGGAACCCGGTGGCGATCATCGTGCCGTGCCACCGGGTCATCGGGTCTGACGGGAAACTTGTCGGGTACGGCGGCGGTCTCCACCGCAAGGTCGCACTCCTCGAGCTGGAAGCCAGAGTCTCGATCGAACGCGACTTCGCCAGCTAACCCTTCAGGTGTACGCCGAGCTGGTCGAGCAGTCCGGCCGTACCCTCCTCGCGGGACTCCACGGAGTCGAGGCCGTCGAGGAACGCCCCCTGCTCGGTGTAGACCAGCCGGGTGCCGGCGCCGTCGGGCTGGAAC
>WNGA01001070.1_pt1 | contig 48556 bp, 46 predicted proteins | sample 5400061 | NCBI WGS metagenome assembly WNGA01 (sample SAMN13153366, study PRJNA577476) | soil metagenome | isolation source: 100 cm soil or saprolite under grassland replicate 2 | place: USA:California | collected 2016-06-15
CATGAAAGCTTGCAGGACCAGGGCTTCTTCAAAGGGGGCCAGACCTTCAGCCGCGACGGTCGAGAAGGCTGCTACCTCGTCCGGATCCCCATATTTCAAGCGGACCGACGCTTCAATGTCAGACCGTCTCACGTGATCCCTCCAAGCTTCTGATAGAGGCGATAACTCCACGCCGCCGGTCGTTGCACCACCTGTTCCAGCCACCGCCAACCCGCATAGACCTTCGGGCTGATCACCAGATCATACTCTCCAAGAAAACTGACCAACTCGGCATTGAACCGGCGCTTGAACTCATACACGCCGTACTCGGGATCTTCAGGACTGGGTTTCGCCGAAACCACGCCCCGCATGTCATAACAACGGCATCCCGCAGCCCACGATCGGCTGATGCCTGTCCACTGTAATAGATAAGACGCCATGAGGTTCTGATCCTCTCCGGTCGAGGCCCCATACATGTACCAGGCTGTCGGTCCGAACCTCAGGATTTGAATGACCGCCACTACCCGGCCGCCATGCTCGGCGAAGAGGTACTCACCCAAACCGGTCTGGACGCAGTGGCGCCAGATGGCTTCATGAAATCGGAGACTCCGGACGGGAAACCCTCTTCTGCGTCCACCTTGCAAAAGCAGCTGATGAAACATCCGCAACGCATCGCGATCGGTGCGCGGGACGATCACAACTCCCTTCCGCTTTGCCAGCCCGATGTTGTACCTGCTCTTGTGCGGTAACGCGGCCAGCAGGCCTTCCGGCCCTCCGTACCGGTCCACCGGAATTCGCATCACGTGTGCCGGCTGCAAAATCCGAAACAGGCCCTGTTTCTCGACTCGCTGAAAACCCATGCGCGTCAGGGCATCATGCACATCCACCCGTTCTTCCGGCACAGCAGGGTCGGCCTGGACAAGGAAGACGCCCTGCTCACAGGCCACCTGCCGCAAAGCCCCAGCAAATTGCTCGACTTGCTCAGCCTGGTTCCAGTCAAGCACAGGGCCGCGCGGCATATAGAGTAAGCCGATACTCGTACCAGGTAGCCTTCGGCGAAGGAGCAGCGCGGCCGCCTGGATCCCTGTCCCGTCTTCAAGCCGGAGGAAGATTGGAGTCCACCCGGTATCGGATCGTACTGAAGCCCAAGCCCGCGATTGCATGAGATGTCCGGTTGAGGCTGCCGCGACGAATGCGTCCCAGGCCTTGCCAGGGTCCTCGATTCCGACAACGACGTTCAGGAGCCCCATACCATCACCCTGCTCCCATCCGGCCGCGAACCACCTCGTCCAACACCGCAAGGATCGCGTCCGTCATTCGTTCCGAGCTGTACTCCATCGCCCGCTTGGTCCCACGCGAAGCCAGCATCTGCCGGCGCACCGGGTCTTCGAGCAACTCGCGGAGCGCAACAGCCCACGCCCCTGGATCATCCGGGTCGCAAAAGATCGCAGCATCACCGGCCAGTTCAAGAAGGGCTGGCGTGTTCGAGCACACAACCGGAGTGCCACACGCCATCGCTTCGAGGACCGGCAACCCGAACCCTTCATAATGAGACGGAAAGGCAAAGAGGTCGGCCCCACGATACAGCGCCGGCAGATCATCGTCCGCCGCCACCCCTATCGCCTTGATATCGTCCCGCACCTCCGAGTTCTTGATGAATTCCTCAAGGCGCGTGGACGGCGGGCCACCGACCAAGACAAGCGGGTGTCCTGCGCGAAGCACTTTCGGCAGCCCGGCAAAGGCTCGGACCAGGCCGGGCACGTTCTTGTGAGGTTTAAAGCCGCCAACGTAGAGGACGTAGCCTTTCTTCAAACCATAGCGGGTCCAAACCTCGACATCCGCCATCGGATCGCCGTGTGGACAGAAGGCTGGAGAAGACGCTAGCGGGATAACTCGAAGCTTGTCACGATGTGCCCCCAGCAGTCGATGCACATCTCGGGCCGATGTGTGCGAATCCACCAAAACAGCCGCCGCCCGCTGCAGGACAAGCAGGCAGAACAAAAGGAATGGCGGGTTCAGCCACAGATCGATGGGACGATCATTAAACCGGTCTTCCACGAAGAACGATAAATCATGGATCGTGCTGACGACAGGGACGCCGGCGAAAAGCGGCACTTTGATATAGGGAGAATAGAAAACGTCGACGCCTCCGCGCTTCAGGGCATAGGGAAGGGAGACCTGGTCCCACCACACAGTCCACCGCTCAGGAATCCTGACGACCTCGACATTCGCACCTTGCACCCGAACTTCACAGGCAGTATCTCCGATCAAGAGGAACCGGTCCTTCGGTCTCCTGGACGTACCAGCACGGAGAAATCCTTCCAGAAACCGACCGATCCCAGTGCGCCGGCCCGGCTGCCACTCCCGGATGTCAATTCCGACAGTCAATCCGCTATAGCCTCCTTCACGCTTGTCTGCGCTCTGCCGTAGCCCGGCTCCTTCTGCACGACCACGCAAGCGCCCACCGATTCAGCGATACGGGTTAGGCTCGCTGACTGATCCCTACCGCTGCTGGTATTCCACTGAATACAAATCCTCATGGGCACGATACCATAGAACTTACCATTTTCGGACGTGCACCTCGGCAACCGCCAAACTCGCAGCCCCCTGGGGTTTGACACGGCACATGCCTGCCCCTCCATCGAGCCAGGTCGAAACCACCCAGGCATACCCTCCAGGTGGTACGGTCTCGGTCACGACAAAGACAGCTTGGTCGTCTGCAACCATTCCCGCCGGCCAGTGCGCCGCCGGAAGCAGGGCGTGAAACATCGGCCGTGTGCTTGCCCACACTGGATCACCGCTACTGGAAACCAGGGCCTCAGCGACGCAGGGCATTGCCTGGCCCGCTGCCCGTAACGCCCAGCTATAATGCGCCCTGAGATTAGCACGCGGCGCCACACGTGTCGGTGTAACCGCACTGGCAACCAGGGCGAACTGACCAGCCAGCTTGGCGTCTGCTGCCGATATCTGACGCAGGTTCACCAATCGTGCGACCGTGTTCGCCGAGGGCTCTCCACCGCCGAAGAGCGCCAGCCCGTCCTCAACTGCGACAAGCGGACGGGTCTCCACCAGACGCCGAAGTAGCGGTCGAAAGGCCTCAGGATCGGGAGACGCACCGACATAGTCGAACCCGCTGACATCCACGATGACGTAGTCGGCCCGGTCCACTCCGGCCGGGAAGAGGTAGATCGCGTTCCGTACGGCCACGTGCGCCCCGACGTGATTGGCGGCGGACACGGAAGCGTCTGAAGGGATACGGGCCGCGATCGCGGCTACAGCAGGACGCGGGTTCGCATCCCAGAACTGTTTTCGTGCGAATGGGTCTTGGGACCAGGGCAGCGGGCTGAACGTCACACTCGCGATTACACTCGTGGCCGCCATGGCTGCCAGCACGGCCCGAGGATGCCAGCTTAGCTTTCCGATCCACACCCCGGCCCGGCGACTCCCGACCACGGCGGCCGCGATCAGGATCGGAGTGAGGGTCGCCGTATACTGCCCGCGGATGGTGTACTGCATCTCGTTTGAGGACAAGAGATTGGACACCAGCGGCGGCAGCCCGACGGCCAGGACTTCCGGTGCCAGCAGCGGCAGCCCTGCCAGCGGGACCAGCAGCAACACGAGATAGCCGATGCGCTCCGGCTGCAGGATCGTCCCGAAGAAGACGTACGGGCGTAACACCGGAGACGCAATGAGCTCCCACGGTGTATTCCCCAGATGGTGCCAGCGGTTAAACACAGAAAAATAGGGAGACTGAATCCAGCTCGGGATGACGAACCCGATCAACAGCGCGAATGCGCCTGTCGCGATCGCCGCCAGTCCCAAGCCGATGGGGCGACGATGCACCGCCGCAACGTACAGGCCGAAGGTCAGCGCGACAAGCGCCATGTCCTCCTTGACCAGCATGAGGAGGCCGGCCCAGACCAACGCCCAAGCGGTCCTCCCCGCAAAAATAGACGCGAAGGCGGCCAGCAACATGGGCGTGGCAAAGGTATCTGCGTGAAAGTCGAACAGATTCGCAAACTGGAGCGGGGGGTACAGGAGATACACGCCGGCGGTCACAGCGCCGGCCGACGGCTGCGCCCATACCCGCCGGCCCAGACAATAGGCCGGCACGGCTCCCAGGGCCAAGACGATGCTCTGGATCACGAGCAGAGTCGCCGGCTCCGGGTAGAGGCGCAGGAATGGCGCCACCGCTGCCAGGATGAAGGTGGCATGGTTCCCCCACACTGCATCGTGCCAGATCGAGCTACGCGGGATCTGCAACTGGGACACCTCCCAGGTGAGCTGCGCGTAGTAGCCCAGGTCCCAGATGCCGGTCAGCAGCGCCCGATGCCGGAAGAGGCTGAGATAGGACAGCCCGCCGGCATAGGCTGCGATACCGGCAAGGACCGCCAGCCACATTGTGCCGCTCGACGCTGTGATGGTTGGACCGTTTCGGCGTCCCACCAACCACGCCGCCAGGACACCACCGGCCAGCGTCAACACGATAAACAGCAGCGTCGTGGCAGCCAACTGTCGTTTGAACAGGCTGGGCCACGGCACCCATTCAACAAGGGTGTCTTTGGCAAGTGCCACGGTTACCAGAGCGCCCAGAACCAAGAGAAACCACAACACGGATCGCGGTCGTGAGCTCATGCCGCTACCGTCTTACCTCCATAGCCCCCCTGTAGAGCGACTCGACGGCCTCCACATGACACGTTATGCTGAATTGAGCCTCCGCCCTGTGTCTTCCTGCAGCTCCGAGCGCCACCGCCCATTGCGGATTGTTCAAAAGTGACAGAACTGCTTGGGCTAAGGCTTCAGCCTTGGCAGGCGGCACCAGGAAACCTGTTTCTCTGTCAAGCACGATCTCTGGGACTCCCCCAGAGTAAGTAGCAACTACTGCCTTCCCCATCGCCATCGCCTCGATCAGCACCCGCCCGAAATGTTCACCGATGGACGGCAGGACGAAGATATTGCACAAGGCGAGGAGTTCCGGAATATCTTCGCGCCAACCAGGAAAGTGCACTCGCGCGTCAAGACCGAGGCTTCGTCGCTTCTCTTCCAATTCCCTCTTCAATTCGCCATCTCCCACCACGACCCAATGAGCACCAGGCACAGCCTCTCGGACTAGATGAGCCGCCTCAAGGAGATACTCGTATCCTTTAAAGCGGACGAAGCGTCCGACACTCAGAACCACCGGTCCATTTTCGGGCAGGCCGAGAGACTGGCGAAGCCCTTGTGGTGGAAGACGAGGACTGAACTGTATGAGGTCAACACCGTTGTACACGCACCGGATCTTCAGAGACGGCGCCCAGGCAAACCGCTTTCCTACCGCCTGTGAATTGACAATTATGAGACGAGCCAGTTTGGCAAGGAACCGGTCAAAAAAGTGGTCTTGGTCCGCGACGCGAACGTGCCAGATCACGGGTTGCCCACCAAGGCGTCCAGCCAACCCCGCATAAAACATCGCGCGCGATCCGTTGGCATGCAGGAGACTTGCGCCTGTCTGCCGGATCAAACGCCTGAGCTTGGCGACGCTCCGGACCACGGCTACACCAGGTCGGCGGAGCCCAGGAAGCGGAATCACGTGTGTGACGATTCCTATCTGCCGGCAGCGACTGGCCACCGCCCCCTCAGAGGGCACCACGACGATTGGAACCCACCGTGTCCTGTCCAGATTCGCGAGCAGCGCAAGCAAGCTGATCTCTCCCCCACCCACAATGTCGCCATGGTTCGACACCACCAGCACAGTCACGGGTTTAGTCATAGACGCCACCGGGAGGCCAGCTCTTTCCAGCGGCCAGCCTCTGTTCCCAGATCCATGGTGAATTTGACGAGCGGGACCAGCCACCACGCTCGTCGATGGGAAGGATAGCGCCGCGCGAACCGGAACCGCCAAAGCAATGCCGCGTAGTAACCCAGGGCGCCTGCTGGGACAAACACGAGAAGGCCTGGCCAGCGAACGAGGGCAAAGATCAAAACCACGATGCGCAGAGTCCACGAACTCCGAATGAGATACCAAGCGAACGGCCCACGATCGGTCGTAGCCCTGAAAAGCCCGATCTCGCTCTGCCCGCGGCGCATGAACCACCGAAAGATCGCCCCCAGACTGCCCCTCGGTCGATGGTAGACAACAGCCATGGGCGTATACACGCAAGGTCCCAATGTAGTGACGCGTTCGGCCAAAAGAAAATCCTCCCCGCCCAGACGTGCGTCTTCTAAAAACCCTCCCGCTGCAAGCACGGTCTTGCGCCGGTACGCACAATTGCATGTGGAGAGGTAGTGCGTCGGGACGACTCGCCCTTGGGCATCATGCAGATATCGAAGGCCACCGCCAGGGAAACCTAGGATGTTTTCCGCATACCCGATCGGCCCACAGTCCTTTACAAGAACTGCGCCGGCGACTCCCACAACAAGCGGTTCCGCGAGGAACGTCTGCCAAAGGGCCTCGGCCCAGCCTTGCTCCGCCAAGCAGTCGTCATCAATGAAGAGAATCACTTCGCCGTGGGCTTCCCGAACGCCGGCGTTACGAGCATACCCAAAGCCTCGTCCAGATCGAGGGAGAGGCACATATCGGACCCCAGGAATTTCACGCGGCGCGTCGGCTTCTTCCACCACTACGATCTCCGCCGTACGTCCGGTGTCGCCGGACGCCCGGATTGATGCGACGGCACGTTCTAGATCGGCTGGCCGGTCTTTTGTGCAAATGACGATGGAAAGCCTACTTGGATCAAAGACAGAAGGCGCCATACTTCACCGATCCCCACCATCGTCCCACGGTCATGGCGAATGACTTCAATAGCAGCAGCCCGGCCAGCGCGACACTCCCTGGCAGGGAAACAGCCGAGCCAGATCTAACTGCTCGCCTGTTCGCGATGAATACAAGCCAGAGAGCGTACGGCATCAATAAGAGAAGCGCCGGTCCATACAGGACCGTAAGGACCATCACCGCCAGCACCTTTTTATCCGCGGATGACAAATCCAGCCAGGCGTGTACGGGACATCCTTTCCATGAAAATGGACGCATCGGCAGATCAACCCACAGACCACGTGAGAGTTTACGGCTGATCAAGTACGCATGGCTCTGGCCATAATCAAAGGCCTGCCGGACCATCCCCCGCAACGTGGCTCTATGGTGATGGGCAACCCGCGCTTCTGGCACATACACGATTTCGCCTCCAAAAGCGTAAATTCGTGCGCACAGTTCGTAATCCGATCCAGCCGCTGTTCCACCCACACTTTTTTCGTCAATCCCGTTGAGCTCCATCAATAGAGCGCGCCGGACCGTCAAATTTGCCGTGACATAGCCTCCCTCCCACGGAGTCCACTCCAAGGAGCGCGCCGGCCGGTCTGGCAACTGGAGGGTATAGAGAGCACTGAAGAGTTCCATGGTTGAAGCGGGATGAGCAGCAACCACCCGACCAGCTACAGCGCCGACTCGGGGATCGTTAAAGGGTTCAATGAGATAGCTAAGCCAGGCAGGTTCAGGCGCACAGTCGGAATCAATGAATGCAATCACATCGCCTTTTGCGGCTCGGAATCCCTCATTGCGAGCAGCGGCGGCTCCTCGTCGAGGCTCTTCGAGCACCTTCACATCAAAGGACCTATGGTTTCGTGCAAAGTCGTGAAGGAGCGCAAGGGTGCCATCAGTAGAGCCATTATCCACCAAGAGGGTCTCCAGCGGCCTGGGATCTAACCGCTCAAGGGCCGCGAGGCAGAATGGCAGTGTACGGATCGCGTTGAAAATTGGCACTACAACCGACACACTCAGCATGATATGACTTTCTTGGGCAACAGCCCTGCGTAAAGGGATTCAAGTGGAGCCAAACAGCGCGACCAGTCATACCGTTCTTCCATCAAGCGACGGGCGGCATTCCCCAAACGGATGCGCTCTTGCGGATTCCCCAATAGGCGGAGAATAGCTGCGATGAGAGAGGAACGATCGTTCGCGATCACGACTTCTTGATCATGCGAGGCTTCAATACCCTCAATACCGATGCTCGTGGTCACGATGGCGAGACCCGCTGCCATCGCTTCCAGAAGCTTTGTTCGGGTACCCGCGCCCGTGAAGTGCGGCGCGACATACACAGTCGCTGCGTGGAGATAAGGGACCATATCCTCCACTGCTCCGGTGACTGTTATGCCTGAGCGTGATCCGGATAGATTTCGGAGGCGCGGGTCCGGGTTGCGTCCCACAAGACGCAATTCCGCATTGGGGTGGACTCGTCGAATTTCTGGAAAGATTCGGCAGGCCAGGAACAGCGCAGCGTCCACATTGGGTAGGAACCCCATATCTCCAGTAAAGAGAACGACCGGAGGCTCTTCATCGCGCGGTGTTCCAGGTCTGACCGCGGAACAGTCGAACCCGTTTGGGATAACCAAGACCTTTCGTCCAGGGCGTTCCTGTTGGCAGCGTATTCGGTCCTCCTCCGAGACAACCAGGATGCAAGACGTGTCGGGCCAGCAAAAGGCGTCAAATATACTGAAGCGGATGAGTTGCAGGAGATTCCGCGCACGGGTCAGAATCCCTGCCTCATGCCGCAGCGCACGGAGAGGCCCTGCCAAGCCATATGCCCAAGTATCCAGAATGATAGGCATCGAGAGGTCCTTCGGAAGGTAAGGGAGCATCGCCGGCTTCTCAACCTGGACCGCGGAATATGCCCTGGTTTCTAACCGGCGTCGAACCGCATATACTAGTGCCGGATCCTTCACATATGGGCTGACACGAATGACTCGACGCAGCACACCGCCAGAGCTGGGAGTCACAAACTCCATATCGGAACAGACTTTCCCTACTAGATTCTCGGCCTCCTCGACTCCCTCTAATGTAGGCGCGACAAGATCGAGGTCATAGCGTTCACCCAGATACCGAACAATGTGATACATCCGGAGAGAACCGCCTCCTCGGCAGGGTGAAGGCGGACTTGGTGCTAGGAACAGCAGGCGCATTGACTAGCTCTGAGTAGACACGTGAACTTCGTGGTCCCTGGCTACGGCTTGATTCCCCACGCAAAATAGTAAAACCCAAGCCACTCGGCTAATCTTGTGCCGTCGAACCACTTCCAGAACCTTTGAGTGCGTTCTACGAGAGAGACTTCCAGCTCACGCAGTTTCACGGAGCGATAGAGTAACGGCAAATAGGGCGGCACGACTCCTGCTGGAAAAACTCGCACGTTCACCAGCCCGTGATGCTTTAACAGGTCAAATATTTCCCGGGACGAAAAGCGCCGCTCGTAGAAAGCCGTGAGCTTCTCGCCTGTCACTGCGCGTTTCACTTTCCCAACCCAGTCCAATGACCGAAAGAGTGAGAACTTCCGTGGCACTATATCGGAATAGAAGATGCCTCCCGCTCGAAGGACACGTACCATCTCTCTTACGATCGGAGCAGGGTCCTCGAAATGCTCCAGCAAACCTGTGGACAAGACTGCATCAAACACTCCGTCTCGAAAAGGGATTCGAAACGCATCGCCAGCAACAAACGAGCCGCCCACGCGTGCCAGCGAATAGTTCGCCTGGGCGGCTTTGAGTGCAGCAAAAGAATAATCGAAGCCAAAAGTTCGGTAACAAGCCAAGGCCAACTGACACGAAAGACGCGCTGACCCACAGCCAACCTCAAGTGTCCGCCCGCCGGCCGGGAGGATTGGCCGTAGATATTCAAATTTAATCCGATCAAGGATCTGGGTCATGGTCTTTGCTGCCAGCGTCGGAGATTGGTCAGTCCAGTACACATCCCAGAACTGTTGCGATCCCTTGCTCGTTTTTCTAGGGTCTTCTCGCTGCATCCGCAGTCTCAACCGTTGTCAGCACAGCAGATCGTTCCAGAACTAGCCAGCTTCACCACGTTTTCCGTATCGGGAACCTGAATCCCAGGACTCACTAGCACTTCCCGCAAGCTAGAGCGAATACATCCAGTGTCTTACGAGCCGCCTCCGGCCAACTGAATCGAGCAGCCTGCCGATATCCCCGTCCGCGAAGTTCTGTGCGAAGGCCGGATTCGGTCAGTACACGGAAAAGGGCCTCCTCGACTGCTTCCTCATCGGTTGGTGGTACCAGCAAGCCTGCATCCCCGAGCACTTCTGGCAGGGAGCCGGCGTTCGACGCGACCACTGGAATCCCACACGTCATTGCCTCCAGCGGAGGAAGGCCGAAGCCCTCATACAAGGAAAGAAACGCAAATGCCTCAGCTCCATGGTACAGATGCGCGACGTCGGTGGCAGGAATGAAATCCACCACCACACAGTCCCCCGAGTCGATGAGATCTTGTGCAGCATCCACGACGTCCCGGCCCCACTGCGCGCGGCCGCACAAGACAAGTTGGTGCGGAAGATGGCGCCCACGTTTCAGCCGCCGGAATACGCGAACCAGCGTCCCGACGTTCTTGTGCGGTCCGAGTGAGCCTACATATAGAAGATACGGCTTGCGAAGCCTGTAGCGCTTCAGAACATTAGCCAGTGCTGACTCGTCACTACATGGTCCAAAACGACTGTCAACACCAGGATAGATAACATAGATTTTTGCTGGATCCGCTCCCATCAACTCCACAAAATCACGTTTGGTGCATTCTGAGATAGCAATGATTGCAGTTGCCCGTTCGATTCCACGGCGTATACGGGACGTGAGTAGCGGTTGATCCTGCCCATAGAACTGGGGAAAGCGGACCGGGATCAAATCGTAGGCGATCATGACGGCAACCGGCTTGCGCAGGACCGGCGTCACATAGATCGTGGAAAGGAACAAATCCGGTTGGCCCAGCCAGGCTTCTGTGAAAGGGAGATGGAGCGACCGCCGTGTCCAACACCATTCTAGCAATTGGTCCGGTACCCTGGTGACAGTTGCCTTGAACCGGTCAAACGCCGAATCGGCCATCAGTTGTGCCACCTTGCGTCGCGTGTTCGCCCGAAATCCCCTGAAAAAAAGCCTGTAGTCATGTCCTTTATCTTCAGCAGCGAGATGCAGGAGTAGTTCGCGGAGATACGTCGCAATACTGGCTTCCCCGAGAAGCGGCAAGCCGTCTACGACAATGCGCATCCCATTCACCTTGAAGGGGTCGTTCCGACCACAAGTGCTACGGCTCTGGCCGCACCTTTCCAATCCGCAGACGCGGCCTCGGTTTCCGTGCACGGAGTCCACAGACCTTCCCTGCTCTGCGCATGCTCGACCTTGACGACTGCAACCGGTGCTAATAGCTTTCGTAGAAGTAGCGGATCGTATACCCGTTGGAAATCGTCGGTCATGGCTCGACCAAACGGAACGGTGATCAAAACACGGCCTCCCGGCCGAAGCACCCGCACTATCTCATTGACTACCGCACAGTCACCCATTTCTCCCAAAGGGTCGCCATAGTGGCCAATGCCGATATGCTCGATCACAGAAATAGCCAACACCGCCCCGAAACAGCCAGTCGCGAAGGGGATCCTCATGGCATCGCCACGAACGGCGGTGAACTTTGGATGCTTATACGGATAGGGGTTAAAGTCGATTCCAACGACTTGGAACCCACGGGAAGCCAACGCAATCGGAAGTTGGCTGTTGCAACAACCGATGTCAAGTATCGGATCCCTCACCCCGTCCAGGTTTTGAAAGATGAAGGGGTACTCGACCACCCGTTCAGTGGTAACCATGCCGGGCTCAAAGACTCGTTTCAGCGCACTACGGAGGAAATCCGCAAGGATGGCCTTGCCTCGAGGAAACCAATTGAGCATTCGGACGAGTCCACGCCAACGGAGACGATACTGAGGACGGTAGGTGCCGGGAGGTACTATCTCAGACATCGTGAATCCCACAACTTCACGCGCGGGCTCCTGGTACTACGGCCTGACGGACCCATCCCAGTACCATGGCCATATCCTTAGCGGAGATAATACGCAGGAAAACCATAAATCCGCTGTAGACGAGAAGAGACACGAGGGTTGCCAGGATCGGTCCGTTCTCCCGCAGGAGCCACCACAAAACCACTCCGCCAGCTACCGATGCGGCAAGTCCACCCAGAACTGGCTTGAAGGAAAGCCTCGCCGTCAATTCGCGCCTGATTAACACAGCTGCAAAGCCGAGGATGGCGAGTTCCGACGCGAGGGTTGCCATCGCAGCGCCCACCGCACCCCAGCGAGGGATCCCCCAGAGATTCCCCAAGAGGTTTACAATAAGGCCACCCCCTAGGCCTGCTAGCCACCAGTGTTCCCACCCGCGAGCTTGGAGAGCCACGCCAAGCGGGGCATAGAGCCAGTTGGCGGCGGCCGACCAAGCCAGCACGATCAAAATCGGCGCGGCAGGAGTAAACTCAGCGCCGTACAGCACTTGGAGCAACGGTCCGGCGAGACCGGTGAAAATCAACGCCATGGCTGGCGCTGTCGCTCCAAGACCTCGCAGGACCCTGATGAAACTCTCCGGTGCGAGCCCCTTGGGAGCTTGGACTATCAGTGGAAACAACGCTCCTGCAATAGTGCCGCCGAAGTACACCGCCATATTGATCGGTTTATACGCTGCACTGTAGAGACCCAGAGCAATTGTGGACGCCATCTGCCCCAGGAGAAGAATATCCAATCGGGTATAGAGGCTCTGGACAGCTGCTCCGGCACCGAATGGAGCGCCTTGGCGAAAAAGGGTTCTCAAGGTCATGGTCTGCGTACCACCCGCTGGCAAAAAAGGAGCGGCAGCTCGCCTTGTGATCAGCACAGCGATTCCCACAGCAAGCACTTGCGCCACGAGGAAGGCCGCTACACTACCGCCGAGAACTGCGGCTGCGAGCAGAGCTGCCGTCCCAACAACCCCCGTAGCCAGCTCAGCTTTTGCAAGAGAGTCGTAGCGCGCTCGACCGCTCAACACGGCCAAGTAGGGCCAACTAAGTGTTCCAAGCGCCAACTGCGCTGCCGCCAGCCACACATACTTGAGCGGTACCGGTTGTTCTGGGAGAAGAACTGCAAACATGGGGATCACTCCAAAGACCAGCCCCGCTAGCAGCACTTGAGCTCGAAGGGCAACCCGAAACACTCTGTTGCCTTCTATGGGGTCTTGGGCGACGGCTCGGGTCACAACCGTGCTGATCCCCATGTTCGGAAGGAGACCCAAAAGCGCCGCTAGACCCATCGCATAAGCGTATTCTCCTAACCGCTCCGCTCCAAGGACCCTGGCTAGGATCACGGAGTTTCCCAAAGACAGGACAAACCCCGCTGCTCTGCTCATTAAAAGCAGCGTCGTAACCCGACCGAGTGAGATCCCGCTCATGGATACCGCTTAGCTGAGGACCGGCTCGACGTCCCTCTTGCTTGAGGCATTTCAACTGTGTCTCACAACAGTAGAATCTACCTATCGCACGACAGTACGGCTTGTTCCGTGAATAGGAGTAAGTGGTGAGTACGGTACCAAGATTGCAGAGAGAGGCATTCCTTGCTGAGCGCTTGCGGCCCCTAGCGCCGTATAGCCTTGCTCGCTACTAACCGGCCTGGCTTCCCTTCTGCTACACGCTCAAGGTTCGACAGGACCTGTTGCGCAGTCTCCAGAGGCTGCGTGCTCTCCATTAGTAGTAACCTGACTACCAACGCCGCGAACAGCCAGAAGGGTTCCATAATCCGCACGATGAGAAACGTGTTCGAACCGACAGCATGCACCAGGAGGCCCGCAAGCCCCAGCAGAAATCCTAACGCGACCCCGCGGGAAAACTGATCAGTCGCATGCCGATAGGACGTGATGCCCATACGGAAAATCGACCCGATGAGGACAAAGAACGCGACGAGACCAAGCAGGCCCGTCTCCGTCAAAACCCTCGGATACCACGCATCTAAAAAAGGCCCTCCCGTGATGCCCGTCCCCCAGAGCGGGAATTTTTGCCATAATTCTAATGACTGGTGCCACGAACGGAGTCGATCCGATGTCGAGGTATCGATCCGCAACGCCCCCAGACGAATCTGCCCTGCCTCCTGCTCCTGAGTGAATGTAAACGCGATCCGCTCCTTCACGGCGTGTGGAGCCCACAGAGGAGCGGCAAGGATTCCGATGAGCACCATGGTCATCAGAACCGGTTTCCGTGGCGCCATGAATCCAATGACGCTCAGGATCAGCACCCCTGCCGCCAAGAACGAGGCGCGCGACAGCGTCGCCATAAGCCCGATGCTCCCAGCCGCCAGAAGAAGCAGGATCGGCAGTCGGTTGGTCACCGCCCCGCTTGTCAACACGAGCCCGACGACGATCGCCAACATAAAGACAAGATACCCACCTAGCGTGTTGGGCTCGCCCGATTCCCCCTCGAACGGTGCTGATGCCCGCTCTCCGCTGGGAATCTGTGCAATTGCGAAGAGCGAGACCAGGAAGCAGATGATCAGACTGGCGATCACCAGGCCGCGGGCCTCTTCCTTTGTCGTCACCGCGCTGACGACCATGAAATACAGGAAAACGTACTCATAATATTTCAGCCAAAAGAAGAAGCCGCTCATGGGCTTGACACGTCCGCTCAGCACTCCGATGAGCGTGGCTAGCCCGGCAGCGCCGATATAGAACATGATCGGTCCATTTAGGGGAGTCCGCAGGAACGGCGTGCCTCCCTTAAGAATCGCCATCTTGGCGATCCAGACAAACCCGATCACGATCAGAAGGAAATCATCAAAGCGAAGCGTAATCCCACGACCAGACGCCCCGCCGCCGCCGGTCAGCCCCCCGACCAGAAACTCAGGGCTCAGCAGCATGGAGAAGACCAGTAAATAGAGGCTGAGCCTCGTGGAGACAAACGCCATCAGCAGGAGCGCAACGCCCACAACGATGCGTAGGCTGAACGCGGTGTCACTGGAAACAATGAACAGGGACAGCGCAGCGGCTAAGGCTAGCGGAACCGCAACTATGAGCCCTTTAGGCTGCATCGCACGCCCCCCAGCTAGGCCACGGGATGGAAACCGGACTGATGCCGAATAGACCAGGCCCTGAAGTCGCCAAGATCAGGACGACGAATAGCGATAGTACTGGTATTGGTGGTAATCAGGGGAAAATTCGGCGCTCACGTTGCTGAGCACCACCCCGACGATATGGGCCTGGGCATTCTCAAGGAGAGTCTTCGCGCGCTGCAATGGCGTCCGTCCAATTTTACCGACTTGGTAGACCAAGACCACGCCGTCGACTTTGGGACCGATCATGACGGCATCGGCGACAGGCAGGATGGGTGGACAGTCAAGCATGACGAGATCATAGTTTTCTTCACAGGCGGCGATCAGATCCACGAAGCGTTGAGAGTTGAAGAACTCAGACGGGTTGGGCGGCAGATGTCCGCTGGTGATGATACTCAGGTTGTCCACGCCGGGAGCGCTCAGAACCTGATCGAACCCCAGCTTCCCGAGCATCAGATCCGGAGCAGTCTGCACTACGTCCTGCCACTGCGCGGACCCGACCAGAACCTCGCTCAGGCCGGGCTCCCGCTTGAGCCCGAGCCGGCTGTGCACGGCCGGCTTTCTGAGGTCCGCGTCCACCACCAAGACCCGCCGTCCATCCTGCGCGATCGTGATAGCCAAGTTGATGACCGTCGTGGTCTTTCCTTCGCCGAGGCCGGCGCTGGCGAACGACAGGCTTTTGACCGTCCGGTCTACGCAGGCGAATTGAAGGTTGACCTTCAATGACCGGTACCCCTCCGCGACCACGCCTTTCAGATCGAACAACGGCGAGAGCCGCGACAGCAATTCCATGGACTCAGCATCGAGCGTTTCAGGAAAGACCTTTTTGATCGCCCGCTCAACTTCCTTGTGGTCTACCTGCGGAATGACTCCGAGGACTGGGACTTTCAGGAACTCTTCAACACCCTCAATCGTGCCGATAGAAGTATCAAAGGATTCCCGGACAAAGGCCAGGACAAACCCCAGCAACACGCCAATCAGGGAGCTCAGCATGAGATTGATCGTGGCTTTGGGCGCGTTCTTGGGGGAGCCCGGTGTGACGGCCGGTTCGATAATCGAGACTTCCTCGATGCGCTCAGCGCCCCGGATCAAAAACTCCTGGTGTTTCTGCTTCAAATTGGCGTACAAATCTCCGTTGACCTTCACCTCACGCTCCAGGCTGGCCTGCTCCAGGGCGGCCTTCGGCAAGGTGATGTACCGTTCCCTAAATCGTCCAATGGACTCCTTGATGGCGTGTTCCCGATCGATCATCGTCCGCAGCTTGGACTCAAGTTCCTTGATCATTTCCTGCTTGACGCTCACGATTTTGGCATCAAGCTCAACGACCAGGGGATGCTTGGGCTTGTAGTTGATCAACAGGGCGGCGCGATCCGTATTCAGATCGGTCAGTTTCTGGTTCAATCTGGCCATCAAGGCCTGCACATCGTCTGAAAAGACATGCACGAGGCCGGAATCAGGGAGCGTCTCATTTGCCTTCAAGAACCGGAGCTGGTTCGACGCTTCGCGCTCGACCTGGCCCAGCTTCTCAAGCTCGGCCTCCAGGCGACTATAATTCTCCAACGCCTGGCGCGCTTCTTCGTTTAAGAAGACCCGTCCCTCATGCTCCCGGAAGGCGAGTAAGGCCTGCTCGGACTTTCTTAGCGCCTCTTCCACCGTCTTGAGCTGGTCCGCCACGAACAGCTTGGCTTCGTCCACTTGTCGGTTCCGGCTTGCAATATTCTCTTCACGGTAGCCTTCCGCGACCGCATTGGCCAGCAGGGCGGTAAACTCAGGCTCTTCGGCCGTGGTGATAATCTTGAGGATGTTGGTGCCTCCCTCCTGAGCCGCCGCGATATGGCCCTTCAGTTCGTAGATCTTGGCAAGGGCGTCCGGAGAGGTGCGCACCTCATTACTCTCGATCTCCTTCGGGACCACCCCCAGCTTCTTCGCCGCACGAAACAGCACTGGAACGCTCTGAATGACCTCCGCCTGTGTGGTGAGGCTGCTACCTTCCGCCGAAAAGGCAAGTACTTCCGTCATCAGACCCGACATCGACGTGGAGCGATCAAACTTCACTCGCGCGGAAGCCTCGTAGGTGGGCGTGGGGCCGAAGAGCTCGGTGGTGATCAAGGTGAAGCCCCCGACCAGGAGAACCGTGAAGACGATAATCCACTTCCGCTTGCGGAGGATCAGCCAATAGTCGCGGAGATTCAGTTCGTACTGGGCCATCGGCTCTTGTTCCCTACCGCACGGTTATGCTCGGGACTTGGACAGGCTGGATGTTATTGTCTTGCAAAAACCTGGTCAGGGCCTCAGGGCTCAACGTCTGCGTGCCCAGGAGCAGGATGAGCGTCTGATTAATTTTGGCCAGGAAGGCATTCCAGTCCCCGATGCGCTGGCGCGGCACGAACACAATATCGTTGTCCTTCAAGACAATATCCTGGCTCCGGTCCCCATACTGAAAGAACCGCTGGAGGTCCACGGGAATGACCTCTGGTTTCCGGGCATCTCCACGTATGACCCGGATGTCGTCCAATACCGCGAGGTCATTGAACCCAACCTGCGCGATGAGTTGGCCCACCGTCGTCTTTCTGTCCAGCTCTGCTATCTTCGCCGTGCCAACCGTTAAGAATGCGCCGGACGTCGGTTGCCCGACTCCCCCTCCCAGCAAAAAGACCCTCTGCTTGCGCAGCTGTAGCTTTTTCTGCTTGATCGAGACCTCCACGCGGGGATTGCGGATGATTGTAGCCGCTTGCTCGGTGATCCGGGCTTCGGCTTCGGGGAGCGTCAGGTTCCTTACATCGATGTCGAGCGAGCCAACATAGACCCGGCCGTTATCCCGAACCGTTACGAGCGAGCGCTCCTCTCCCGCGCCCCGCCGCACCACCACTTCCAAGCTGTCCCCAGGTTCTATCCTGAACACCTGGTCAGCCTCCTCAACGAACAGATCCTCCGGCTTGACCGGACGGGCATAGGGGGAATCACTGGACGTGTTGTACGGAACGGGCGAGCAGGCGAACGACATACCCAGCACCACGAAGAGCGTGCAAAGCAAGCCGACGGCTCTGGAGCCGGAAGAGAGTACCCTGGCCCACCCTGCCAACGCCATTCTCACTGATCGTCCTGGGCTACCTCAGAGACGTGGACCAACGACGATTTGCTGAGATCAAGCGTCCGCGCCTCTTTTAGCGAGGAACCATGCGTGTCCTTGAGCACCTTGACGACCGGTCTGAGCGGATACTGCGGGTTCAACTCGACGACTTCCGCGGACTCCCCCGTGTTCAACCGGACGTGCGTGCCCAACGGGAACACGGAGAACTGCTGGATCAAGCACTTCAATATCTTCGTCGGGAACGACGTTTTTTCCTTCGTCACCAACTCCCTGACCGCTTCATGCGGGAGGAAACGCTTCCGGTACGGACGCGCGTGGAGGAGCGCCTCGAAGGTGTCGGCGAGTCCGATGGCCTGCGCGAACTCATGAATCTCCTCCCCCTTGAGCCCGCGCGGATATCCTTGCCCGCCCGCCCGTTCGTGCTCTTGAAGGACAATCTCCGCGATCCAGTCGGCGTCGGGGCACAGCCTTCGGAGCGCCTGGGCGCCCAACTCGGGGTGTCGTTTGATGAGGTTCCGTTCCTCGGAGCTCAGCGGGCCTGGCTTGTTCAAGATCTCCTCGGGGATCAGGCACATCCCGACATCATGGAGGATCGCCGCGACTCCCAACCGCATGAGATCCTGCCGCGAATACTGCAGCCCGATCCCGATCTTGATCGCGATGATGGTCGTGTTGATCAAGTTCGTGATGACCAGGCCTCCCCGCTCGGCGGAGATGGCTTTGACCAGCAGCCGGTCGCCTTGAGCGAGTGAATTGACGAACCCGTCTACGACTTGAGTGACACCACCCAGCGAGAACGTGTGGCCCGAGCGGATAGCGCCGAGGATGGGGGACAATTCCATCTCTGCCTGGGCATGCCATAGATCCGCATCCAGAACCAGCTGGGCCTGCCGCTCCATGGAAACCTGGGCAGCGGTCGTATCGACGTTCTTGAATGTGGCTTTGTTCGATTCCCCTTTAGGGCGAGGGCCGGCTCCTCCCTCTTGGGGTGAGCCTTCATTCCGCACGAGTTCATTGAGACGCGCCATGATTGACTACTGCGCTTCCTTGAACGCCTTTTTCACCACCTCAGGCCCGATCTGTTTGTGCCGCTCCATGAAGCCGATTAACAACGCCAGATCCGCAATCGTATTGACTCTCCGCGGGACCCCGCCGCTGGCTTCATAGATCGCCTGCATGGCCTCCGGCATAAAGACCATCTTTGAGGCTCCCGCCGCCTGCATCCGGAAATCGACATAGTCACCTACTTCTTCGGCAGAGAACGGCGTCAGGTGATAGCGTATTACAATCCGTTGAGATAGTTGCGCGAAAGCCTCGACCTTGGTACTCAATTCAGGCTGCCCCAGCAAGATAAAGGTGAGCAGAAAGCGATCGTTGAGCTGAAAATTCAAAAGCAGTCGCAATTCTTCGAAAATCGCCACATCATGAATGGCCTGAGCCTCGTCCACGATAAGAACGGTGTCCCTGCCCTTGTTCATGTTATTCAGCAGGTGATCATTCAAGGCATGGACTATGTCTAGCTTGGTTCCACTCTGATTGACACCGAGTTGGTAGAGGATTTCCTTCATGAAGTCAGTTACTTCAAAGCTGGGATTGGCGATCAGCGCCAAATCATACCGTTCGTGGGAGAGGTGTTGGATCAGGGTACGACTCAACAGGGTCTTCCCGCAGCCGATTTCCCCTGTCAACATGATGGCCCCTTTCCTCGCCTCAATCCCGTAAAGAAGGCGATGTAGCCCCTCCTCATGCCGAGGGGACGGGAAATAGAAACGAGGGTCGGGAACGTTTTCGAAGGGGGCCCTTTTTAGCCCCCAGTAGTCTTCGTAATGCACTGTTTTTCTAGGGTAACCTCCTAAATTATCTAAGGTAAACCCTTACGTCCCGGCTGCACTATATCATTTAAGACTAGGAGTGTCAACGAACATCGAGTAAAAATAAGGAGTTATCGCAGCGTGCAGATGCTCCCCACCATCGTTTGAGGTTTTGCGCTTCGCTTTCCTCCCCCCTTCTGTCTCCTTCACTCCCCAAGACAACCCTCTTGAACTGACGACCTGACTGGCAGTTCACCTGGAGGCCTGATGGGGTGCCTATGACCGAGACAGCGCCATGTCGATCGGTGCGGAGCAGCGGGATGCCAAGCCGGGCGTAGGCTTCCATCATGGCGGGAGATGGGTGCCCGTAGGCGTTCGCGTGGCCGACTGAAACCACTGCCAACTGTGGATGCACGGCCCGGAGGAACGGCTCGTACACGGATCCCTTGGCCCCATGGTGGGGCACCTTCAGCACAGTCGTCTCCAGCCGTTCAGATAGCTGGGTCAGCCTGCTCTCGGCTTCCGATTCGATATCGCCGGTGAAGAGAAAGGCGGCTGACCCGCAGACCAAGCGCAAGACGACCGATTGATTGTTCAACCGTGCTCCTTCAGCCCTTGTCGTGTCGAATCCCTCGGACGTGTCCGGGTTGAGCACGCGAGCCTGACAGCTTCCCAGCGACAGGGCTTCGTCGGCAGCAGAGACCGCCCGGACAGGCACTTGGCGTTCGGTCACGATGCGCTCGAGTCGATAAAGGAAGGCGGCTTCGCGTGCCACACCGTTCGTCCAGAGCTGCCCCACGTCGAACTTGCTCAGAACGAAGCCCAGGCCGCCGACGTGATCCAGCTGAGGATGCGTGGCCACAACCACATCAAGCCGCCGAATGCCTCGATCCCAGAGCAGCGGCGCGATCACCATGCGTCCCGCATCATAAGCGTTGGTTGCGCCTCCCCCATCAATGAGCATGGCGCGGCCATCCGCCGTCTCGACCAAAGCAGCGTCCCCTTGCCCCACGTCGAGGAACGTGGCTCGGAACGACCCCGCAGCCGGCAGGTCACGCGGCGACCAGACCCAGAGCAGCAACATCCCCCCAGCCAATACCCCGGCGAGACGACCAGCCCCGCGCCGCCACCAAAGCAAGGCGGCCCCGAGCAGCAGAAAGAACCCGGCCATCTGCCAGAGCGGCGGCGAAGCGACCCTAAGCTCAGCGCCAGGCACAGTAGCAAACGTCTGCACGACCCACACGAGCGCCTCCAGCAGGGGACGAACCACGGCGGCGCCGACCAACTCCCCTCCTGCTCCGCTCAACAGGGTCGCCAGACACACCAGCAGCCCGACAGGCACCACGATGAACCCGACAAGCGGGACTACCAGCAGATTCGACAGCCCTCCGACCCACGCCAGCTGATTGAAATACGAAGCCACGAGGGGGGCGGTTGCCAGGGTGACGACCAAGCTCACGAGCAGGACCTCCACCGTTCCAGCCTTCAGGGACTCCCACGTCCTGCGTTCTCGGGCAGCACCGGGAATCCTCTCCTCGTCACGCGGACGACGGACCTTCATCAGCATGACAATGACCAGCACCGAGAGGAACGACAACTGGAATGAAATATCGAACGGCGCCAGGGGGTCCCATCCCACAATGACCACGAGCGCCAGGGCGAGGCCGTACCCGATGCTGTGGCTCCGGCCTACGAGCACGGCGGCAAGGGCGACAAGGGTCATGATCAGCGACCTGACCGTCGCCACTTCTGCGCCGCCCAAGAGGGCGTAGCCCGTGACGGGCAAGATCGTCGCGGCTGCCGCCACGCGTGTGGCCGTCGTGTGGCGGCTCAGGCGCAGCACCCACGGCGCTGGGAGCGCCAGCAACACCCGGTGTACCGCCCAGAACACCACGACCCCGATCAGCCCCAAGTGCGATCCCGAAATCGAGAGGATGTGCGTGGTGCCGGACGCCATGAACGCATCACGGATGTCCTGGCTCAGGTACCCGCTTTCCCCGGTCACCAGAGCCAGGTAAATCCCCGCAATCGGATCCTCCAGGGTCCGGAGTGCCGCGTCACGAATCCGGGCACGCCCTTGATCCACCGCGGCCATTAACGAAGAGAACCCGTGCGCCAGAATCCTGAGCCCGGTTCCATCACGATCTAACGTGACGCTTCCAACCGCGTGGACGCCGGCTCGCCTCAGGTGCGCGCCGTAATCGTAGCCTGCAGGGTTCCACAGTCCCCGGGGTGGACGGAGGCGTGTCGTGCACTCGATCACATCGCCGACGACCAAGGGCGGGACCGCGCCGCGGACCGTAAGCCTGATTCGGCCACCGACCGGCACCGTCCGATTCGCCAGAGCCAGTCGCTGGACAGACACGATGACCACCGCACGATCGGGCCCGAAACGGACCGGCTCTTCGACCACCCCGATCACGTCGACCTTGTGCGCGCCGGCCGCTCGGATCCAAGCAGGCGGTTCGGCTTTCATCTGCGCCAGCGCGGCGCTCGCCAGGCCGGACAGCAAGACCCCGAAAGCCAGGCAGCTGAACCCGTGGGAGCATCGGCCCCCTGAGGACAGCCACAGCACGCCGCCGAGGACCAGCACGACGAGGCTGGCTATGGAAAAAGGGAAGTACGCGACGCCTGAACCGAGGAAAACTCCGAGGAGGAGCGCGCACGACAGGACAGCCAAGGGGCGGGCCGCGAGCGCGTGCGCGGAGGGTGTCGAAGGCGGGGTCAGGCTTCGCCGACCTCCGTGCGGAGGACGTGGGCCAGATGCTGGGCGATCTCCTGAACGCGGCGAGGGTCTTCCGCTTCCACCATGATACGCACCAGCGGTTCCGTGCCTGAGTACCGGACCAGGATGCGTCCGCACCCGTTCAAAGAGGCATCATGCGCGCGCAAAGCCTGCTGGAAGGACGCAATGCCGGCCAAGTCTTTCTTCTCGCGGACGCGGACATTCACCAGCGTTTGGGGGTACAGCGGGATCTGCTCGACAAGCTGGGACAGCGACTTTTCCGTGCGACGCATCAGGGCCATCACCTGGAGCGCCGAAATGAGCCCGTCGCCCGTGGTGTTATGGTCGAGGAAGATGATGTGGCCCGACTGCTCTCCGCCGAAGTTGTAGTCTTCGGCTAACATGCGCTCCAGAATGTAGCGGTCACCCACGGCCGTCCGGACCATCTTGATCCCAGCATTGTCCATCGCTTGTTCCAAGCCCAGGTTACTCATGACGGTCGTGACCATGGTCTTTCGAGCCAGTCGGTCGTGTTTTTTCAAGTCCAGGGCCAGCGCGCCCAGGACCTGATCGCCGTCCACGACACGCCCGTCTTCAGAGACGAAGACGGCCCGATCCGCATCCCCATCGTGCGCGACGCCAAGCGCGGCTCCCTCCGCCTTGATGGTTTCTTGGAGGACACGGGGAGACACCGACCCGCACTCGCGGTTGATGTTCATCCCGTCGGGCTTGTCGCCCAGCACAGTCACCTGCGCGCCCAGCTCCCGGTAGATATGGGGCGCAACCTTGTACGCGGCCCCGTGCGCACAGTCCACCACCACCTTGAGTTCTTCCAGATCAAACCCCTTGGGCAGGGACTGTTTGACGAACTCAATGTAGCGCCCTTCCGCGTCATCAATCCGGAAGGCCTTCCCGATATCGGACGCCGTCGGGCGCAGGGAATCAATGCTCCCCGAGACGACCAGTTCCTCGATCTGTCGCTCGACCTCGTCGGGAAGCTTCAGCCCGTCGCGGGAGAAGAATTTGATGCCGTTATCTTCATAGGGGTTGTGGGAAGCTGAGATCATGACGCCCGCGTCGGCCCGCAGGCTTCTCGCCAGAAACGCAATGGCAGGCGTCGGCATGGGGCCGACCAGCAAGACGTCCATGCCCATCGAGCAGATGCCTGACGTCAGCGCGGACTCAATCATGTAACCGGAGAGCCGCGTGTCCTTTCCGATGACGATGCGATGGCGACCCGGCCTGGTCTTGAACACATGCGCCGCCGCACGGCCCAGTTTCAAGGCTGTCTCGCTGGTCATCGGTTCGACGTTGGCAACCCCTCTGATCCCATCGGTCCCGAAAAGCCGATGCATCACCGCCTCCTTCCCCTGTGTGCCCCTCCCGTGTGAGGACTACGATGCGTTGAACGAGTATCGGCTCGCAGGCGCCTGCACCGCATCTCGGAGAGCCTGGGCCACGCGGGCCACATCCTTCATCTGTGCAACGGAATGAACGCGGACCACGTGGGCTCCCTGGAAGACTCCGACCGCGACCGCCGCGGCCGTCCCCCACTCACGCTCCTCCACCGGACGCCCCAGAATACCACCCACAAAGGACTTGCGCGACGGCCCCATGACGATCGGGCGGTCCAGCACGCGAAGAGCCGGGAGACCGCCAAGGAGCGCGAGGTTATGGTCGGAGGTCTTTCCAAAGCCGAACCCTGGATCGATGGCGATCCGCTCGACCTCAATGCCGGCCGCCACGGCCGCTCCTACCCGCGACCGGAGGAAGTCGCAGACTTCTTCCACAACTGCGGTGTACGCCGGATGGTCCTGCATCGTCGCCGGGGTTCCCTGCATGTGCATGAGGATGAGACCGGCCTGCGCCTTGGCCACCGTATCCGCCATTTCCGGATCATGCCGCAGTGCGCTAATGTCGTTGATGATCGCCGCGCCGGCGCCCAGCGCCCTCCGGGCCACTTCCGCTTTCGTCGTATCCACCGAAATGGGAATCCGGATCCGACCGGCCAGGGCTGCGAGCACCGGCAAGACACGGGCCAGCTCAACGTCCAATGGAACTGGCTGGGAGCCAGGGCGCGACGACTCGCCCCCGAGGTCCAGCAGATCGGCTCCTTCCGCTTCGATCTCCTCGGCTCGGGCAACGGCCGCCTCAACGCCGAGATAGCGCCCGCCATCGGAGAACGAGTCCGGGGTGACGTTCAGCACCCCCATGATCAACACCCGGTCCTGCAACGGGAGGGTATACCCCCGCGCCTTCCAACTCATTGGCGTCGCGGAGAGGTCCATCGACAACAGGCCTACGATTTATGAGACACCGGGAACCGGCAAAAGTTGCACGCAGGATGTGCAGTGCGAGATGGGAACGTCCCGGCGAGTGGGACAGGCGTCAGGCGGACACCCCTTGGGGTTCCTGCGACAGCGCTCCTTGGATGATCTGGTCGATCGCAGCGGCTTCCAGCACTTCTTTCTCGAGGAGCGCTTCCGCCAGCGCCTTCAAGGCAGCCATGTTATCGCGCAGCATGCGTTTGGCGCGCTCGTAGTTTTCGGTGACCAGCCGCTTGACCTCGGAATCGATCTTGAGGGCGATTTCCTCGCTGTAATCCCGCCGCGTGGCGATTTCCCGTCCGAGGAAGATCTCTTCGTCCTTCTTGCCGAAGGTCAGAGGCCCCAGTTCATCACTCATGCCCCACTCGCAGACCATCTTCCGGGCCAGATCGGTCGCCCGCTCGATATCGTTGCCGGCCCCGGTCGTAATTTGTTTGAACACTAGTTCCTCGGCGACCCGCCCGCCCATCAGAATGGCCAGGTTGTTGTACAGAAAATCCTTCGAGTAGCTGTGCCGGTCGTCCACCGGCAATTGCATCGTCAAGCCGAGCGCCCGCCCTCTGGGAATGATGGTGACCTTGTGGACCGGATCGGTCCCCGGCAGGAGCTTGGCCATCAGCGCATGGCCGGCCTCGTGATAGGCCGTGGTCCGCTTCTCCTGCTCGGTCAAGACCATGCTCTTACGTTCGACGCCCATCAGGACCTTGTCCTTGGCGAACTCAAAGTCCTTCAACTCGACGGTGGTCTTGTTGAGTCTCGCCGCCAGGAGCGCCGCTTCATTGACGAGGTTCTCGAGATCTGCCCCCGAGAAACCGGGCGTTCCCCGGGAGATGACGGCGAGATCCACATCCTGGGAGAGCGGAACTTTCTTCGTATGGACTTTGAGAATCTCCGCGCGTCCCCGCACGTCCGGGCGGTCGACCGTGATCTGCCGGTCGAAGCGGCCTGGCCTGAGCAGAGCCGGATCGAGCACATCCGGTCGGTTGGTCGCCGCGATGAGGATGACGCCTTCGGTCGTATCGAAGCCGTCCATCTCGACCAGGAGCTGGTTGAGCGTCTGCTCGCGCTCATCATGTCCGCCCCCCAGGCCAGCGCCGCGCAGCCGGCCGACGGCGTCGATCTCATCGATGAAGATGATGCACGGCGCGTGCTTCTTGCCCTGCTCGAACAGATCACGCACGCGGGAGGCGCCCACGCCGACGAACATCTCCACGAAGTCTGATCCGCTGATGCTAAAGAAGGGCACGCCCGCTTCGCCGGCGATCGCCTTGGCCAGGAGGGTCTTGCCCGTCCCCGGCGGGCCGACGATCAGCACGCCCTTCGGAATGCGTCCGCCCAGCTTCTGGAATTTGTGCGGGTCCTTGAGGAACTCGATGATCTCGACGACTTCTTCCTTGGCCTCATCAATCCCGGCGACGTCGGAGAAGGTGATCTTCTTGCGGTCTTCCGTCAGGAGTCTCGCGCGGCTCCGGCCGAAAGACAGCGCCTTGTTGCCGCCGATCTGCATCTGCCGCATCAAAAAGAACCAGAGCGCCAGGAAGAGGATGAACGGCCCCCACGTCACGAGGAGCGTGACGTACCAGGGATTATCTTCCGGCGGCTTGGCGTTGATCGTGACGTGATGTTCCCGGAGAACCTTAACCAGATCGGGGTATTCGACCAGATAGGTCTTGAACGGCCGCCCGTCTTTGAACAGGCCGTTGATGTAATTGCCGCGGATGGTGACCTCCCGCACATCACTCTGCTCGACCTTGCTCACAAACTCGCTGAACTTGACCTCCTCGTCCGGGGATTGCCCCTGGAAGGTGAAGAGGTTGAACAACAGGATCATGAACAGGCCGACGACGACCCAAAAGATGAGGTTTTTCACGCGGGAATTCATCCTAACCCCCAAGAATCCCGTTCATCCTAACATACCCCCAGCCGGGACACAATACGCCCGCCGTTACACCGGCTCCCCTTCCTCACTCACTTTTTCCAGCACGGCGAGGTAGGGAAGGTTACGGTACAGCTGCTGATAATCCAGCCCGTACCCGACCACGAACTTGTTGGGGATATGGAACCCCACATAGTCCACCACCACGTCGACTTGGCGGCGGGCCGGCTTGTTCAGGAGCGCGCAGACCTTGATCGACTTCGGTTTCTTGGCGCCAAGTTTTTTCCGAAGGTGCTGGATGGTGCGGCCGGAGTCTACGATATCCTCGACCAGCAACACGTCCCGACCGGCGATATCCTCCGTCAATTCGGTCAACACCTTGATCTTCCCCGACGACTTCGAGCGTCTCGTGTAGCTGGAGACCACCACGAAATCCACCCGGAGGGGAAGGCGGATCGCCCGAGCCAGGTCCGCGTAGAAGGCAAAAGCGCCCTTCAGAACCCCGATCAGGATCAGGTCCTTCTGAGCGTAATCAGCGGTAATCTGTCGTCCCAGTTCCCGGATGCGCGTCCGCATCTCTTCCTGGGTGACGATGGGTTTGCCGAAGATGCCTTCCACGCCTGGCACCATTATTCTTTCACCAGCTTCAGTGTCACGACACGGGTGGTCGCCTGCCCGGCCAGAAACCGCTCATCCCCCCGATACCCGACCACCCAGACGATGCCCGCCGGCGTTACCGCCAGCGGCACTTCGGCGCGGCGCGTTCGCGGAACTTTCTGATCCACAAAGAAATCCTGTAGCTTCTTACGATGCCCCTGCAGGCCAGATGGGCAGAACCAGTCTCCCGGACGCCAGTTCCGCACGGTCAACGGGCCACCCAGCCGGTCCGCGTCCACGACGAGCACAGAGCGACCATCGGCTCGGCCTTTGACAGGCTCGCAGCCCTCGAGCGCGAGGAGGCGCGGGCCTTCTTCACCGAGCTGGACCGCTCCAGGAATCGAGAGTCGCACCCCGGTTGCCCAGTTCGCGCCGGCACTGGCCTGTCCCTCCACACCGCTCCGTCCCACCGTGACGAGGTCGCCGTCACGTTCCACGACGATCCCGCCGGGCAGATCCAGCTTTCCACCGCGGCCTGCTCCCACGACGCGCGCGAGGATGTCCCCCACGTGGCGAAAGGTCAGGCCTGCTGCTGACCCGCGGACCACACTCAGCGCCCGCCGGATCAGTCGCCGCTGGAGCCCGAGCGGTTCCTGCTCCAGCCGTTCGCCCTGCAAGACCACGCGACCAGAGGCGACATCCTTCACCACCGCCTTCCACCGTTCCCGCTCGAGATCATCCAGGAGAGCGGCTTCCGCCGCAAGGACCTCGGCCGCACGGGCCAGCCCTTCGACAATCCGGGGATTGAACGTGCGCAAGAGAGGCATGATCTCATGCCGGATCCGATTGCGTCGGTAGACCCGCGTCGCATTCGAGGCGTCCGTGCGATAGACAATCCCCCGTGAGGCCAGATAGTCCAGGACTTGCGCCCGTGTCACGCCCAGAAGCGGCCGAATGATGCCATCGCCACGTTGCACTGGGATGCCGGCCAGGCCACTCGTTCCCGAACCACGCAACAGCCAGAGTAGGACGGTTTCGGCCTGGTCATCGGCCGTGTGGCCGGTCGCCACAGCGGTCAGGCTGTATTCCCGGCACACGCGTGCAAAAAACGCGTAGCGCGCGTCCCGAGCCTGGCCCTGCACTGTCTGGCCCGGTTGTGGCACCACATGCACCCGCTCAACATGCACGGGCAGGCCCAAGGTCGTCCCCAGCTCTCGAACGTACGCCTCATCCTTCTCCGATTCCTCGCCGCGCAGACCGTAATTGACATGGCCGACATGCAGGTCGAGCCCAGGCAAGACGGCCCGTTGCCGCGTCTCGTGCAGGACCATGAGAAGGCAAACGGAATCGGATCCGCCGGAGACGGCCACGAGCACGCGGTCGTCGGGACGGAGCAGCTTCTTCTGTCGAATCGCTGACACGACCTGCCGAAAGACAGGATGAGGAGCGGCGTCGTGCCTGAGCGCCATACGCTCCACCTTCATGACGACGGCCTGGCCGGCACGCCGGCCAACCCTCGCAGGATGTCACGCGTGCGGGCCACATCGACCGCGATTTGCCGGGCCAGACAGTCCGCTGATTCGAACGTCTGATCGTCCCGCAGCCGCTCGTGAAACAGGATCGTCACGCGACACCCATACAAGTCACGGCCGTCGTCCAAGAGATAGGTCTCGATCATCCGCGCCCCCTGGCCGAAGGTCGGCCGCGTGCCAATGTACGTCACCGCGCCCCAGGTCTGAGTGTCCACCTTGAGCTGGGTCGCGTAAACCCCGTCCGGCGGGAGCACGCGTCCCTCCGGCGGGAGCAGATTCGCCGTCGGGTACCCCAACTGCCCGCCGCGCCGGTCCCCGTGGATCACGGTTCCCCGTAGCATGTACGGCCGCCCCAGCAGGGTGGCCGCTTCCGTCATCGCCCCGGCCTGCACAAGATCACGGATCCGAGTCGAGCTCACCGGCGCGCCATCCAGCACCACCGGCGAAATGGCATGCACCGTAAAACCAAGTCGGGGGCCCGCTTCCATCAGGGTCTGAATAGTCCCCAGCCGCTCCTTGCCGAACCTGAAGTTCTGACCCACAAACAACTCCCGGGTCCCCAGCCCGTCTCGCAAGACCTGAACCATGAACTCCTCGGGCGTCTGCGCAGCAAACTCCCGAGTAAACGGCAGGCGGACCACGACATCCACGCCCGCTTCTTCGAGAAGGGTCAGCTTCTCCTCAGGATCACTCAGAAACTTGAGCTCGACGCCCGGCGCCAGCACCCGGAGGGGATGCGGCTCGAAGGTCAGCACGACGGCGGTGCCCTGTTGCAACCGCACCCGGTCCCTGGCCAACTTCAACACGGCCTGGTGCCCGACATGCACGCCATCGAAATTGCCGATGGTCACGACCGGAAACCGCAGGCCTACGCAATCCTGGAGGCGTTCCAGCACCCTCATTCGTGCAAGGCCCGGGCGGCCTCCTTGGCAAAATAAGTCAGAATCAGGTCGGCGCCGGCTCGATGGATGGACAGCAAGGTCTCGAGCATGGCCCGTCGTTCCTCCAGCCATCCGAGCTGAGCTGCCGCCTTGATCATGCTGTACTCCCCACTCACCTGAAAGGCCGCAATCGGCCGGTCGAAGGCTTGGCGCGCCGCATGGACGACGTCCAAATACGGCAGCGCCGGCTTGATCATCACGATGTCGGCCCCCTCCTGGATGTCCAACTCAATCTCCCGAAGCGCCTCACGCAGGTTGGCTGGGTCCATCTGATAGGATTGGCGGTCCCCAAACTTCGGGCTGGAGTTCACCGCCTCCCGAAACGGTGCGTACAGGCAAGAGGCAAACTTGGCGGCATACGCGAGGATCGGCACATGGGAGAAGGCCTCGCCGTCCAGCGCCTGCCGGATCGCCCGGACACGGCCATCCATCATATCGGACGGCGCCACCATGTCCGCGCCGGCCCGGGCATGGCTGAGAGCCATCTTCTGCAGACAGGTCAGTGTCTCGTCGTTCATGACCTGGCCGTCTTTCACGATGCCGCAATGGCCGTGGGTCGTATACTCATCGACGCAAACATCGGTGATCACCATCACGTCGGGAACCCGGTCTTTCACCGCGCGGACCGCGCGCGGCACGATGCCATCCGGCGCCCACGCCTCGCTGCCGATCTCGTCCTTGCGCGCGGGGATGCCGAACAGCAGGAGGGCCGGCACACCCAAGGCGTGGACCTCCCCGGCGTCCTTGATCAGATGATCCACGGACACCCGCCACTGCCCGGGCATGGAGGCGATCGGCTGGCGGACGTCGCGACCCTCGACAACGAAGAAGGGGGCGATCAGGTTGTCCACCGACAACCGCGTCTCCCGCACCATGCGTCGGAGCCCGGCGGTCGCCCGCAGGCGGCGCAATCGGTCTTGGGGAAAGGCCATGGGTACGCTCCTATTTGCGCGGCAGGTTGGTCAAGAAAACCACGAGGTCCCGGACGGAGAGCATGCCCACGAGTTTTCCGCTGCGCGAGACACCCAAATGGCGCACGTGGGACTGGGCCATGAGATCGTTCGCGTCCAGGAGCGTCTTGTTCTCGTCGATCATCAGCACCGGCGCCGACATGATCTGCTCGACGGTGGCCTTGACCGGATCAAGCCCGCCGGCCACGCACCGACGGACGATATCCGTGTCGGTCAGGATCCCGATGATCTCGCCCCCCTTCGTGATGAACAGACTCCCGATGTTGTGGTCCCGCAATTGTTCCGCCGCCGTTTTGACTGTCGTGTCCCGATCCACCCTCCGGATTTTCTCCACCGGGACCATCACCGATTTAACCGGCACCATGCTGCGCCCTCCTCTCCAAGCTTGCTGGACCCGGCCCTTCATGGACCCGTTGCATCGGCAGAGCAACGGGTGCCCCACGGACCGGGAGAGTCAATACCTCCCGTGATCTCTTCCTGTTCGATGAAGACTCATACATCACACGACGAATGGACGAAATGGCTGACGATGGCCTCCGCCAACGCCGGGATGGTGTTCTCCTTGGCCCGGATCCCCACCTTGAGCCCGTACGACTCCGCGGTCTCCGCCGTAATCGGACCGATGCAGGCCACGACCGCATTCGCTGTCAAGGCGGACGCTTCCGCCCAGTCGGCGAACAGTTCGACATAGTTGCGAACCGAGGACGAACTCGTGAACGTGACCACACCGATCTCATGACGGCGGAGTCGCTCCTTCAAGGCCGCCCCATCCGCCTCCGGACGGACTGTGCGGTAGGCGACCGCCACCGTCACGTCGGCTCCGCGGGCCCGCAGTTCCTCCGGCAGGAGATCACGGGCCACCTCGGCGCGCGCAATGAGGATCCGGGCGCCTTTCATGTCTTCCTTTTTGATCGCCTCCAGCACCCCTTCCGCTTGATACTCCTTGGGAACCAAGTCCGCCTTGAATCCCTGTCCTGCCAAAGCTTCGGCTGTCCGCGGTCCGATCGCACAGAACCGCGCGCGCCCCAAGGCACGCGCGTCGCGACCGAGGGCGCGCAGCCGGTCGAAGAAAAACCGCACGCCATTGACGCTGGTAAAGATCACCCAGTCATACCGCGCGAGGTCGGCGATCGCCCGATCGAGCGGACCCCAATCGGCGGGCGGGACAATCGCAATCGTCGGCATGGTGAGGACGCGGGCGCCAGAGCCGGCCAACAGGTCGGCAAATTCTCCCGCCTGTTCGCGAGGGCGCGTGACGAGCACCGTCGTGCCGAACAGCGGCCGGGACTCGAACCAGTTGAGCTTCTCGCGCAATCGCACGACCTCTCCCACCACGATGACCGTGGGAGGCTCCAGCCTCGCCTCATCCGCTTTCCGCACGATGTCTGCCAGGGTCCCGATCACGGTGCGCTGCTCGGCACGCGTGCCCCACCGGATCAAGGCTACCGGGGTGGTGGCCGGACGGCCGGACGCGGTCAGGTGCGCGACAATCGCCGGCAAATTTTTCATCCCCATCAAGAAGACGACCGTGCCGCTCGTCGCGGCCAAGCGGTCCCATTCGACCGTCGGCGACGGCTTCAGTGGATCCTCGTGGCCAGTGACCAAGGCAACGCTCGAGGCCAGCGTGCGGTGCGTGACCGGGATGCCTGCATAGGCCGGGGCCGCGACAGCCGAGGTGACGCCCGGCACCACCTCAAAGGGAACGCCGGCCTCGGCGACCGCCTCGGCCTCCTCCCCGCCACGGCCGAACACGAAGGGATCGCCCCCTTTCAGTCGCACCACGATCTTGCCAGCCCGTGCGCGGTCGATCATCAGCCGGTTGATCTCCGCTTGATCGCCATATTCCCCGCGGCCCCGCCGGCCCACGTAGATCCGCTCGGCCTCGGGCCGCACGTGCTCCAGCAGCACCGGGTTGGCGAGGTAATCGTAGATGACCACCTCGGCCTGCTCCAGGCATTCCTTCCCGCGAAGGGTCAACAACTTCGGGTCCCCCGGCCCGGCGCCCACCAGATAGACTTTGCCGGTCTTCATTAGGCCCTTCCGTAGATCTCCTTGAGGATCTCGTCGCCCCCGCGCGCGAGCAACCGTTCCGCCAGCTCGACGCCGAGCCGATGCGCATCGCACATGGGGCCTTGGACCGAATCGCGCACCAGGCGACGCCCATCCACCTCGGCAATGAGCGCGCTCAGCGTCACGGTGCCGTTCGTGATCGTGGCGTGCGCCGCAATGGGGACCTGACACCCCCCTTCCAATCGTTCGAGGAAGGCCCGCTCGGCTGTCACCGCGATCCGGGTCGGATGGTGATCCAGCCGCGCGACCACCTCTCGAACGAATCCGTCATCCGTGCGGCCCTCGAGCGCCAAGGCGCCCTGCCCGATGGCCGGCAGGCAGACGTCCGGCGAGAGGTATTCGGTCACGCGATCGCTCCAGCCCAACCGCTTGATGCCCGCCGCCGCAAGGATGATCCCGTCGTACTCGCCGGCCTCGAGCTTGCGCAGCCGGGTATCCAGGTTGCCGCGCAAGATCTGGATGGACAGATCGGGGCGGTAGTGCAGGAGCTGCGCCTGGCGTCGCAGGCTGCTGGTCCCGATCCGGGATCCCGGCACGAGCCGCGCGAGGGACACTTTGTTTCGCGTGATGAGAACATCCCGTGGATCTTCCCGTTCCGGAATCGCCAGGATCTCCAGCCCAGCCGGCAGACGCGTCGGGACATCCTTCATGCTGTGCACGGCCAGATCGATCTCGCCGCGCAACAGGGCCTCTTCAATCTCCTTGACGAAGAGTCCCTTGCCTCCGATGCTGGCCAGCGGCGTGTCGAGGATCTTGTCCCCGGCAGTCTTGATCCGCTTGAGCGACACCGCAAGCTCAGGCTCCAGCTCACGCAGGCGTGCATGCACCCACTCGGCCTGCCAGAGAGCCAGCTTGCTCCTGCGGGTGCCGATCACCAACTCTCGAACCGCCTGCGCCACTGGGTGCTTCTCGACCTCCTTAGCTACCGACCTGGGAGTTTCTCCGGTCGGTCCTCCTGGACCGCCTGGGGATGCGACGACCCCGCGACCCCGCTCCTGTAATTGGACGTGAGCAGCAGGAATCCGACCATGGCGACAATCAGGATCATCAGCAAGAGAAGGTCGAACCTGAAACCTTCCCGGCTCCGATAGTCATACCCGCAGTGGGGGCAATCGGGTAACTGCTCGTGCGCTCCCCCCAAGTACGACGCCTTACAGCGCGGGCAGGTAAAGACGCGAGGACGGGGCAGGTCGCTCATCCGCGCTCCTGGTCGCTCGATTGTGCCTTGGCGATGCTCTCCAGCTCCTTTTCGAGATCGAAGAGGCGCTGCGCGGTTTCCGCAAACAGAGCACCGTTCGAGGAATCGGCTTCTGCCTTGAGCGCAATGAGCGGGCTGTGCAGGAGCTTGTTGGTGATCGCGGTCGCAAGCTCTTCGACCAATTCGCGCTGCCGGGGAGACAACGGCCCCAGCTTGGCCAGGATCCGGTCGATTTCCTCCCGGAGGATGCTGTCGGCCTTGCGGCGCAACGCCACAATGGTCGGCACGACCTCCAGCGACTTCAGCCAGAGCACCACCGGCGGCACTTCCCCCCGGACGATGTCTTCGGCTTTGAGCGCTTCCAGCCGGCGCTGTTCCAGGTTCGTCACGACCTGGCTCTGCAGGTCGTCGATGTTGTAGAGGTAGGCGTTGTCCAGCGAACCGACCGCAGGGTCGATGTTGCGGGGATCTGAGATGTCGATCAGGAACATGGGGCGGTTCTTGCGGGACCGCAGCGCCCGGTGGACATCGTCGGGCCCGATCACGTAGGTGTCCGCCGCCGTCGCGCAGAGCACGATGTCCGCGCCCGCCATTTCATGATGGACCTGATTGAAGGGCACGGGCAGCGCGTCGAAACGCTTGGCCAGATCGATCGCGCGTTCGTAGTTCCGGTTCGCGATCATCACGTGGCGCACGCCCGCGCCGATGAGATGGCGGGCCGCTAGTTTGCCCATCTCGCCGATCCCGACGAGGAGGACCGTTTTCTCCGACAGATTCTGGAAGATCTTCTTGGCCAGCTCGACGGCGGCGTAACTGACCGACACGGCATGCTCGGCGATACCCGTTTCGGTGCGCACCCGTTTTCCGACGGAGATGGCCTTCTTCATCACTTTGTTCAACACCACCCCCGTCGCCTTGTGGATCAAGGCCACGTCGTAGGCTTCCTTGACTTGCCCGAGGATCTGCGGCTCCCCCACCACCATGGAGTCCAGACTGGCCGCGACGCGGAAGAGATGACGGATGGCCTCCGCCCCGTCCAGGCAATAGAGGTGGGGCTCCAGCTGTTCCAAGCTGATATCGGAGGCGAGCGTCACCAGATAGTCTCGCGGCGACTCGACGCCATGAGCGGTCTCCTTGACAACGGCGTACAACTCGACCCGATTGCATGTCGAGAGGATGACCCCCTCGTCAATCCCTGGCCACCGTTTCAGCCGCGCCAGCGCTTCCGGCAGACGACTTTCGGACACGGCAAACCGCTCTCGGAGTTCGACCGGCGCCGTTCGATGGTTCAATCCGACCGCGATGATATTCATCGGCTACGCGAAGGGATGCTGCCCTTTCAGAATCACGCCCACCAGCGTGAAGACCACGCCAGCAAATCCTACGACCGTCAAATACGCCGCTTTCTTCGCGCGCCAGCCGACCGTGACACGCCCGAGCAATACGATCAGGTAGAACAGCCACGTCCCCAGCGCCCCGATCTGCTCGGCGTTCCAGTTCAGGAAGGAGCCGCGCGCGAACTCCGCAAACAACGCGCCGGTGATGATCCCCAACGTCAGCAGCGGAAACCCGAAGGAGATCGCTTTGCCGTTCAGCTCGTCCAGGAAATCAAGCGCCGGGAGCTTGCGGTATAGACCGTCAAGGTGCTTCGACTTGAGCATGTGCTCTTGGATCAGATACATCAGGCCCGCGATGAACGCGACCGCAAAGGCGACGGTGCCTAGCAGGGAAAGCGTCACGTGCATCCACACGTTGCGGAAGATCGGCTCCAGCACCCGGATCTCCTTGGGCAAGGCGGCAGCCGAGATGAGGGAGACGAAGGCCATCGGCAGGATGAAGGAGCCCAGAATGTGCACACGATACCGGAGCTCGACGACGAGGAAGAACAGGACCAGGGCCCAGGAAAAGAACGACAGCGCTTCGTGCATCGAGGTCAAGGGGATATGCCCCCCTTCGATCATCCGGGACACTAAGGCCAGGGTATGAAAGACGAAGCCGATCCCGGCCACGACGAAAGAGAGCTTCCAGATGCCCTCCCACCTTCCGGCCAACTGGACTAAAAACAGAGTGGTGCCCAGAAAATAGAAGAGCAGCGTGACTTCGAAGAAGAGAACGTTCATGGCCTCACAAGTCCGCTGAATTTCTAAGGAATTTTCTTCAGCCGAGGACTACACTCCTCAGGTGGCATTATAGAGACCGCCAGAGAAGGGAGTCAAGCAAACCAGGCGGCTACAACGGCTAATACGCTCAGCCGCCCGCGCCGGCCGTCACGCCTCCGCAGATGTTCAACGCCTGACCGGTAATGCCGGCGGCTCGCGGAGAAGCAAGGTACACGGCCAGGGCACCGACTTCCGAGGCCTCGATCATGCGCTGAATCGGAATGGCCTTGATCGCCTGACGTCGAAACTCCTCGGCGCTCACGCCGAGGATAACCGCGGTCTCGGTGATCCCCTGCCGGGCCATGTCCGTGTCCACCCAGGTCGGACAGATCGCGTTGACGGTGATCCCGCGTGACGCCACTTCGAGGGCGAGGGCCTTCGTCAAGCCGATGATGCCGTGCTTGGCAGCGCAATACGCGGCGTAGCCGGGCACGCCAAACCGCCCGAGGACGGACGAGAGATTGATGATCCGTCCGTGCTCTCCGTCCTTCATGACGCGCAAGGCCTGCTTGGAACACAGGTAGGCGCCCGTCAGGTTCGTGTGGATGATCGCGTGCCAGCGAGTGTCGTCTGGGTCGGTCATGGGGGTCCGGCCGGAGGCCCCGGCATTGTTCACCAAGATATCGATCCGGCCGTAACGGCTCACCACCGCGCCAACTGCGCCGTGTACCGACGCCGGATCAGTGACATCCAACTGAAGGGGCAGGGCTTCATGACCGGCCGCGCGGGCGGCCTCGCTTCCCTCCTTCACATGAACGGGATTCCGCGACCCGATCGCCACCCGAGCACCTTCGCGTAGGAAAGCCAAGGCGATCGCCAAGCCAATCCCCGTCCCGCCTCCGGTGACCAGCGCGACTCGATCCTTCAGGACCATGCCAAGATCCCAGCGTGACCAGGTCGGCATCTTAGCATAACGCCACCTTGGCTGTGCCGCGGCAATTAGGCTAGGATGCGCCCTCAATCATGCCTGGCACCCTTTATATTGTCAGCACCCCGATCGGGAACCTGGAGGACATGACGTTCCGCGCCGTGCGCATTCTCAAGGAAGTGGGCGTCATCGCCGCTGAGGATACCCGTCACACCAAACAGCTCTGCACGCATTTCGGCATCCACACGCCCCTGACCAGCTATCATGACTTCAACAAGGAAGAGAAAACCGTTGTGCTGCTCGAGCGCCTGCAAGCGGGCACCGATGTCGCCCTCGTCTCCGACGCGGGCACGCCGGTCGTGTCCGATCCCGGATTCTTCTTGATCACCCGCGCGATCGAGGCAGGCATCCGAGTGGTGCCGGTTCCGGGCCCCTCGGCCGTCTTGGCCGCCCTTGCGGGGTCCGGCCTCCCCACCGACTCGTTTCGGTTCGAAGGCTTCCTGCCGCGCAAAGAGGGGCCCCGAACGAGGCGGATTTCGCGTTTCTGCGAGGACCCTGCCTCCGTGATCCTGTTCGAGAGCCCCCATCGCATCGACAAACTGCTGGCCTCGCTCCTGGCAGGCCTGGGCAATCGGCGGGCGGTGCTGGCCCGGGAACTGACCAAGCACTACGAAGAATTTCACCGGGGGACCCTGGAGGAGCTGATCGCGCTGGTCCGAAGCCGTCCCCCGAAAGGCGAAATCACCCTTGTGGTCGAAGGAGCCGCGAAGAGGAGACGGTCGGAGCCAGGAGAAGACGCCGGCCAGGAGCACGAACGCGAAGAAGATTGAAGACGATCCGGGGCCTGAAAAACAATCAGGCGGTGGTCGAAAGGCCACCGCCTGATATAGAGAACTCACTTATCCGGTGTGTATGCGCGTCGCCACACCGAATCGCTTGCGTTAATTATTTCTTCTTCTCGCCCTTTTCGTAATCCGTCCCGTACCCGGAATCCGGCGAATAGCAGTTCCAACACTGCCCACCGACGCCACCCAGAGTCGAGCTGTCCGTGGAGTTAATGCCGCGATCCGTATCCGGCTGATACCCGGCCTGTGGCACTAACTGGGTCGGGGTGACGGCCGCACGGATGACGCTCAGATCGAGCACGTAGGCATCGCCTTCCGGAATGTCAGCAGCGAAAGCCCCAGTGCCCAGTCTCCGGTAGTTCCGCATCGCCTGGACCTCGACGTCATTGCCCAGATCGATCGCCTTGACGTTCTCCATGTTGGTCTTGGGGCCAAGCCGCAACGTGACCAGCGCGCCTCCGCCGGTTTCGACGTAGATCTTGCCGCCGGGGATATCCTTGCCCCAGAGACGGCCGTAAATCGTCTCGGGCTTGGAGAGCAGTTCGCGCATATAAGTATTAGTCACGCCGCCGGCTGTTCCGCTGCTCTGGAAACCCTCCTGCAAGACCGACCGTTCTTGGGCCACCGTCTCTCCTACAAGCAACGTGATGGAGAAAAGGGCGACTGCACTGATTGTTAGGGCTCGTATCATACAATTCACCTCCCTCTGGAAAATAAAAAGATAAGTTCCGATACCCCTCCTCAATCGAAAAGCGGTTCGACTATAACGCACCCTCAAAAGTCATGTCAAGGGGTTAAATTGCCGAAAAACAGGAGATTTGGGGGATCTTGCGTGGTGCCCGGGGGGAGGGTCGAACTCCCATGGTGTCGCCACCGGCGGATTTTGAGTCCGCTGCGTCTGCCATTTCGCCACCCGGGCGCCGACAGGTCGCCACGCCGTTTCTAGCACGAGCCCTCCAAGGCGTCAAGGTAAGGGGGACAGTCGCGTGTTCTTTTCCATCCAAGGCTATGCTAGAATCGCGCGGGAGGGATCCAGGTATGGCACAGGTTCAATGCGTCCGTTGCGGAAACCAAGGGGAAGCGATCACCGAGCCGCTGTTCTTGGGCAAGCTTGAAACCCAGGTAAAGGCTAATATCTGCGCGCCGTGCTGGGCGGAATGGGTGAAAATGCGTGTGATGGTCATCAATGAATATCACGTGAACCTCGGCGACGAGAGCGGACGCGCCTTGGTCAGGGAACAGATGCTGAACTTCTTGAAACTGCCCAAACCGGAGCAACAGCCGCAATAGGCTGGACGCTCCCTTTCACACGTAGTTTCCGCCGGCCTCCATTTGACAAGGGAGACGCGGAAGTGGTAGGTATGGTTACGTCTTTCTAGGGTGTCGAATGCTGACTCAGATGCATGTCCGGGGGTTGATGTTCGACCCCTACACGAATGCCTACATCGTCATACTCCGGGATGAGAGCAACACCGAGATGCTCCCCATCTGGGTGGGTAAGCCTGAGGCCAGCGCCATCAGTTTTGCCATGGAGGGGATCACGACACCCAGGCCGATGACCCATGATTTGATGAAAGTCGTCCTGGAGACAGCCGATGCCAAGGTCATCAGCGTGGTGGTCACTGATCTCAAGGATAACACCTACTACGCCAGGATCCATCTCCTGTTTGAGGATTCGGAGTACTCGATCGACGCTCGGCCCAGCGACGCGATCGCACTGGCCTTGCGATCGAAAGCCCCCGTGTTCGTCAACGACAATGTCATCCGTAAGAACAATAGTGAGGACATGGACCGCTGGTTGGAGAATCTCAAGCCCGAGGATTTCGGCAAGTACGACGCGTAACCGGTCACTCATCCCTGTCAGTTACGGTTCCCGGTCTCAACCAGAACGAGATGGTCTCGCAGGTGACGGCGACAGTCCTACTCCCGCTTGATGACGGATAACATGGGTTCAGCACTGCGGTAACGATTGAAGGATCACGCGAGGCGATGGAGAACACGTTGATCAAGCTGACGGTGCAGGGCGTGATGCCTGACGCCATCCCTAACTCGGAGAGCCAGGTGGTGATCCTGCAGGACGAGAGCAAGACCAACACCCTCCCCATCTGGGTGGGTGTCGCCGAAGGAACGGCTATCAGGCTGGCCCTGGAAGGAGTGGTTCCCCCGCGGCCGCTCAGCCACGACCTGATCCGGAACCTGACCGAGCAACTGGGCTTGACAATCTCGAAGGTCGTCGTGACCGACGTCAAGAACAACACGTACTACGCCTCGATCTACCTGAGGAGCAAGCAGTCGGACAAGGAATCGGAATTGACGGTCGACTCCCGGCCGAGCGACGCGATCGCGTTGGCCTTGCGGACCAGCAGTCCGATCTACGTCACGCAAGAAGTCTTGGATCGCCTGGCTCCGGAAAACGTCGACCCCTGGCTGAAGATGCTGGGCTCCAAAGAGTTCGGCGGCACGGTCTAGCACAACGCGTGGGAGCCGCATGACGAGAACCTATTCCGCCAAGAAGGCGGACATCACGCGCAAGTGGTACGTTGTCGATGCGAATGGGAAGACGCTGGGACACTTGGCCTCGCAGGTCGCGATCGTGCTCCGGGGCAAGCACAAGCCGGTCTTCACCCCGCACGTGGACACCGGCGACCACGTGATCGTCATCAATGCTGAAAAAGTGCACCTGACCGGCGACAAAGTCCGGACGAAGACATACTATCGCCATTCGGGCTACCCCGGCGGGTTGAAGACGGAAACCGTCAGGGAGGTCCTGAGCCGCAAGCCTGCCGCGGTGCTCGAACGGGCCGTTAAAGGCATGTTGCCCAAGACCCCGCTCGGCAAGAAGATGGCTCGCAAGTTGAACGTGTACGCCGGTCCGACCCATCCGCACCGGGCGCAGCGGCCTGAAGCGTTGACCATCTGATCCGCCACGAGGAGACTGAGCGCCCATGTCCATGACAAACGCAACGAACGCGACGGGCAAACGGAAGCGGGCCGTCTGCCGGACCTGGGTCAGCGTGGGGTCCGGCCAGTTCACGATCAATGACTGCTCCCTGGAATCCTATTTTCCGCGAGCGACTCATCGGTCGACGGCCACCTATCCGATCGAGATCACCAACCTGCAAGGGAAGCTGGACGTGAAGGCGACAATCGAGGGCGGCGGGAACAGCGGCCAAGCGGGCGCGCTCCGGCACGCCCTGTCGAAGGCCTTGGCCACGATGGATCCTGCGCTGCGCCCGATCCTCAAGAAGGAGGGGCTCCTCACCAGGGACTCGCGCACGAAGGAGCGGAAGAAATACGGTCAGAAGGGAGCGCGCAAGCGCTTCCAGTTCTCGAAACGCTAACGGGGGCGACGACCCTTTCAAAAGGGAAGGCCCCGCGGCCTTCCCTTTTTTATTACTCGGAGCATTGCCGGATGACAACGGTCGCAGTAGTCGGGGCCAGCGGTTACGTCGGTGGGGAACTCCTGCGTCTCCTGTACCGCCATCCCAAGGTGCGGGTCACCGCCGTCACTTCGGAGCATTCGGCGGGCAAACCGGTCCAGTCGCTGTTTCCCAACATTGTAGGACCGGAACTGCTCTGCGAAGCCTTGGACCCTGACCGGATTGCCACCAAGGCCGAAGCGATCTTCCTGGCCTTGCCCCATACCAGGTCAGCCGGCCCCGCACAGCAGTTCCTCAAGGCCGGTCGCAAGGTCATCGACCTGAGCGCCGACTTCCGCCTCAAAAACGCGCAGGCCTACGAAACGTGGTACCAGACCCAGCATCCCTGCCCGGACCTTCTGCAAATCGCCGTCTACGGTTTGCCCGAACTGCACCGCGACGCGATCCGATCGGCCACTCTGATCGCCACACCCGGATGCTACCCGACCGCGGCGGTCCTCTCGTTGGCGCCACTGGTCTCGCACAGGTTGCTGAGCGAGCCGGTCATCATCGATGCCAAATCGGGGATCTCCGGCGCGGGTCGCACCCCAGCCCTCCCCTATCATTTCCCGGAGGCGAACGAATCCATCGAAGCGTACAAGCTAGGGTCCCACCGGCACATCCCGGAGATCGAACAGGAGCTCGGCGTGACCGTCTCGTTCACCCCGCATCTGGTGCCCATGACGCGGGGCATCCTCAGCACCGCCTACGTGCGCCTGCGGGAGGCCCGCACCACGGAACAGCTGACGGCGCTCTATCGAGACTTTTACAAGAACGAGCCGTTCGTACGGGTGTTGGACCCGGGACAATCGCCGAATCCGCTGCATACCCGCGGCGCCAACTTCTGCGAGGTCTCGGCCTTCGTCGATCCGCGGACCGGCACGGCCACGCTGATGGCCGCCCTTGACAACCTGGTCAAGGGCGCAGCCGGCCAAGCCATCCAAGCGTTCAACCTCGTGCAGGGATGGGACGAAACGCTGGGGCTTCAGGATTCGGGCCTCTATCCATAAAGATCCAAGAAGGATCGCGATGACTACAGGCGTCAACGGGGGGATCACCGCCGTGCCCGGTATGCTGGCTGCCGGCATGGCTGCCGGGATCAAGAAAGGCGATGTCCTCGACCTCGCGTTGATCGTCTCCGAGCGAGACGCGACCGTGGCGGGCGTCTTCACCCTCAACAAGGTGGTGGCCGCGCCAGTCCTCCTGGACCGCCAGCGATTCCGAGCGAGACGCGACCGTGGCGGGCGTCTTCACCCTCAACAAGGTGGTGGCCGCGCCAGTCCTCCTGGACCGCCAGCGATTGCGCCATGGAAGGGGCCGGGCCATCCTCGTGAACAGCGGCAACGCCAATGCCTGCACCGGCCGCCAAGGCTACGCCGATGCCGTGAAGGTGGCCGCCCTCACGGCGAAGGCGCTACGACTTCGCCCGGAGGACGTCTTCATCGCCTCCACCGGCGTGATCGGGAAACCGCTTCCCATGGAGCGGATCGAGGCCGCGATCCCGGTGCTGGCCAGCCGGTTGCGTCGGGACGGCGGAGAAGATGCGGCGCGCGCCATCATGACGACCGACACGACGGTCAAGATGGCCACGGCTTCCGACACGATCGGCGGCCGCATGATCACTCTGGGCGGCATCGCCAAGGGGTCTGGCATGATCCATCCGAACATGGCCACGATGCTCGCCTTCCTGGCCACCGACGCGGTAGTGCCGCGGGCGATACTGCAACGGGGCCTGCGTCAGGCCGCAGACCGGTCCTTCAACCGGATTACGGTGGACGGCGACACCAGCACGAACGACATGGTCCTGTGCCTGGCCAACGGCATGGCCGGCAACCGTTCCGCCGCGTCTGGCAGCGCGGATGCACGTCGCTTCCAGGCATTGCTCGACCACGTCTGTCTCGACTTGGCCAAGAAGATCGCATGGGATGGCGAAGGGGCCACCAAGTGCGTGGAGCTTCGGGTCACACGAGCCCGGACGACGAGCGAGGCCGTGCGCGTCGCCATCGCCATCGCCACGTCCAGCCTGGTCAAGACCGCATGGTTCGGCGAGGATGCCAACTGGGGACGGATCATGGCCGCCATCGGGCGGGCCGGGGGCCGGATCGCACCGGACCGGATCGCCATCATGTATGGCGATGTCCCCGTGGTCCATCGCGGCACCGGCCTCGGCCAAGCCGCGGAAGAGCAGGCGAACACCGTGCTGAAGGGTCGCGAGTTGACCCTCACGGTCGATCTGGGGATCGGCCATGCCGAGGCCACGGTGTGGACCACCGATCTCTCGCCGGAGTATGTCAAAATCAACGCCTCCTACCGATCGTGAGCGGCAATATTTCGCTTGAAAAGCCCGTGGTCGCGTGCTAGTTTTCACAGGCTTGGATGCAGTGGTCGCAGTGACGGTCGTTCCTGCTGGCCGTGAAGCCGGCGGTCATTATCCACAATCTCGGCACGTCCGCCCTAGCGGACGGGATATCGGCGCCCTAAGGACCTGAAAAATCCTCCTGCCCTGCTTTCCCGATCAGGGCGGGCCGCGCCGGTACAAGAAAGGGGGTGACGGGATGGGCGTGATCACGATCAAGGAACTCCTGGAGGCCGGCGTGCACTTCGGCCACCAGACCAATCGATGGAACCCGAAGATGAAGCGGTACATCTTCGGGGAGCGCAACGGCATTTACATCATCGACCTGCAACAGACCCTCGCGCGGTTCGAGGCCGCCTACGATTTCGTCCGGCAGACCATCGCCCAAGGCGACTCCGCCCTCTTCGTCGGCACCAAGCGACAGACCAGCACGATCGTCGAAGAAGAAGCCAAGCGTTGCCAGATGTTCAACGTCTCGCAGCGCTGGTTGGGCGGCATGCTCACGAACTTCAACACGATCCGTAAGAGCATCGAAAAGTTGCGCAAGATCGAGGCGGCGGCGAGCGACGGCACGTTCGAGCGCCTGCCCAAGAAGGAAGTCGCGAAGCTGGAAAAGGAACGGCTGCGGCTCGAAGCGAGCCTGGGCGGCATCAAGGGCATGAACACCCTGCCCGGCTTCATCTACGTGGCCGACACGCGTGGCGAGCGCATCGCCATCCTGGAGGCGAACCGGCTGGACATCCCCGTCGTCGCCATCGTGGACACCAACTGCGACCCCGACGGGATTGATTACCCCATCCCGGGCAACGACGACGCGATCCGCTCCGTCAAGTTTATCACCTCCAAGATCGCTGACGCCGTGATCGAAGGGCTGCACCTGCGCGCCCAGCGCGCCGAGGAAGAGAAGCCCGGGGCCATGTCCCCGGCCGACTTGCGGGCCGTCCAGGCCGCCGGCGCCGGAGTCTAACGCCAGACCCGCAACCAGAAGTCAGCAAGGAATCGGAGGACCATGGCAGGAGACAGCGCACTCGTCAAGCAACTCCGGCAGAAGACCGGAGCCGGCATCATGGACTGCAAGCAGGCCCTGGTGGAAAACGGAGACGACATCAGCAAGGCCATCGACTGGCTGCGGCAAAAAGGCCTGGCCGCGGCCGGGAAGAAGGTCGGACGCGCCACGAACGAAGGCGTGATCGCCTCCTACATCCACCCTGGCAGCAAGGTCGGGGTGTTGATCGAGGTCAACTGCGAAACCGATTTCGTGGCCCGGAACGACGAATTTCAGGGCCTGGTCCGCGACCTGACCCTCCAGATCGCTGCGTCCAAGCCCCTGTACGTCCGGCGAGAGGACGTCCCGCAGTCCGTGATCGACAAAGAACTGGAAATCTATCGAGGCCAGGCGAAAGAGCTGGGCAAGCCCCAAGCCGCGTGGGAGAAGATCGCCACAGGCAAGCTGGAAAAATTCTATCAGGACACGTGCTTGATGGAGCAACTCTTCATCAAGGACCCGAGTCTGAAGATCGCCGACCTGATCAAGCAGAAGATCGCCAAGATCGGCGAGAACATCACCGTCCGGCGCTTCACCCGGTACCAACTCGGTGAGGAGGAATGAGCCAGCCGGCGTACAAGCGCATCCTCCTGAAAATCAGCGGAGAAGTGCTTGCTGGCGAGCAGTCTTTCGGGATCGACTCGCGGATGATCGACTACATCGCCTCGGAGATCGCGGAGGTAGCCGCGATGGGCGTCGAGGTCGCGGTGGTCATCGGTGGGGGGAACATCTTCCGTGGGCTCGACGCCGCCGACGGCGGCATGGAGCGGGCGTCGGCCGATTACATGGGCATGCTGGCCACCATGCTCAACGCGCTTGCCCTGCAGAACGCGCTCGAGAAACGGGATGTGGTCACCCGCGTCCAGTCCGCCATCGAAATGCGCCAACTGGCCGAAGGCTACATCCGCCGGCGCGCGATCCGACACCTGGAAAAGAAGCGCGTGGTCATTTTCGCGGCGGGCACCGGCAACCCGTACTTCTCCACTGACACGGCCGCCGCGCTTCGCGCGATGGAGATCGGGGCCGAGATCATCCTCAAGGGTACCAAGGTCTCCGGCATCTACGACGACGATCCCATGAAGAATCCCCGCGCGACCAAATACACGAAGCTGTCCTTCCTCGCCGTCATCGACAAGCGTCTCAAAGTCATGGACTCGACTGCCATCTCCCTGTGCATGGACCACAACCTCCCCATCATCGTGTTCAACGTCAAGGAGAAGGGCAACATCAAGCGCATTGTCCAGGGAGAGCAACTCGGCACATTGGTCACAGACGAAGCCGCCCCAGCGTAATTGGTATGAAATGGAAGACCTCTTGAGGCATTGCATATCCCGGCATGTTTGATCGCTGCACCCGTTGCAACAAAGAGCAACGGGTACCCGGGGTCAGCAAGCTCGGTTGGAGGGACGCCATGGAATTCCCGCAGAAGAAAAAAGCCACGGAGAAAATGGAGGGCCAGATCGACCACCTGCGGCACGAGATGGCCGCGATCCGCACGGGCCGTGCCTCGATCGGCCTGCTGGATCACGTCCGGGTGGACTACTACGGCACGCCCACGCCCCTCAAGCAGGTCGCCTCGCTGGCCGCGCCCGAGAACCGACTCCTCACCGTCCAGCCATTCGACCCCAAGATGATCAAGGACATCGAGAAGGCGATTCTGGCCTCTGACCTCGGCCTGACCCCGACGAACGACGGCAAGCTCATCCGCCTCCCGATCCCGCCGCTCACCGAGGAGCGCCGCAAGGACCTGGTGAAGCTCGCGAAGAAGATCGCGGAGGAAATCCGGGTCCATATCCGCAACATCCGGCGGGACGTGCTCGAGGAGATCAAGAAGGCCCAGAAGGCCTCCCAGATGACCGAGGACGAGGCCAAGAAGGCCCACGACGAGCTCCAGAAGCTGACAGATGCGTACATCACCAAAGTGGACGAGACCCTCAAGAAGAAGGAGGCGGAGATCACCGAAATTTGAATTCCACCGTCGTCGAGATTTCCCTGCCCGCCCTCCGCCATAACCTCCGTCAAGTCGCGCGTCGCGTCGGGACGGTATCCATCATCGCCGTCGTCAAGGCCAACGCGTACGGCCACGGGGTCGTGCCCGTCACGCGCACGCTCCTGACAGCCGGGGCGCACCAACTGGGCGTCGCCACGGTGGCGGAAGGCCAAGAGCTCCGGCACGCCGGCATCACCGCCCCGATCCTGGTGATGGGCGGCATCTTCCCGGACGACGTGCCGCTTCTCCAGGAGCTCAATCTGACGCCGGTGCTGCCCTCGCGGGACGCCATCCTCATGGCTGCCCGCCTCGTGAAATCCCGTTCCGCGCCCCTGCCCGTCCACCTCAAAATGGACACCGGGATGAGCCGCCTGGGACTCGCGCAGGAAGAATTCCTGGACATCCTCCGCTCCAGCTGGCCTCCAACCCTGCGCCTCGAAGGCCTGATGAGCCACCTCGCCTCGGCTGACGCGCACGATGGTGCGTCGGCCGAAAACCAACTGGCCCGCTTTCGCGAGCTGCTCGACGCGGCGAAGTCAGCCGGCTTGGCGGTGCCGGCTGCGCACATCGCCAACAGCGCCGCCATCCTGCGCTTCCCGGCCAGCTACTTCGACCTCGTGCGGCCCGGCCTCATGTTGTACGGGTACGTCAACGGGCCGTCGGCCGCAGCCGATCTCCGTCCCGCGCTCTCGTGGAAGACCCACATCGTGCAGGTCAAACACGTCGGCGCGGGCCAGCCGGTCAGCTACGGCGGGACGTTCGTCACGTCACGTCCCTCGACCCTCGCCATCCTGCCGGTCGGCTACGCCGATGGGTACAGCCGCGCCCTGTCCAACAGGGGGCACGTGCTGATCGGCGGCAGGGCGGTTCCGATCGTCGGGCGGGTCTGCATGGACCTCACGGTGGTTGACGTGTCGGCCCTCCCGGAGGTCCATCCCGGCGACGAGGCCGTGCTGTTGGGCAGGCAGGGCGCCGCGTCCCCGCGCCCCATCTTGCCACGTCCGGATAAAACCGGTATGGTATAGTCACGTCCGTCATTTCCCTGAAAGGGGCCGCGAATGACCTCGTCAGTGCTCCGTCTCGACGACACGCTCAAAGGCTACGTCTTAACAGTCCAAGAATTTTCGCAGCTCTGTGCGGCCGCGTTCGCCGGCGCGTTCCGGCGTCCCTGGTACCTCCGGGATACGCTCTACCACATGGACCAGATTGGAGTGGGCTCTCTTTTTATCGTCCTCCTGACGGGAATTTTCACCGGCATGGTCCTGGCCCTGCAAGGGGCCATCCAGCTCGAGCCGTACGGCGCGGTCCAGTACATCTCCCGCCTGATCAGCACGTCCGTCGTACGGGAACTCGGCCCGGTGCTCGCCGCCCTCATGATCGCCGGACGGGTCGGTTCCGGCATCGCCTCCGAGCTGGCGTCCATGCAAGTCACCGAGCAGATCGACGCGCTCAGGGCCGAAGGGACGGACCCCATCAAGAAACTGGTTACCCCGCGACTGGTGGCCTCGGTGATCATGGTCCCTGTGCTGACCGTCATCACCAACGGGATCGCATTGCTCGGTGGGTTCGTGATCGCCCACTTCTACTTGAGCATCGACCCCTACTTTTATTGGACATGGGCGTTTGAGGCCTTGCGCCTCCATGACCTGATTTACGGTCTCATCAAACCGATCGTCTTCGGCTTCATCATCTGCATGGTCGGTTGCTACGCCGGCCTCAACACGGCCGGCGGGACTGTGGGAGTCGGTCAGTCGACGACCCAAGCGATGGTTACTTCCTCCATCCTCATTCTCATGACCGACTTCTTCATGACCAAGGTGTTCGTCTTTCTGGGTTGAGGCGCCCGTGATCCGGTTTACCAACGTGTGCATGACGTTTCACGGCCGGCCGGTCCTCAAGGATTTCAC